>ENA-UPSM01001792-UPSM01001792.1-activated-sludge-metagenome-genome-assembly--contig:-NODE-1792-length-27477-cov-7.746882_pt1 | contig 27477 bp, 30 predicted proteins | sample MGYA00238181_ERZ773283 | MGnify/ENA primary metagenome ERZ773283 (study PRJEB29023, sample SAMN05720199) | activated sludge metagenome | isolation source: Anaerobic digester | place: Japan...
GATGAATTATGGTGGCGTGTTCGTGAGAAGTGTATGTATGGCTACTATTCTTTTCCTGAAGAGAAGTTACCTGGAGAAGTATTAAGTCTTGGACAGGAACTTGCTAATGAGTTGGCTACTCCGTACTACGAGTTTAATAAGAACGGAGCGGTAAAGGTAGAGTCTAAGAAGGATATGAAGAAAAGAGGTATTCCATCTCCAAATATTGCAGATGCTCTTTGCTTGACTGAATACTTCTACTCGTACGCTACAAAGATATTTAGAAAGAAAGTAAGGAAAGAACAGTTTGACAGAAGCAGAGTTTTTCCTGCTGGAAGATATCACGGGGCAGGTGGAAGGAAGATTCCTGGAAGAGACAGATGGCAAATTATGTAAGTAATGTAAATTTTTAACATTGATTAGTAGGGGGTAAGATATGATTAAACTAAGAAACACAGGCACAGTCTCCATTAGCACAGGCACTATCGCAGCATCTGGTTCTTACACTACTGACGCTTTTGATTGCACCAATCTTGAAGGATTTTTCTCGTTGCAGTGGACTGTAACTGGAGATGGTACAATGAAAGCAGAGGTTCTAGTGTCTAATGATGGTTCTACTTTTCTGGAACTTGATGCAGATATTACCACTGCACAAACAAAATCTACTGGAACTTCAGGTTGCAATATGACAGCCTTTGAAGTTACTCCATGTAATCAGATTAAGATTAAGTTTACTGAAACTGGTGGAGCAAATGCCATTGGTGTCGTCGCTAGACTAAAAGCAATATAGGAGGAGATTATGAAAAGTTTAGGTTGGAATGTACTTAAAAGACTTCTCTCCTCTGCTAATACTTGGACAGGAGTACAGACAATTAATTCGCCAGTTATCTCTGGCGGTACAATAGATAATAATGTTGTTGGTGGAGTTACTCCAGCAGCTGGTTCTTTTTCTTCGTTGACCTTATCTGGATTAGAGTATATGAAGAAAGGGGCGGACTTTACTGGGGCAACTGTTAATCTTGCAACTGCTACAGGGAATGTTGTTGATCTGACCACTGATACAACTGCTTTGTCTACCTTTGGAACTGTGGCAGCAGGAGCGATATTCTACATTAGGTTCTTGTCTGCTCGCACCCTTACTTACAATGGAACAAGTTTCATTCTCCCAGGTTCTCGTGATATAGTTACTGAGTCTGGTGACAGGGCTATTTTTGTTTCTTTGGGAAGCGGGAACTGGGCCTGCTATGCTTATATGAAAGGTAATGGAAGGGTACTGGGAGATGTAATTATAGTATCTGACTCCAGCACTTCCAACATTGCAGCAGACAAGATGCGTGGACAGTTTCATATAGTAACTGGGGCATATACACTTTCACTTCCCACAGCAGTTGTCGGTTATAGTGCTACGTTCTTTGCCAGTACCGCTGCTGCCTTCAGTCTGGATGTGGTAACAGGTACTGACGTTATTATTCTGAATGGAACTGCCCTGACAGCAGGATATAAGGCAACCTCAGATGGTACTATAAACGCCAGTTGCGATGTTACCTGTGCAGTTGCAGGGAAGTATATTATAACAAGCACTTGTGGCTTATTCGTAGATGGAGGAGCATAACATGGTAGATATTACAATTACACTGACGGAAGAACAGGCAGAAGTTATCAAGGACGAGTTACAGGGATATGCAGAAGCCCTCGCCAATGACAGGATTATCAGGAAGGCAGATAGGGAAAGAAGTGCGAAGATACTGGCACTCTCCGCTGACACCGATGAAGAACTGAGTGCTGCTATTGCACCTCTGGTCACGGCAGAGATATCCAAACAAGTAGTCAAAGAAGAACTTATAAAGGGATAACTTATGAAGGGAAGAAGCTTTTATAAGACAGTCGGCTCTGGCTCGGTCACGCAAGCGAATATGCGATTGTCTGGCGTGGACGGTACTGCATTTGTGGACTTTGGAGCGGCTAATGTACTCACGACTAAAATCGGTCATCTCCTCAAAATCACCGACTCTGCCAATAAGAGTATCATGGGGTACACAAAAGCTGCAATGGCAGGCGAATCGCTTGATACCGAAATTGCAACAGGAACATTAACAGCACTTAAACTCTTTAAGATTACCGCAACGGAAGTTAATCACTTCGGCACAGGCAAGGTTGTCGGTTCGTACTTCACTTCGGCAGGGACAGAAACTTGCGACGCTAACAATAAGGTTCAGCAGGTTCTTATCGGGGCGACAACTGGTGTCACCATCGTATCAAGTAAAGGTGGGGCAACTTATAACTGGTTCAATAAGAATAGTGCCTTCAACTGGAATGATGCCAGTGGTTACACCTATCAGATTATCAAGGAGAACAGGGCAGTAACAGTAGCGACTTCAAACGTGTCGGCAGGCAACGCCCTAATTGACACTACCACTGCTAATGCCTTTGCTGCTCCAGTAGGGGTTGACCTTACAGCGTATCAGGACGGCAGACACCTTGCACATTTTACAGACTCATCTGGACAGGTTGCGGTGGCGTGGATAAGTAGTACGGCTCCGAGTGGATTTGACGCACCAACAGAGTTCCTTGATGATACGGGATTTGATGATACAAGTAAGTGGGAAAAAATTGGAACTGCAACAGTATCTGGTGGGCAGGGACACCTTGCAGCCAATAATGACTGGCTAAGACAAGACAAGACAAAAACTATTGGTGAGTTATATCAAGTAACTATTGGTACATTGAGTATTACTGGTGCAGCAACTTTCCGAGTTTATTTAACTGGTTTGAATTATGAATATTTTACAGTACCAGCTACTCAATATATTACAATACTACAAACACAATCTACATTTCCAGGATTAAGACAGACAGGTACTGGTACTGTCGATATAGATAACTTCTCTATAAAGAGAGTCACCATGCCTGCAGCAACAGGGGCATTACTACTTAGCAGTAAGGGCGGGTCGAGAGGGTGGCTGTATAAGAGTGATACCTTTGACCCTAATTTAGCACAAACTTTGAAAATTCTTTATTATGGAGATTAACATGGACAAACTTTATCATCTCATAGCGGGTTGTATAATCGCCACGGTGACAGGATTAATTCTGTTTTACCTTGTCGGCTGCTCACCGAATTTCAGCAAAGGGGCTGCGTTGCTCACAGCATTTGCGGCGGGTGCTGCTAAGGAAACCATTGACGCTATCAGGGCTAAGGCGTTCAACGTGCGAACTTGGAATATGTTCGACTTCCTTGCGACTTGTGTAGGCGGGTTCGCCGGAGTGCTGATTTTGATTGTAGGATTTGGAATAAATTAACTTTGTTCAAATTTTGAACAAAGAGGAGTATAAGAAATGCTATCAACATACGAAAGTTTCTTATTGTAAGGTATTTGGTGAGATGATGGATATTGGAACTGGAATAGCAGTAGGAAGCAGTATACTTGGGGCTGTGGCAATTATTTTCAGAGTGTTTCCAGCGAGTAAGAATACTAATGAGACGTCGTCTCATAACCAGTGTTCACAACACGCTGCTATTGTAGCACAACACGCTGATATGAATGATTGGCTTCATAAGATTGAAGTAAAACTTGATAGAGTAATTGAACGAAGAAATGCTACGAGGGACTGATGAGTGAATTAGGAAATAAAAGAAGTAAGTTTACAAAGTATGTTGCCAAACTTATCAACTATATGATTGCCCAAGGTTATGAGCCAAGACTTGGTAGAGATGGTCTTCCTCATATGAAAAATTCTCTTCATTATGAAGGCCTTGCTGTTGATATAGATTTGATAAAAGATGGTAAGTATCTTGACAAGACTTCAGACCACGAAGAGTTTGGAATGTACTGGGAGTCACTTGATAAAGACTGTTGTTGGGGAGGAAGGTTCAATGACGGGAATCATTACTCTATTAGATATTTAGGTCGAAAGTAAGGGAGGGAATAAGATGGATTATTTTTTGGTAGGTTTTTCTTGTCTGGTTATTGGCGTCGTAGGTGGAATTTTCTTAGTTGGTTATCTTGGTTGTCACAACAAGATGATAAGAGATTTCCTGATGAAGAAGTTTAATGCTATTGAAGCAGAATGTGAGGATTGTAAGTAATGAAGAATCTCCTTTGGGATGCAGCTGACCAGACGATACGTGGAAGCTTTATCAATATGCTTGTTACTTTAGTAACCTTATTGCTAATCTGTGTTGGGTGTTTTAATACTAGCGTAGCTGCAAACTTAGATAAGATGAGCACTCTCATTCTTGGGTTCTTTGGAATCAGTTTTGGAGTATGGGCTGCCAAGTCTGTGAAAGGAAAGAGCAATGTGGACTGTAGTACTAAAGATTCTTAGTTCTCCAAAGAACATTGTGATAGTAGTTCTTGTTGTTGTGCTTGTTATCATTGGACTTGGTTATGGCTATAAGTCAATGAGACTTGATAAGATTCAGAGTGAGGTAGATATGCTTACAAAAGTGGTAAAGGCATATCAAGATAATTCTGAAGCAGTAAAGAAGACTCTGGAGAATCAGCAAAAGATTGAAGATAAACTTGCTGGGTTGAAGAGTCGTATTGAGCAAATGAAGCCTTCAAAGTGTTTGGAGAAATACGATGAAAAAGTTTTTACTGATATTACTTGGATGTTTAATAATCCTGGCTTGTCACCAGAACAATGTACGCCCAGTAAAAAAGGAGTGCCCGAGACAAGCAAGACCTGTGTTGGTGATACCAACTGGACAGGGCAGCAAATAGCTAGGAATTATGAAGAACTTGTTAAAAGCTATATGCAGTTGGAGGAGACTGTAAAGTGCTATGAGCAATGACCCCGCACCTATACGGTGCACAAGCTACGGCAGGATGCCTCGGTCTCCTCGTCTTGCCGTAGCCGACATTAAGCAATGTCAAAATTTTACATGGATTAAAGGGAAGCAAGATGAATTACATTGAACAGACAGCAATAGGTACCGCTAACTCAGGTCTTAAAGATGACGAAGTTGCTCTGTTGAATAAGGTTCTTAATTGGCTGAAGTACACAGAAGGTGCCGAATCTGAAACAAATTGGATTACTGAAGCTGAAGAAGACTATGCGTTTTATGCTGGTGAGCAAGACTCAACAGAAGTTCTGCTTGCTCTTGCCGAACAAAAAAGACCTGCTCTTGTGTACAATCAGATTAAACCCAAGGTAGATGTTGTTATTGGTCTGGCTGGGCAGAACAGACAACTTCCTTTAGCTTTTCCTGTAGAGCACAACGATGAGGCACTGGTCGAACTTGCCAACGGAGTTATTAAATTCTTTAGACGAGAATCTGGATTAGCTGACAATGAAATGGTTTGCTTTGAGCATGCTGTAAAGAGTGGAAGAAGTTGGTTACACTTCTACATTGACGGAGAGAATCCGTACGAACCTAAGATAAAGACAAGATTTGTTCACGGGCGCAACTTTAAGCTTGACCCGCGCAGCGTAAACTATGACTTGTCTGATGCAAGATTTATCTTCCTTGACTTTTGGTATGACGAGGAAGAGATTAAAGCAAAGTATCCAAACTTTGATACAAAGATGATTACACAACTCCAGTCATCAAACACCAGTCTTCCACTGTTTTATAATGCAGTTGAAGGAACATACAGAGTAACAGAGTGCTGGTATAAAGCTACCGAAGAAGTCTACTGGTACATTGATCCTATCACACAGAAGCCTACAAAAGCAAGTGTAAAAGACTTCGCTATACTGAAGAAGCAAATGCGAGAAGGAATCAAGATGCCTGACGGCCAGATATTGGTTGATGTTGGCTTTGATGGTATTAAGACATGGGGTACAGTGTACAAATATATAATCTTCTCTAATTGCTTTATCTTTGAACAAGGTAACAGCAAATATAGGTGGGAAGGTTTTCCAGGAGTTTTGTTTGGCGGATATAAGAATGACGCTGAAAATCGTTGGTTTGGCTTGATTACAATGATGAAAGACCCGCAGAAGGGAATTAATACTATGAGAAGGCAAATGCAGCATTTACTGCAGACTTCTCCAAAAGGTATTCTGATTCATGAGGTTGGAGCAATACTTGATATTGAAGCATATGAGAGTAAATCTGCCGAACCAAACTATCATATGGAAGTTGCTGCAGGTGCTCTAGATAAAGTTAAGTTTACTGACCAGCCCTCTATCAGCCCTGTATACGGACAGCTGATTGAAGTTGATGAGCAGTTTATGAAGGATGTTTCTGGTATCCAGAATGATACACTTGGTATCCAGACATATTCACGAGAACCTGGAATTACTACACAACTCCGGCAGGGTCAGAATATTGCTATTCTATATTTGCTACTTGATAACTTTAAGAAGAGTCGCTTGCAAGCAACAAGACTGCTGTTCTCCTTTATACAACAGTATGTTACTGAAGAACGTGTAATTAGAATTGAAGGTCAGAATGGTCAGCAGTTGATGCAAATCAACTCGCAAAGCAATCCTGGAACAACAGGCTTCAATGATATTTCTATGGGGCAGTATGACTTCTTTGTTGAAGAAGGAATTGAAACTGTTAATTCAAGGAACTCAGTGGCACAGATGCTGATTGACATAGGACATAATAATCCAGGTTCTGTCCCACCAGAACTTATTATCGAGTATTCTGGCGCACCGTTTTCTGTTGTGCAGCAGTTAAAACAATATTCTACAAATATGCAACAGATGCAGATGCAGGCTCAGAAAGAAAAGGAAATGCGTGAGCAGCAGCTCGAGATGGCACGCATCGAGAACCAGAGATATATTGCTGTTATTAATAATCTGACAAAGATAGCAACCTCAGATAAGAAGATTGAAGGAGATATTATTAAAACTATAATGAGCGGAGTACAGCGTGAAAATGCTGTAGAAAATAAATCTAAGGAAAAGGAGACTAACAATGAGTGAGATAGGTGCAGGCTTAACAGCCGAAGATGTGCAAAGAGAGTTTGATAGTGTTGACACAGATACAGACGCAAACGCAAATGCTGATACTAATGCTGACGCAAGTAAGACAGCTGCTGCAGACAGTGACGTAAATAAGGATAAACCTGCTGATGATGCAAATGCTGACGCAGTTAAGCCTGGTGAGGCTAAGGCTGGTGAGGCTGATGCAGCTGGAGCAGACAAGACAAAAGCTGATGATACCGGAAAAGAAGCTGACGAAAATGTGATTAGAGAACTGAGGGAACAAAACAAAGTTCTTCAATCATCGCTTAACAAGGCTGTTTCTGATTATCAAAAGCTGCATAAAGTGTTACTTGATAAGGGTGTCATTACCGAGGAAGAAGCAAAGCTTGACAAAGAGAACGAAGAGAAGATGCAAGCTGCTTATGCAGAGCGTCAGAACAAGTTGAATGAGATGGTTGCTATTATGGAACTGAATCCTACTTTTTCTGATGTACGTCAAGTATGTACTCAAGGAAATCTTGATGATATAGTTGACGCGTTTTCAAGATTCTATGTTAAAGAAAACGGTGGTGACATCAGAGAAGTCGCATCCAGGATGGAGCAAGAAATCTGGGCAGAAGCAAATCCGTATAAACGTATCTATGAACTGGTTAAGACATACCATCCAAGATACGCAAAGAAGGATGAGAGTAAAGAAGGACTCGCCAAGGATGACGATAAGAAAGGTGATAAAAGTAAAGCACCTGCAGCCAAGGATATTAATCCTTCGGCTGCTACACTTGGTGCAAGCGGAGGTGGAGGCGGAACAGGAAATGCTGGCTGGACTGCAGCAAAGATTGACGCGATGCCTGAAGATGAACTTAATACCGTTCCGAAAGATATATATGAGAAGTATCTGCGGAACGAGCTATAATTTGGAGGATTAACAACAATATGAATATAGTATCTTTTTTCGCAGGAGCAGGTGGACTTGACCTTGGTTTCCAAAAAGCAGGTTTTAATGTGATTTGGGCAAACGAATACGACAAGGAGATTTGGGAAACATACGAGAAAAATCACCCTCACACAATTCTTGATAGAAGAAGTATTGTTGATATTCCAGCAGATGAAGTGCCTGAATGTGATGGAATAATTGGTGGTCCACCTTGTCAAAGTTGGAGCGAAGCTGGAGCAATGAAAGGGATAGAAGACAAAAGGGGACAATTATTTTTTGATTTTATTAGAATCTTGGAAGCCAAACAACCAAAATTTTTCCTTGCTGAAAATGTAAGTGGAATGCTTTTAGGCAGACATTCAGAAGCATTACAAAACATTAAAGAAATGTTCAGAAATGCAGGTGTAGGTTATGAACTTTCATTTGAAATGGTAAATGCTTGCGACTATAATGTTCCACAAGACAGAAAACGAGTAATTTTTGTAGGCATTCGTAAAGATTTAGGGTTTAAGTATCAATTTCAAAAACCCAACTTTCCAAAATTAACGCTTCAAGAAACAATTTACGATTTAAAAGACAATGTTTTACCAGCATTGCCTTACAACAAAACCAATGGTGATAAATGTGCTTTGCCAAATCACGAATATATGATTGGTGATTTTTCAACAATTTTTATGTCAAGAAACAGAGTAAGAAGTTGGGACGAACAATCGTTTACAATTCAAGCAGGTGGCAGACACGCACCTATTCACCCACAAGCACCTAAAATGAAATTCATTGAGCAAAATGTTAGAATTTTTGTTCCAGGAAAAGAACATTTATACAGACGATTGAGTGTAAGAGAGTGTGCAAGAATTCAAACATTTCCAGATAATTTTATTTTCCATTATACAAGTGTTCCAGCAGGTTACAAAATGATTGGAAATGCTGTTCCTGTAAATCTTGCAAAATTCCTTGCTGAGACAATCCAGCAACAATTGAATGAAAACGCATTGACAAAAGAATTAAAAATTGAAAAAAGAGAAGCCGTAGCAGTATGACAAATATTTTAGAAGCAATTGTAAATATTGCGAATAACCCAACCGTTCCGAAAGATATATATGAGAAGTATCTGCGGAACGAGCTATAATTTGGAGGATTAAAAATGGCTGATATTCCTAAGACTCAGTTTTTAACAAACGACAATCTCACAAGAAAGAAATGGGCGCGAGATTTGTTCAGTATTATTCTGCCCGCGGTAGAGATTAATTCCCTTGTAGGTAAAGATAGCAATTCTATTGTACAACTGCGTACTGACCTGTCGAAGGGTGAAGGTGACTTAATTCGCTTTGGTATTCGTCTGCCTCTGGTTGGAGAAGGCGTTGTCGGCAACGACACCGTTGAAGGAAACGAAGAGAAACTTCGCTTCAAAGATTTCAGTGTTACGATTGAAGAACTCAATCATGCAGTAGACACTGGTGGACGTATGGAAGAACAGCGTGTTCCATTCGATCTGATGCAGGAAGGCAAGAATGGTCTGCAAGATTGGTGGGTATCTAAGCTCAATACTTATCTGTTTGCCGTTCTCTGCGGTGATACTTCGTATCAGATTGTTGCTGGTAAGACGTTCGGCACTGCTATTACAGCACCGGATACAGGTCATTTGATTCTTGCTAATGACGTTGCTGAAGCATCTATGACATCTGCTGATGTTATGGATTTGACAATGCTTGACAGAATGAAACAGCGTGCAGAGATTCCGTCTGCTGGTTGTGTTAAACTCCGCCCGCTCAAACTGACTGGTAAGAATTACTACAGAGTAATTCTGCATACCTATGTTTTCGACCAGCTTCGTCAGAATACGAACATTGGTCAGTGGGGTGATTTGCAGCGTGCAGCCAATAAACTGGCAGTACCCAATACCGAGATAGAGTACAACGGTATGCTGATTTCCAAGAGCGAAAATATTCGCAAAGCTCCTGGAACAACCAACGTTTACCGCAATCTGTTACTTGGTGCGCAGGCTGCTGTGTGGGCTTGGGGTGGTGCTGGTGAAAGTAAGTCTACAACGATGGCTTTCGTTCCGTACACTAAAGACGCCGAACGCTTCGTCAACATCAGAGGCGGTGGAATTTTTGGTGCTGCCAAACCGAGATTTGATTTTGGCAGTGGTACGACAGACTACGGTGTTATCGTAGGTAGCTCTTGGGGCGCAGCAATTTAATTAAAGGAGGATTTACCAAATGGCTAATACTGATGCTTACACAAATAAAGCCTCTGATGCGCACCGCATGGAAGTCAGCAAGTTAATGTTGGCTCCTGCAGATGGAACTTACAATCTGATTAAAGTACCCAAGCACGCTCTGGTTACAGACGTATGGGTACAGATTGTAACTGCGTTTACTGTCGATGCCAGCATCGAGATTGGTTGGCTTGGTAACGGCGAAGTTGCTGTTGACCACGGCTTTATGACCAACACGATTGCTGACCCGACAGTGGTGGGTTTGAAGAGAGCGTTTAACGAGGCTGTATCAACTTTCCCTGGAAAGTATTTCTGCACAGCCGCTGGTGCGGTAACTGCAACTGTTGCTGATAATGCTGGTGCGGTTGGAGATTTCCGTGTGTTTGTTAACTTTGTTGTTATTCATCCATAAAGGAGGATTTAAATAATGGCTACTGTTCCAATTATCAATGACGTAAGAAGGACTGACCAGCGAGCTTCGGTACTGGAAAATCCTTACTGGATTACATCTGGCGCGATTGACGCTTCGGCAACTGCAGCAATCGACGACAAGTATGTAGTAGTTTTCTCGTTTCCTACAGCCGGTGAAATTATCATTGTGCAGGAAGTTCTGATTGAAGTTACCACAGCATTTACTGCTGGTTCAACCTGTACGATTGGTTACGCAACACTGGCAACTGATGCAGTTACAACTGGCGGTGTTGCAACGACTGTTGACGATGATGACTATTGCTTGGCAGCAGATATTACGTTGACCTCGACTGGAACCTATGGACCGACTACTGCAAACACAAGCGACTGGTTAACGGCGTGTGCAGCAAATACGTTTGCAGCTCCTCGTGTTATTACTGGTGCTGCTACCGCAGTGCCTGCAGTTATTCTGGTTGGTGCAAATGCTAGTTCAATTACGGCTGGTGTATGCCGAGTGCATATGTTAATTACTAAGAAACCCTAATCGATGTAAATTTTTTACACGGATTGAAGGAGTGTCAGATGACATACAAGGAAATGCAGAATGAAGTACTAAGTCTCTTAATGGATCAAAGTCCATTAATACTTGCTGGTGTTCCTAACTACATAAATACAGCCATTCAGCAGATTGCTGAAGACGTGAGATTTCCTGAGTTGCGACAAGTCAGTAGCGTAACAACGAGTACGACAACTTACTACGTTAATATGCCAACTGGTTTTTCAAGCAGACTTACGTATGCTGGAGATAGTGATGGTCAGTATACTATACTTAATACTCTGGAAGAACTCATCGAGTTATATCCTGCATTGGATGAAACGGGAGATATACAATATGTCCACTGTAGTGGAAACATACTATATTACCAGCCGATTCCTACTGTTGCAGCGACTGTAACTTGCATTGGATACCATATTCCTGTATTACTTGTATCTGATTCTGATACTCCTTCTTTTATTCCAGAATTTTTGCAGCGAGAAACTATTGTAAATAGAGCCGCAGCTATTGGCTATAGCTTTGTTGAGGATGGAACTGAAGGTAACAAAGTAAATACTTCTTTGTTTACACAGTTATATTTAAATGGGCTTAATAAGTTGCGAGAATATGCTAGCCGAAGAAGGTCTGTTGTAAGCAGGTCAATATGGAGTGTTTAGATGGCTAAGTACATAAGGTTGTTTCAAGACTGTCTTGGGCTGAATAATGCAGTAAGTCCTACGAAAGGAAAATTTAATACTGACACAGGAGCAGGAGAATTATCTGTTGCTGTCAATGTTAATATTCTTGACGATGGAACTGTTGAACGAAGAAACGGTATAACTGCTACTGCTGAAACTGATAATGTAGAGTCTATTTGGACAGGTAGTAATGGAACTTTCATTGTTAAGAATAATTGTATTTGTAAACTTAACAATGACTTTACATCTACGCCTATTGTCGCAGTAACAAGTCATGAAGTATCTTACTGTGACGTGCAGGATGCTACGTATTTCTGTAATGGAACCGAGAAGGGAATCATCAAAGGAACAACAGTAATTCCTTGGACGTTTGATATGGCTACGCAGTATGCAGGTCCGTCTACTGTAAAAACATTTTCTAGTCCTCCAGTGGCAAAGCATATAGATCTATATAACGGAAGAATGTATTTAGCTGTTGATAGTTTACTATTCTTTTCAGAGCCATTTGGTTATAGTATGTATGACTATGCTCGCGGTTATTTCTGGTTTGAGAATACTATTACTGGAGTTAAATCTATTACAGATGGCATTTATGTCTACACAACAAATGCTGTTTATTTCTTAAATGGTGCTAATCCTGAGGAAATGCAGCTAATAAAGGTATCAGATTATCCGTTACTTCCTGGTACTTTAGTAAGGGTAACAAGTGATGAGATTAATGTCCAGATAAGCACATACTCTGAACTTCATAATAACGTAGTTATCTGGACAGCTCAAAATGGAATTTATATAGCTTCTAATAATGGTTATATAAAGAACATTACTGCAGGAAGATTGTGGTTGCCTCCTGTTACATCAGGATGTGCAGTGTACTACAACAGAAGATATATTGTATTTCTAAATAAATAGGGAGGAACTAATATGGCTTTAAAATTTTCTACTTGCTTAAGAAATAAAATTCTTGGTGCGGTGCCAGAACGTGGAATAAATCTTATTACTGGTACAGGAATAGCAGCAGTAGATGGCGGTGCAGGTGCTGATTCTTTTACAGACTCAGGAAATGGATTTGTATCTGCTGGATTTTCTGTTGGTGATTCAGTACTAGTTTATGGTTTTACTGGAGCAATGGCTGCTATTCACGGACCGTTTACTTTAACATCTGTAGCAGCAGGAACAATGGAAGTAGCAACTGGTAGTCTTGCTGATGATACTGCTGGTGAATCAGTTACTATCGTTGGTCTTGTTGGTGGTTCTCTTAGAGATATATTTAAAGATGGTGTTTTAAAAATCTACAACGGAACTCAACCTACAAGTCCTGATAATTCTATAGGCGGAGCAACTGCCTTAGTAACTATTACAGTAAGTAATGGTGCATTTGTTCCCGGTGCTGTAGCGAATGGTCTCGAATTTGGAATACCAGCACTTGGAGTAATTTCAAAAAATACTGAAGTGTGGAGCGGAGTAGTTGCAGCAAGTGGTACTGCTTCTTGGTACAGGTTTTATGCTAACGCTGCTGATGCTGGTGGAGCAGATACTACATACATATATCCAAGAATTGATGGAGCAGTAGGAACAAGTGGTAGAGAACTTAATATGACATCTGTGTATTTAACTGCTGGTGCGTCGTGTACTGTAGATTCTTTCTCGATTACTTTACCTGAGTCTTAAGGAGAATAACAATGAAAAGTAAATTACCTGTAAAATTTAATGTTGATGCTGATGTGCTGAAAGGCGGAAAGACTGGTGCTGCGCTTCCAATAGGAACATGGTGGGAGTTTGAGCATGTTAGAGCTGGTAAAGTTATTGATGCATGGGAACAGAAAAATGTAACAACTACTGAAGGAAGAAACAGATTACTGAATGTAATGTTTAAAAGCGCTGCGCAGATTACCACTTGGTACTTGTGCATATTTAGTAATGACTATGTATCTTTAGTTGGTGATACTTATGCTGTCCCAGGTTACACAGAAGTAACAACAACGATAGATGAAGAAACCAGACCTGCATTTACAGTAGTAGATGCTACAGCAAGTGTTATAACTAACACTGCATCAAAAGCAACATTTACCGCTAATGCATCATTTGTTGCGTATGGAGCTGCTTTGGTTGGTGGCACAGCTGCTAACACACAAACAAAAGGAGATAAAGCAACTGCTGGATCTGTATTATTTGCAGCTGCTAAGTTTCCAACAGCTAAATCATTAGTGGATGATGATATATTAGTTGTATCGTGTACACTTACTTTAACCGATGTATAGGAGTTAGCAAATGGGTTTTCCAGTAGACACAGCAAATACTAAATCACTCATACACTTTAATGGGTATCATAACCAAGCAGGAGTGTTTGATTGGTCTGGTAAAGTATGGACAGTGTATGGAAGTGCTAAACTTGACGCTGGAAATAAAAAGTATGGAAATGCTAGTCTATTTCTTGATGGTAGTAGTTATATCTATACAGCTGACCACGCAGACTGGACACTAGGATCTGGGCCATGGTCAATCGAGGCATTTGTCAGACCATATACTGTTGGTAGTGTAAGTTATTGGGATGCTTACAGTAGAAACTATTGTGTAGCATCTAAGTATCAAGATGATAATAATTATTGGTTATTTTACATAAGCAAAGAAAAAGATAAAGCTGACCCGAGAGGTACAGGATTAACTTTTGATTTTTACTGGCTGACTTTTATTGCTGTAAGTAATGGTACTATTGTATCGTACGTAAGAGGATTAATTAATAATTATTCTGATACTTCTTGGATACTATCGCTGTGGAACGAAATGCAACTTCCAGAGCATCTGCGCAACAATGCGTGGGATGCAATGAGTTTTTCTGAGTTTAACTTCAACCATGTTGCTGTTGTAGATACTGGAAGCGAGATGAAGTTGTTTTTTAACGGCTATCAAATTTATGATTATGTTCTTGACTATGTGTACAGTAATGGTAGTTATGTTCCAGTAGGTGGAGTTGCAGTAACTCCATCTACTCGGGGAACGATAGTGGATACTACTGGTTCTGTATATATTGGAAGAGGATACCAAAGTTTATCTGGTGGGACATCAAACTTTCATGGCTATATAGATGAGTTCAGATTTGTACATGGTGTAGATTTATTTACATCTTTATATCAATCATTAGGTACTGTTATGCCTACATCGGCTTATGTAAAGCATGGTGTAGATGATGAGTTTACCACAAAGCTAATACATTTTGATACTAACTATATTGATACAGCCACAGGAAACACATACGGAGAAGTCGATACAGCTGCGCTTAGTGATACTCAGTATGTTTGGCTTAAGTCGTTGTATGTACCTGCTAATAAATATATATCATACTCAAGAAATACAAATGTAGATAAGTATGCTACTTTATCTGGGCAAATAAGCAGGATGCATAACTTAGATATGTGGCTTTATCTTTCTGAACTTCCATCAGCGGGGGTTTATATTCCTTTTTGGTTCGAACGACCGGGAGATTTAGATGCAGAAACAGGAGGTGAAGGCGGCATCGGCTACGCCAATTGTGTTGGCTCCTTTGGTATTTCTAACATAGCCGAAGCTTATTATTTTACATACTATATCCAGTATGGTACAAAGATAAATATTCTTATAACGGAAGAAATAGCAGCTACTACTTGGTTTCATTTAGGCATCAGTGTTGACCAAGCAAACGGTACAATGCACTTTGGATACAACGGAACGTATCTTGGAAGTATAACAGCTAGTACTCCTATAAATGCTAGTTATCCATACAGAAGAATCATTATCGGTCACTGTGCTTGGACTCACTATGATACCATAGCATTTTATATTGACGAAGTTAGAATATCAATGGATTGTCTTCGGTACACTGCAGATTATGTTCTCGAGACTGAAGAGTATGGTACTACTTTATCTAATAGAGAATTAAATGAAGCAATGATGATAGGAGATGAGTTTGAAACTAACTTTAGAGAAGTTAGTGATGCAATGACTATAGGTGAGGCATTTACTGTTGGATACCAGTATGATGTACTGTTAGATGAAGAAGCATCTGTAGCATATACCACTAACGCAGAATATGTAAGGCAAATTTCAGTCGGTGCCTCAGCAAATTTTACACTTGATTCCACTACACTAATAACCAAAAAAGATTTTTCTTTTGCAGTAGGAGAATTTATTGACTCGTATAAGTACTACATTTTAGCTGGGGCAGCAGAAACTCCTGTATTTACTGGGACTGGACAGTGTGGATTTGCAGCAAATTTCTATTTAGAAATACCGGCATTTACTGGGAGTGGATTCTGTGGAGCCAGAGCTGATAGTAATGACAGTCCTGCATTTACTGGTGACGGGCAAGCAACGTCAAAAATTTACATTGATTGCAATATGGTAGTTGATTCTCCAGTATTTGAAGGAACTGGTAGTATGCTAGTTGGAGTACTATGTGAACAGGATGCAACGATGCCATCATTTGAAGGTAGTGCATCTATGCTTCGTAACATAACTGCAATACAAGCAACAATAACACCAATCTTTATTGGATACGGTGATGCTATTGTTTCTGAAACTCATACAGAAGAAGATATAACAGAGTTTGATAACTATATTCTTTGGCATGAGCATGAAGGATTTGTCTGTTATCACAGAGTTAAGATGCCATTACCAACTGGAACAGGGAGTGCAAGTTAATGAGTAAGCTAGGAATTGTTATGAACACTTATAACACCCGTCTTTCGCAGTACATGAATTTAGATGTGCAGGGACTTGCTGTTGTAAACGGAGAATTAGTTATTTGTAATTCTGCTGGGCTATTCAGACATGCAGGAGAAACTGATAATGGCACAGATATTAAAGCATTCTTTAAAACTTTCACAACTGATCTTGGAATAACAAACAAAAAGAAATTAAGGTCTATTGCAATCAGTGGTGAGTTCGAAGGCGACATTATGATAACTCCTGTGTTTGATGACGATGAAGCAGAAAATCATATCATACCTGCTGAGGATTCTCGTTACCAAAGAACTTATCGTGTACCAGTTAATCATGACCACAATGGAATGACAGTTGGCGTTAAAGTAGAAAATATAAATTCATCTTATTTTTGTGTAGAAGTTATAGAAGTACTTCCACTTTATTTGGTGCATCGCAATGAGTGTGACTACAAGTTATAGCCTAACAGGAGATGAGGCAAGAGCAGAATCTTTACTTGGGTTTGCCTATCTCCAGTTATCCATTCTTCTTGAAGGTATGAAGTTTCAGAACTTAAAGCAGAATGTTCGTACAGTTATACTTAGTGATAACTCAGTTATCAGATGCACTTCTTACTTTGGTATTAATAGAATTGAAATTTATTCTCCTGTAGTCACTGGCGGTGAAGAAGAAATAGAGATTACAGAAGCGAAAGAGTACTATTTAATTCATCTTATTAGTACTGGAGTATCGTATGGTACTCTATACAGAATAACTAATAAAATAGAACGAGTTCAGAATCTGTACTTAACTAACGATCCTTACGAACATCGTAATAATTACTGGGATACAGGAGATGCAATAGAAAGATATGTCGAGAGTTGTGCTAGTGTACAAGTAAAGACAGCTAATACTGCAGCAGAACCGTTTTGGTATCCAGTAACTACTAAAAATGACTGGCATCAAAAACAATTTACTTTTGTTGGTTATCCTTACTGGTTTGCTGCAGGACTAGTGAAGTTAACTGATTACAGTAATACTTGGGCGCATCCAGGAGTATTCGCAATCTATAGAATTCACTGGAATATAAGTGCGGCAACCGATGGTACAGTTCCTAACTATCATATGCTTAGAACTATAGACCACGAGAAGAGAATATACAGACCATTAGTTACTGAGTGGTACGGTGACCTTGGGCAATTATTTTCTATTACTACTGCAAATAGAATATATGGAAAGACTAGTTACACAAAAACTAAGCAAGGCACAATAGAAAGAACACTGGAAAGAGTTCATTCAACTGGGAACGGTACATCAAACTATCCTGCTTACCCGCAAAACTGGCTAATGTATTTCTTTCCTTTTGTTCCATATCTGTGGGAGATTCCAGGGTTTTCTAGTTTACTTATGTGGAATAGAAATGAGATTGCATATGGGCAATGTATGACACCAGAGAAAGGAAACGGATTACATGACTGGTCTTATTCTTACTTTAAGATGCCAGACGAAGAAGAAATAACTAAACTAATATGTAGTGATAGTGCAGTTTTTTCTTATACTCCGGTACTCGAAGAAACATATACTGCGCCAAGACCAGTACTTTGGGAATACTTTCCAGGTGATCCTTTTCCGCACGACACTGGACAAGAAGCAAGTGGTTCATGGACAGATACAATAAATGGAAATTCTAGTTGGTCTGTGGATGTTGTAAAGAATCAGATAATAGGCCCAGTGTGTAATGAAGATGTTCTTAGAGTTGAAAATCATTTAACATTAAATACTACTGATGATTACAATACAGCTAACAACTACACAAGAGATACAAACATGCCTACTGTTTACTACACATGGAGACCTATCTATCCTGGTTATGGATGGGGAAGTGCTGATGCAGTTCCTTGTGATTTTTATGAAAAAGATACTGCTTCGTTACGAGATGGAAAACTACAGAAAGTTGTTGGTTCTTTGGTATCAAAAGTATATGTTGGAGATACAGTTGTACTTACAGGTACTAGTTCTTTATCGTTTACGGCTACTTATAGTAAAGATGTGAACTACCAAGGAGAAGGGCATATAATTATATATCAGTGGAAACAACCAGTAGATGCTAATCCATACAGGTATGAAAGTTCTGGATATAGAACTGATCTTATTGATATAACATCTAAAGTTACACGAGAAATGAATATATTTGATATACTTGATTACAATGCAGAATCTACTTTTACTTTTTATGTTTCAGTTAATGGAACATATGTAAAGAAAATTTCTAAGGCAGTAGCATTTGTTTACAAGGATATAACTAATAGTCATACAATAGATAGAAAAATTGTTAGGTACTGGGAAAACTATGACCAAGTAGACCATTGGAATAATAGATTAGGTAGTGGCATTAGAGTTGATTTAAATGATGCTGGAGCAATAGGACCACAGACTATAGATACAGATGATATTACTATCGACAGTACACGTAAGGTTATTTATAAATTATACTTTGGTATTCCTGAGTATGGTATAGAAAGAATAGTAACACTAGCTACATTTGATTGCACTCTTTCAACTGCTTCTGGTTATAGATGTCATGGCATAGATATAAAGTTTTTTGACAACATCTTGTTTGTTACTTATGATTATGAGAAGTTTGAAAAAACTGGAAATGTTGATCCTGCTTATGATTCAGCTAGAAATTATGAAGACTGGTATGTTAACAATGCTGGAGAAATTTTATGGAAGAATGAAAAAAGAGTTATATATATTCTTAAATATGATGAACAATCTAATGACTGGATTGAATTAGTGGATGAGCAAGAACCAGTTAATGAAGAATACTACGGAATAGGAATAAGAAAAGTAAAATTTTCTAACACTAGAAGGGAGAAGAAAATATGAGTAAGCATAATGTTTTTGTTGTTCCTGAGAATATTCCCAGCGCATACCCAGGAACTGTTGTTAACGATGTACAAACAGTAGTTGGCGACAGGCTTAGAAAAGCTACTAGTGAAGCCAATGGGCTTATGGATGAGGCAAGGTCTTATCTTAGTGATATAAAAGCTTTGATGAATGGATTAAATTTAGATGAGTTAGAGCCACTAGATATAGATGAAGATATAGATAGCATTATATCTAAACTGATAGATCATATTCCATCTACTGACGAATTAAACTTTGCTATAGAAGCAATAGAGGCATTTGAAATAGACGCTGAGCCTAAGGGTCTGGATAAACTTCAGGAGGTAGAGAGGGTAGAAATTACTAATGCTAAAGATATTCTAGATAACTTAATTACTAAATGGCTTACTAAGTTAGCACAAGATGGTACTGGGTTAGACCCAGCAGTGGAAGAAAGCATATGGCAGAGTTTTTTACTGCGGCAGCAAATAGAAAATGAAAGACTTGTAAGAGAAGCAGAAAACTACTATGCATCTAAGGGATTTACTTTACCGCCTGGAACACTTCAAGGAAAAGTAAATGAGTTATTGCTTGCTGCAGAAGCTACGAACAGAGATCAAATTAGAACAATCTCAATAGAACAAGCAAAACTTGCGCAGACAAACACACACTTTATTATGCAAGAATCTCTAAAAGCAGGAATAAGTATTCTTGCTGGTGAGTGTGAAAGAATTGTTAAGTTTAGAACAAGTGTTATTGAGGAATACAAAGCTCGGCTTGACTACATAAGACTCAAAGTTGACGCGTATGCCGCAAGATGTGATGCATTAGCTAAGTCACTAAATGCAAGAACTGGAGTATTTTCAGCATTAGCTGCTGCGGCATCTGCTGAAATACAAAGCAAACTAGGTGTAGCTGAATTAAGACTCAAAGAAAGAATAGCTAATATGAACATTAAGCTAAAAGAAATTGAGTATGAAATTGAAAGAGCTAAACAGTACTACGGAATACAGATAGAAGCTGCTAGAACTGCTGCAAATGTTATGTCTCAATTGTGTGCAAGCACTTTATCAAGTGTTCATACGCAAGCTTCCATTGGCGTGCAAGCTGGAATATCTAATAGTTCGTCTGTATCTGTTGGAGCTTCGTGGCAGGATAGTGATAGTTACAGTGAGACAGTAAACAAGAATGTATAATAAAGGAGGAATACAATGGGAATGATAGCAATCAGTAGAGAAGATTATCCTAATGCTGCAGGAAGCCATGCTGGCAGTGAAAACATTGATGAATGGTTGAAGAAGAAGTATGCTATTGACCAGCAAATAGCAGATGCTAACACAATGCAAGCTGATGCACGACGGATTGAGGCAGATAGTTTAGCTAAGCAAAGAAATTGGGAGTGGAATCCAGACTTAGAATCATCTAAAGGAGTTGGAGGATATAGATTTCTTGACCTTGCTAGACAGAAAAATTTAGATGAGTCATTTATTGATCGTAACAATGCTGAAGCTGATAGAGCAAGTGCTATGGCTGAAGAGAAGAAGCTAGAAAATGATTTTAATAAAGAAATAAATCCTTACAGAATAGAAAACAGCATTGCTGCTGGTAAATTAAATACTGCAACATATAACAGTGAATTTGATGCACTGGAAGAAAAGAATTATCAAGCATGGAAAGCAGGTAATCTGGCTAAACCTGAGTGGGCAAATGATCCATACAAACCTGCTGTTATACCAGAACGCAGTGGATGGCTTAGTAAATTATTGAAAGGTAATTTATACAATCCCCTTAACCCTATGGTTACTGCTCAACAAAAGGCAGAAGACATACAACGAAAAAAGATTGCAACTGCAAATGCGTTGTTTTTACAAAATAATCCTGAGTATAGATACTAACTGGAGGCAGCATGGCATACAACGATATCGTACTTGATCCAATTATTCAGCGTAGACGAATGTTGGATGAGAGTATTAAACTTAAGAATGAGCAATTAAAACAGGAGTTGTTAAATAATCCTGAACACGCTAACACTTATCTTGCACAGTTAAGCCGCTCAGCTATGACAGATAAAGATGCGGCAAAAATGGGTAATAATGCTAACCTTGATAAAGCATTACTTGCTATACCTGAAGACGACCCAAGAAGAAAGATGTATGAGCAGCTTGCTTCTGAGCTTCCAAGTTTATTAGAGAAGTCTGGGTACGGTGCTGACCCACGAAATACTATCTTGTCTGAGGTGAGTCGACGCCAAGCAGAAATCAGGCCTGAAGTATATCAGTATATTAAGAAGAACTCTGGCTGGTTTGGAAAGTCTGTTGCAGGTGAGCCTGGTTACGAAGAGTGGGAAAAGAAGAATCCTGGGTTCTCTAATCCTGTAGAGAATGCAGTAATGGGTGTCGGTATGCAACTTGCATCTATTCCAGTGCTGTCAAGTGCTGCACGATATGCTGGCACAAAGCCAATGCTTAGTAAAGGGCTTCAGTTAGCTGGCAGTTTTCTAAACATGGCTCCGCCTGTTGGTGCTGGACTTCTTGCAAAGGTGGTTGGTGCCGGCCTTATGAGTGTTGCAGCTTTTGGAATGATAGACGCAGTAAGGCAGAAGGCAGCTGAAGCAGGACATGAGTTGAGTCTTCCAGAAGAACTTCTTGTCGGTATACCAGTGTTTGGTGGTCTTAATGCTTTAGCAAAAGCAGGCGGCAGAGCTTACGCAGCTAGAGGTACTCGTCTGGCTATGGAAAAGGCTGGTGCAATCAAAGGCACAGGATTTGCAGCTGCTAAAGGTCCTTGGGTAGCCACAGAGCATCCGATGACTCAAGGAGCTGAAGCAAGAGCAGCAGATATCGCTGCCGGAAGAAGACCAGCTAATGAGCTTGAAGGCTTTGCTAAGATAGGTGAAGATACTAATGGCAATCCTATATACGAAACAAAAGCAGCTTGGGCTGACCGAGTAAGAGCAGAACAAATAAGAAAAGGAATGCTTGCTAAACAGAAAGATGACTTAGATGCTTTCCTTAAGTTAACTCCTGAGGACGAGATTGCATTAAGTAATCCTGGACTTACGCAGAAAGACCGCGATGCTATACTGAGTAATAGAAAGAAGTTGGGTACTGAAGCATACAATGCGTTTAACGCTGAGAACAACAGGCAATTAACTGAGAAGATTGGTATAAAAGCAAAGGAGTTTGCTGCTGAAGGATTACCGATGTCTGCTGCTGTAGCTAAAGCTACTTCACTGCTTAATCCATCTGCGGAAGAACAAGTTGCAAATATGAAATATCTCGGCAAGTTCTTGTCTCCTAAAGAGTTATCTACAATGGAGCCTAGTGCTATAGCTGAACTTGCATATGCACATAAACTTAATGCTGGGCGTACAAGAACTATACCCATTGAAGAATGGGTAGGCACTAATAATATGTTACCTGTTCCGTATGCCAGATATGGTACTTCACTTGTTCCCGTCAAACCTGTTGCTGGTGTGCCGGCTATTCGATATCCTCAATCAAAGTTTACTGACATGTTTGCTGCCGCGGGCAAGCCCTTGCCGTGGGACTTAAGTAATAATGCTATTCCTGTAATAGTGCAAGGCGACCCGTTCGCTGTGTGGCCAAAGCAAGGTGAACGTATCACTGCTACAGTAGTAAAAGAAGCAGAGAATATAGTGAAGCCTGCAGTTATCGACACTGCTGAGTCGCTTAATAAGACTCTTAGAACAGAGATGGGTTATATCGATCCTAAGATGAAAGCGTTTAACAAAGATGCTGCATATGTACTAAACACTATAGCAGATGAAGGTGCAGCAATTCTTGCTAACGGTAAAGATGTTGCTAATCGAATAGCAGCTTTGCAGATTAAGGGCGAGAACGGAATGCTTAATGTATTGGATAAGCATGGAATGCTAGATAGCTATACAAATAAAGATGTTCCATTCAGAAATGCAATGCGTGCTCTTAAAGAAAAGTTGCAGGCACAAATTCCAAACATGGAGAAGGCTGAAGCAGAAGCTGCAAGCACTATTGATGATGCTGTATTAATAGCAGAAGCGACACCTAAAGGACAGAGGAAGGTTGCTGCAAAGAAGAAAGTTGATGCAGAGAAAGCCGCAAGGGACGAGGAAGCTGCTCCGTACAAACTGGCTGCTATGGATTTAATTCGAAAGCTTGGTGGCCTCAGGATGAAACCAACTGCAGCTGAACTTAAAGATCCTGAAATAAAGCAGTTGTATAAAACAGTTCAAGAAGGAAAGAAGTTAGGATTACTAACTGCTGCTGGTATTACTGCTGGTCTAGGCTTATCTATGACTGCTCCAGAAACAGCAGACGCATCTGTTGGCGCATCAGCTATTAAAGCAGTTGCTACAGATGTAGCTAAGTCTACAATGAAAGCAGTGGACGACCAAGTTGCTGGCATCTATGCAGCAGGTGGCGGTCCAGCAGTCATTGCAGATGACGGATTAAGTATGAAGAGTTGGATGAATTCAATCTTGCATGCACCATCTGACTATAAAATATTCCAGAATACGACAGTCAAGTGGTGGGATAAGATAGCATCACTTGGAACGCGTGGAGATTATCATATGCATGCTGTGGATACTAAGACTGGTGCGAGACTTCCTTTTGGTATCGGAGTTGAAGCTAACTACAGACAACAAGTTGCAAACTCTAATACAGTAGCTGGGTTGCAAGTAGTTGATAATATCCTGAAGAAATATAATATTCAGTCTGACGTGCGAGGTATTGCTGATTTCTTTGAGCCTCTTCGTGCAAAGTATCATAAACAAGTTGACCTTGAGTATCCGTACTGGCAGGGTCAAGTTGACATGTACGAGAAGGTACTAGCTGGAAAGTTTAAAGGTGAGCATGAGACTGGCTTCAAAGGATTAAGTACCACACTACGAGAAAACAAAGGTGATCTGTCCAAGTTAAGTGCTGAAGACAGAGACTTGTATAACAAGGTTATCAGTAAGAAAGATGAAGCTATCGAGAACATGAAAAAACTTGAGCCTATTATAGAAGCATACAAGACTGAGTATGACCAGTATGCTAGGAAGGCAGCAGCTAAGTGGAGTACTGCTAGAGTAGCTTTAGCCTGTGATGGCTATGGCATGGAAGCTGGAAACAATTGGCTTCGTCCATTAATGACTCAGAATGAATTAGCTGCGGCGGATAAGATAAGTGCCTTGAATAAAGACTATGCATCTCGTATGGTTGAGGGAGGTCACCAGATAATCACTGGAAACTACATTCATCATCCTTCGCATCCGTATTCTGACTATCAAAAGGACTTGCAACATCTTGGTACGTTCTCTGCTGATAGTGACCAAGCAATGCGCCTCGTTCACTTCTACCATAGAGGAAGTTCAAGCAGGCTGATGATGCCAGATGTAAGTTATATTATGTCGAAGTATATTCCTGATGCTGAGAAACGCTTACAAATTTCTGACATGTGGAAGATGGGCAAGCCAGGTGGATGGGATCATATTCGTAAGCAGATGGAATCAGCTGGTGGCTATGAAGGTGCAAGGAAGTTGATTGATGATGTAAGAAAAGCATTCGACCCAGTTGATATGGGCGAGCCTGGAAGATGGCTCAATCGCTATGCAGCATTTGAAGTCGCACGTTTGCTTACTCTCAGCCCATCTGTTTCGTTTAAGCATGCTCTAAAGCTAATGGGTAACTGGGCTGTGTTTCCTGTTGAGGTAAGCACTAGAGCATCAGCCATGAACATTGACTTACAAATACGACAGTATGCCCTCGATGTTGCTGGCTCTGCGTTCAAAGGCAAGGACCAAATAGCTGACCTCAGTAGAGCACTAACTCATATGCATCATTCTTATTCGTTTATATCTGATATGGCTCCGTTTGATGTACCGATTGCTGTATATGACAGATATATAACAAAGCTTAATGAGTTTGGCTCCTCACTGGTTAATGCAGTTGAACGCTTCGACCGTGGGCAGACATTTATATCTGCCATGCTAATGGCTAACAAGAGAGGTATGACTCCAGAGCAATCAGTATTTGGCTTGATGGACAGCGTGCTGAAGGTTAACTTCCTGACTGGTCCGAACAATCCTCGTTGGTTGAAAGATCCGTTCATTCGTACTATGTTGTTGTTCCAAGGTACTCCGTTTAGAATTCTTGAACAGAGAGCAATGCTTGGATATCACGGCTCGAAGGATTTGATAAGAGTACTTAGGCAACTAAGAGCTGATGTAAAGCAGGGCGAAGCAAGATTTAAGTGGCATATGTTGAACGATGAGCTTACAAGAAGTAAGGATATCTTTGGTAACTCTTATAGTTCGCAGTTCTTAAAACAGTTGATGACTATCGGAGCTGTTGTAGGTACTGGTAAGTATATGTTTGACTCTGAAATGTGGAAGCATACTGTGCATATTCCAGGCTTGCAGTTAGGCGAGACTGGCGCACAGCTTGGTACTAATCCACTAGTTAGTGCAGCATATCGTACTATGACTAAGGATAATGTAACTCTTGATAACCCAGATGAGTTCTGGTTAAGTAGATTTTTTAATACTTGGCTGGGTAAGAACTATAAAGGAACTCCAGCAATTTTTCAAAAGATGGCAAGGTTATCTGACAATGATATTCCTGCAATCTACAAAGAGCATAAGCTTAACTATCTATTCGGAGTTCCACGCATCGCAGATGAATAACACGTAATCCATGTAAATTTTTGACATCGCTGGTGGAGTGCCATACCGCTGTGAATGGTAGGCCTCCACCAGAAATGGCTTGAGCATGTTCCAGTAGAACACAAGCTCTGCCCTTGGGACATAAGGACAAGTAAGAATCTTCCATCTAAGCTGGACTTCTATTGCATATACTGCAAACGTCTCCAGTGTAAGTGTATGACCTGTAACGTCATAGAATAAGTATTGGTTTCTGGTGAAATAACAAAACGACTTAACAACTATATCTCTGTCACAGTCTTCGCAGTTAATCATTTCAACTTCACAATGATAGCATCTGGATGCTCCTTATAGTACTTCGTAAGAGCTCCTTGCATCAGTCCTTTCTTAGATTCGAGTAAACGTACTGCTTTGAAGATGGCGTTCGTGTCCGAGGGAGCAAGGACATGAAAGTCATAGTTTCTTTCTGGTTGCTGTAACCAGACTATGCGTTCAACATAAGTCATGTTAGCACTCTTTATTACCATGTCTGTACGGACGTTTAAGGTTTAAGACAAACTTATTTTTTATTTCTTCTTCTATATCAATCTCAAGATACTCAGCCATATCATATACTCTGATAATAATATCAGCAAGTTCTTCGCCAATCCATCCTTTAGCACCTGGCTCTATTCTATTTCTGTAAGCTTCAAGAGCTTCTGATACCTCAGAATGTATGAGGCAAAGGAGTTCTGGAATTCCTCTTGGCTTATCCCACCAGCCCTTAGCTACTGCACATCTGTGTACCATCTGAGATGTTGGGACGCAATCTGCTTCCATGCTAAGCCATAGACAGTATAAATCTAAGGCGCGCTGCGCGTCGAGCTTAGTTTCAAATGCTTCAGACGGCGCAGATGTTTCGTCAAAGTAATACCACTTGCCATCTTCACCCTTGTAAGGATTTACAGTAGATGGCTCATCTCTTTCAGCTTTAATATCAGGTACAATAGGAGCTTTGCTTTCAAATACTTTACCAGCAAGATTCTGCTCTCTTGGTATCCATTTAAGCGTGGCATTTTTCAGCGCCATCAAATGCTGTGCTTCATTACATAGTAACTTTAAGTGGTCGAAGTTTACTTTCCAGTTGCCATGTACTTGTTCAACTACAAGCTTTGAATCAGTAAGAATTTCATCGCCAATATCAGCTAGTCTAAGCGCAGCTATTACACCACGATATTCTTCTTCATTGTTTGTCTTTGGTGGAATAGATTCTTGATGTTCCAGCACCATTCCACTCTCGTTTGTTACACAGTATGCAGATTTTACATCTGCTGTTGAGCTTCCGTCAGTATAGAATTTCATTTGTCGCCCTCCAGAATTTTAATATCAAAGGTTCCTTTTGGAATCCCTTTGTTTGTCATATGCTGATAATATACTAAGGCTTTCTTCCCAAACAGTGTTTCTTTCTTGCTCCATAATAAGTCCTTCTCATCAGAGTCAAGGCCTGCGCCTACGCTGAAAGTATCACCACTTTGTGAAGACAGAATAAGAGAACCAAGTCTACCTTTAGGTATTCCATCAATAGATACTTCTTCGTTGTAGCCAACGATGGTATAAGTATCGCTT
>ENA-UPSM01001796-UPSM01001796.1-activated-sludge-metagenome-genome-assembly--contig:-NODE-1796-length-27455-cov-5.328248_pt1 | contig 27455 bp, 23 predicted proteins | sample MGYA00238181_ERZ773283 | MGnify/ENA primary metagenome ERZ773283 (study PRJEB29023, sample SAMN05720199) | activated sludge metagenome | isolation source: Anaerobic digester | place: Japan...
CCGGATCGTGCGTGCGGACCGGCCGCGCGATCGCCTTGCGCCTGGCGCGCGAACGTTGGCACGTGTGCGTGCACGGCAAGCCATCGTGCCTGGAATCGGCGGAAGAAACCGCACGGTCGTGCCGCCACGCGGGCGGCGGCGCGTCGGTGCACCTGGCCGACATCTCGAGCCTGGAGGGCTGCCGGGAATTGGCCGATTCGATCGATCTTCCAAAACTGGACCTGGTCGTGCACAACGTGGGGATCTACCACACGGGACCGCTCCTGGAGACGGATCCCGACACCTGGGACCGGATCCTGCGCACCAACCTGGACGCCCCCCTGCACTTGACCCGCTTGCTGGTGGACCGGATGCCCCAAGGCGCGTCCATCGTCAATCTGGGGTACGTGGGAGTGTCCAAGCTGGCAGCCACGTCCAAGACCGGGGCGTATTCGATCTCCAAGACGGGGCTTCTGCTCCTGACGCGCTGCCTGGCGCTGGAACTGGGGCCACGGGGCATCCGCGTGAACATGGTGTCGCCGGGCCAGTTGGCGAATTCCGTCGACCTCCCCGAAGACATCGCCAAGCGCGTCCCGCTGGGGCGCGCCGGGCGGGTGGAGGAAGTCGCCGAAGCCGTGGCCTGGTTGGCTTCGGACAAGGCATCGTACGTGACCGGACAGGATCTGGAAGTTGCGGGCGGCCTGATGATGGCCCTGCGCGGCCAGTGACCGCGCGCTGGCTCCGGCTGGTGCCTCTGGCACTGGCGGCGGCCGTCGGCGCCTGCCCGGCCACCGGGGTTCCGTGCCACGACCGGGACACGGCCAGGATCGCGCTGGAACTGGGCGATTCCACCTCGCTGGATCTGGGCGAATCGTCGCTGCGCCTGGTTTCGCGCCCCGACGGAATCCGTCTGGATGGCGGGAGGTTGTCGATCCGGGCGCTGCGGCCGGGGCGGATGGACCTCGCGCTGCGTTCGTTCGTGGGGCGCCGGAGCCGGTTCGTGCGCGTGGACGTGTTCGCGCCCAGGGACCTCGCGTTGACCATCCAGACGGTTGGAGCGCAGCCCACCGCCTGGACGGATCCGGCGGGACTGCGGGCCGTGGAACAGGAACTGGCGCGACTGTTCCGGGGAACCGCCATCCACCCCAGGCTCCTGGCGTCCGACCCGGTGCGGCTTCCGGCCAGCCCGGCGTTCTGGGATCCGGACGGCGACGGGCACCTGGACCTGGTCCGCAACGACGATTCGTCGTCGCCCGCTCCCGCCCTCGATTCGCTGGTGCGCTGGATGCGAGGCCGCGGGCTCCGGTTCCCGCGCGTGGTGGTGCTGCAGGCCCCGGTCCGGGTCGGCTGGAGCCTGGCCCGCGACGTTTCGCCCGCCGACTCGCTGATCGAGCTCTCGCACGGCGCCACGCTCCCCTGGCGCGACGGACGGGGCTCGCCGTTCCGCTACGTGGTCGGCTCGCCTTCGGGTCGGCACACCGACACCTTCGAGGTGACGGGCTACGTGGGAGACCGGATGCGCTTTCGCGCGATGTCGCCGGACGGACGGTTCACCCACCGGCATCCCGCCAGGACCGATCTCGTGCTGCGCCCCGAGCGCGAGCCTCCGGCGTTCGGGGTTTCGGCGACCTGGAGCCAAGGCGCGCCGCCCATCGTGTTCCTGCCCGACGCCCGCAAGCTGGAGGACCCCAGGCGCGCCGCCCGCGTGATCGCCCGCGAAGTCGCCCGCACCCTGGGCCTTGGCGATCTGGACGACAAGACCAACCTGATGTCGGGGATCCTGCGGATGGACGTGGAATCGCCGACGCTTCGGCCCGAGCAGGTGGCCCGGCTTCACGAAAGCTTGAAGTCCCACCCCTGACCGGTGCGGATGCGCTCCATGAGGATCTCGTGGACGGCGCCGTTGGTGGCCAACGTCTCCAGCCCCATGATGTCGTGCGGCCTGCCGCCAAAATCCGTCACGCGCCCGCCGGCTTCGCGCACGAGCAGCGCGCCCGCCGCGCAATCCCAGGGCTGCAGGAGGGTTTCCCAGTATCCGTCCATGCGACCGCAAGCCACGTATGCCAGATCCAGGCCGGCCGACCCCATCCGGCGGATCCCGCGCGCATGCGGGACCACCGCGGCGAACACCTCGAGGGTCTTGTTGGGGTTTTCCGCGATGCGGTACGGGAACCCTGTGGCCAGAAGCGCCCGGGAAAGGTCGGAGGTGGCGCTCACGCGCATCGGTGAGCCGTTCAAGGCGGCCCCGGAACCCTTTTCCGCCACGAACATCTCGTCGCGGAGCGGTTCGTACACGGCCCCGGCCACGATCTCGCCGCGATGGCGCAAGGCGATGCAGGTGGAAAAGAACGGCAACCCGTGGGCGAAGCTCGTGGTGCCGTCCAACGGGTCCACGATCCACGTCCATTCGGCGTCGGCCTCCCCCGTAAACCCTTCTTCTTCGCCCAGGATCGAATGGGTCGGGAAATGTCGTGCAAGATATTGTCGGACAACGACTTCCGACGCCTTGTCGGTGGCCGTGACGAGGTCGGACGCGCGCCCCTTTTCTTCGATGGATTGGGCCTTGCCGTAGCCCTCGCGCAGGACGTTCCCGGCAAGGCGGGCGACTTCGATCAGATTCTGGATCATTTGCGGCCAATGTAGGGATTCGCCAAGCCATGAAGAACCCCGTCCACCAACACGACGACAAAAGGGGCCAACGTCTCCCCTGTTGGCCAGTCAAAAGTCAAGCTAATTTTTGAGTCCTCTGTGCCACCCATCACCGATCCGATGTCCTACATTAGGATCCACTCATCCGAAAGAGGGTAGAATGCAAGTCAAGAAATGGTGCCTTTCGGCACTCCCCGTGGCACTTGCCGCGAGCGCATCCCTGCTGACCGGCTGCAACAGCGATAGCAACGGTTCGGGATTCCCGCGCGAACAGACTCTGTACGTCGCCGGCTCCCAGTGGGGCGACCCGAGCTCGTTCAACCCCCTGGCCGAAACCTGGCAGCCCGCCTGGCCGGTGAACGACCGGTTCAACCTCATGTACGAGACCGTGTTGAACTACAACACCCTCACCGGCGTGATGGAACCGGCTCTGGGAACGTTGGTCTCGCAGGACAACGACAGCGTCGTCGTCGACCTCAACCCGGCCGCCAAGTGGTCCGACGGCAAGCCCGTCACCGCCGCCGACGTGAAGTTCGTGTTCGACCTCGGTCGCCGTTTCTCCGACGCCGCGACCTCCTTCGCACCCCAGTTCATCAGCGAGATCAAGGTGACCACCGTGGACAACGGCGGCGTCAAGACCGAACGCATGAACTTCCTGGTCAACAAGAAGGACCGCAACAACCGTCTGGTCGTCCTGGATCTGCTCCAGGCGATCCGCATCGCCCCGTCGCACGTCTTCGAGGCTCTCTTGAAGGCCAACGGCGACACCCTGGCCAACGTCAAGAAGCTCAAGATCGATTCGGCCCCTGTCGTGTCGGGTCCGTACAACCTCAAGAGCTACTCCAACGAGAAGATCATCCTGGAACGTCGCGACGACTACTGGGGCAACGCGGCGCTGCACGGCGGCAAGATGCCGGCGCCCAAGTACATCATCCACCCCATCTACAAGTCCAACGACGCCTTCGCGATCGGCTTGGCCAAAGGCGATCTCGACGCCACCCAGACCTTCATCCCGCGCATCGGGACCAAGTCCAAGGACGGCGTGGGCACCTGGCTCGAGAAGGCTCCCTACTACGTTCCCGGCGCCATCCCGATGCTGATCCTGAACGTCACCAAGAAGCCCCTGGACGACAAGAACTTCCGTCGCGCCATGGCCGCCGCCATCAACTACGGCGACGTCTCCGACCTCGCGGTCTCGGGCTACTCCGGCAAGCTCAATCCGGGCCTGATCATGCCCACCGTCCTGGAAGGCAAGTACTTCGATTCCGCCTCGGCGGCCGCGCACGCGGTGGCGCTGGGCAAGGAAGCCGCCCAGAAGATCCTGGCCGACGCCGGCTACAAGGCCGTGTTCAAGGCCGACGGCTCGCTCGACTACACCACCGACAAGGCCGGCAACAAGCTGCCCACCTTGAGCATCAAGGCGCCGGCCGGCTGGTCCGACTGGGAAGCCATGGTCAAGATCGCGGTCAAGGCCATGCGCGAAGCCGGCATCGACGTGCGCGAAGGGTTCGTGGACGCGAGCCAGTACTGGCCCTCCAAGCCCTCGGGCGAGTTCGACATCCTCATGGACAAGCCGGCATCCAACGTCACCCCGTCGCTGCCCTGGAGCCGCTTCGAGGCGGTCATGAGCTCGCGCAACTGGGCGGAAATCGGCAAGAGCATGAACGAGAACCAGGGTCGCTACAACAACCCCAAGGACAAGGGCTACAACAAGAAGGTCGACAGCCTGCTCAAGGCCATCCCCCTGGTGACGGATTCCGCCGCCCTCAAGAAGGCCTACGTCGAGCTCAACAACATCTTCCTGGACGACCAGCCCGCCATTCCGCTGGTGTACCTGCCGGAACAGTTCTACCAGTTCAGCACCAAGACCTGGACCAACTGGCCCACCGAGAAGAACTCCTACGGCCCGCCCCAGCTTCCTTGGGTGAGCGCAGGCATCAACACTCTCTGGCAGCTCCAGCTCGCCAAGTAAGAGCTCAGCACCTCAAGAGGGATCTCCATGCTCAAGCAATACCCAACGCTGCGCTTCATCCTGCAACGAGGAGGTTGGTACCTGCTGACCTTCTTCGTCGCCGTGGTCATCAATTTCGCCCTTCCTCGCTTCGGCTCGGATCCGGTGGATATCATCATGGGGATGAACAGCGGAGGCGACCCGGCGACCCAGTTGGCCAAGAAAGTGAGCTTCCTGAAGGAGTTTGGCCTGGCCAAGCTCGACGACAAGGGAGAAGTCATGCTCGACGCCGAGGGACAGCCGGTCAAGAAGGGTCTTGCCGAGCAATTCTTCACGTACATCGGAAAAACTCTCCAGGGCGATCTCGGGACCTCGTTCCAGAAGTACCCGAAGAAGGTGACCGATGTGATGGGAGACGCCATTCCGTGGACCATCGCCCTGCAGTTGCCCACCATCATCCTGGGATGGATCGTGGGCAACCTGCTGGGGGCGTTGGCCGCCTACAAGCGCGGCACGTTCGACCGCGTGTTCTTCCCCTTGGCGCTTTTGTTCAGCGCCATCCCGTTCTTCGTGTTCGGCATGCTGCTCGTGTACTTCTTCGCGGTGCAGTGGTCGATCTTCCCGGCCGTGGGTGGGTTCGCCGCCGACATCGTTCCCGGATTCACGATCGACTTCTTCGCTTCGGCCGCCTACCACTACGTGCTGCCGTTCCTGTCCATCTTCCTGATCTCGGCCGGTGGCCAGGCCATCGGGATGCGCTCCATGGGCATCTACGAACTGGGCACCGACTACATCAAGTACGCCAAGTGGCTTGGCGTGAAGGAGACCCGGATCCTGCTCTACGTGTTCCGCAACGCCATGCTTCCGCAGCTCACGGGCCTCGCCCTGGCGCTGGGCGGCATGGTCGGCGGCGCGCTCATCACCGAGATGATCTTCTCGTACCCGGGCCTGGGCATGGCCATGCTGACGGCGATCCAATTCAACGACTACCCCGTCATCCAGGGAGTGACCCTGGTCATCACCACCTGCGTGCTGATCGCGAACTTCACGGTCGACATCCTGGTCGCGTTCCTGGATCCACGCGTCAAGGCCGGCCTGCAGATGGGAGGAAACTGACATGAAGCTCCTACGCAACCTCCTGAAATCCCCGATGTTCGTGATCGGCGCGGGGCTGTTCTTCGGAACGCTGCTTCTGGCCCTGGTGGGACCGCTGTTCGCCGACATGAGCCTGGACCGCGTGGCGGAATCCTACGCCCCGCCGGGCGACGGCCTTCTGCTGGGCGCCGACAACCTGGGGCGCAACTACGTGGCCCTTCTGCTCCACGGCCTTCGGAACTCGCTCTACGTGGGCTTCCTGGCCGGAATCGTCGCGACCACCTTCGGCACATTGGTGGGGATCTACGGCGGCTTCAAGGGCGGACTCATCGACGACCTGCTGAGCGTGACCACGAACCTGTTCATCGTGATTCCGCAACTGATCCTGCTCATCCTGATCAGCGCATCCATGCAGGAAGGTCGTTCGCTGACCCTGATCGCGTTGATCATCGGCGCCACGGGCTGGACCTGGTCGGCTCGCGCGGTGCGCGCGCAATCGTCCGCCCTGAAGAGCCGCGACCACATCGCGCTGGCCCGCATCAACGGCGACGGCACGTTCGCGATCCTGCTCAAGCACATCCTGCCGTACCTGGCTTCGTACGTGTTCATGGTGTTCATCATCCAGGTGGCCTCGGGAATCCTTTCCGAAGCCGCCATCTCGATGATCGGCATCGGACCGCTCGACACCCAGTCGCTGGGGATCATCCTGAACGACGCGAAGGCCAACGGGGCGCTGGGCGACGGAATCTGGTGGGGCATCTTCCCGGCCACGATCCTGATCACCACCATCGCGTTCTCGCTCTATCTGATCAACACCTCGATGGAAGGGGTCTTCAACCCCCGCCTGCGCCGGGAGTAATCCGATGACCAAGCCAGTCTTCGAGGTGGAAAACCTCAGCCTCCACTACCTCACCCGGTTCGGGTCCAAGGTCCACGCCGTCACCGACGTTTCGTTCACCATGCAGCAGGGCGAGATCCTGGGCATCGCGGGCGAATCGGGTTGCGGCAAGTCCACCCTGGTGAACGGCCTGATGGGCCTGTTCATCCCGCCCCTGCACCCCACGGCCGGCGACGTCAAGGTGGCGGGCGAATCGCTCATGAACCGCAGCGAGAAGGAAATTCGCAAGAACGTCCTTTCCCGCAAGGTGAGCATGATCCCGCAGGGCGCCTTCAACGCCCTGAACCCCACCCGTCGCGTCAAGGACATCGCCGCCGACGTCATCGCGGCGCACGAAGGCGGATCCGACACCACGGCCACCTACGCGCGCCTGATGGAACGGTTCCAGTTGTTCTTCGGCAAGGACACCGCGCGGGTGCTCAACAGCTTTCCCATCCAGCTGACCGCCGGCGAACGCCAGCGTTCGGTGATCGGGATTTCCACCCTGCTGAACCCCCAGATGGTGATCGCCGACGAGCCCACGTCCGCCCTGGACGTGAGCACCCAGAAAGTCGTGATCAAGATGATCTTCGACCTCCTGGACGCGGGCATCTTCAACAGCATGATCTTCATCACGCACGAACTGCCGTTGCTGCGCCACGTCGCGAACAACATCGCGATCATGTACGCCGGCGAGTTCGTGGAAAAGGGCACCGCCGAACAGATCGTGTTCGACCCGCGGCACCCCTACACCAAGGCTCTCATGGGAGCGATGCTTTCTGCCGAACCCGGCCAGAAGGACCGCAAGCCCGTGGCGATCGAAGGTGCGCCACCGTCGTTGGCCAAGGAAATCCAGGGTTGCCGGTTCGCCGCGCGCTGCCCCGTGGCCCGACCCGAGTGCAGCCAGAAGAAACAGGAAATCCGCATGCATGCCGACCGTCTCGTGAGGTGCGATTATGCCGAATGAAACGCCCATCTTTTCGGCGAAGAACGTGGTCCGCACGTTCGGTAGCGGCAAAAAACTGGTCACGGCCGTCGACGACGTGTCCTTCGACATCGCCGACGGCGAGATCGTGTCCATCGTGGGCGGATCGGGCTGCGGCAAGTCGGTGCTGGCCAAGATCATGCTGGGCCTGTACGAACCTTCCAAAGGCTCGTTCCAGTACGAAGGCCACAAGATCACCAACCAGAAGGACCACTGGGACGAAGTCCAGTTCATCTTCCAGGATCCGTTCAGCTGCTTCAACCAGTTCTTCACGATCCGCTCGCAGCTGGAAGCCGCGTTCAAGATCAAGAAGGAAAAACTGACCCCGCAGCAGATCTCGGACCGCGTGGACGCCGGCCTGATGGCGGTGAACGTGGCTCCCAAGGACATCGAAGGCAAGTACCCGTTCGAACTGTCGGGCGGACAGATGCAGCGCATGCTGCTGGCCCGCATCTTCGCGCTGCGGCCCAAGGTGCTGATCGCCGACGAGCCCACCTCGATGGTGGACGCGTGCGTGCGCGCCAACATCCTGGACTACCTGATGAAGCTCAAGGAAGAGCTTCAGATGACGATCATCTTCGTGACGCACGACATCGGACTCGCCTACTACGTGTCCGACCGTCTGTTCATCATGCACGAAGGCAAGATCGTCGACCAGGGCAAGCCCGACGACGTGATCCTGAAGCCCACCAGCCCGGTCACCGTGCAGTTGCTCGAGGATATTCCCGAAATCCACAAGGAATGGATCAAGAGGTAAACCGGACCCTCCCATTTCGCTCGAGCGGGCGAAATGGGAACCCTGGCCGCATCTGAGGGCGCATCCTCTCTCAAACAGCGAGTTTGATTCTCGACGTACCGCAGGCTCCCATCGAAGGCTTCTTCGATGGGAGTTTTTGTTACCACGCCTTCGAGTCCAAGGAGGGACTTTTCACTTCGTCTGCATCCCTCATCTACGCCTTTTCGGCGGGGCTTCGTTCTTCGCAAAAACCGTCGCACCGAGTCATACCGGTGCGGCGGTTTTTTGTTTGTGCTGGTGATTGGGACAGAGTATGTTCATACGTATGCCTGCAGAAACGATTCGAACCACCTACGCCTTGCGTTCGGAGACGGTCCGGAAGCTCGATCGGCTGGCCAAGCGTTGGCATACGAACCGCTCGGAGGCGTTGCGCCGCGTGATCGACCGGGTCGACGAAGAAGAGTCGCTCCAGGAGCGGATATCCCCTTTGATGGCTCTGGAAGCCATGCGAGAGGTGCCCCAGGGCGAGCAGGAGGCGTGGCGGCGATACGGGGAAGATTTGCGGACCCAGCGGCAAGCCGACGACGACCACCGCGGTTTCTGAGCCAGTTCCTCCGCCACCAATACGAGGCGCCCGGACACCTTGGAACCGATCCACCTCGACACCAACATTTTCATCGGACTGATCCTGGACCAGCCGATCTCGGCGACCGTTCGCCGTCTCCAGGAAGACGGAAACCGGTTCGCGTGCAGCGCCGTGGTCTGGAGCGAACTCCTGAACGGCCCGTGCAGCCAGGCCTCGATCCTCGCCATGCGGGCCTTGCTGGAAGATCGGATCGTTCCGTTCGAGCGAGCCGACGCCGAGATCGCCGCTCGACTGTTCAACGCCACCGGCAGGAAGCGGGGGCTGCGCTTCGATTCCATGATCGCCGCCCAAGCGCTGCGGCGCGGGGCCACGCTGTTGACCTTGAACCACGACGACTTCGCTCCCTTCGCTCCGCTCGGGTTGGAGTTGGTGTCTTGCCTCTCGGCCGAACTGTTTGGAATCCCAAACTCACCGCCGGAGCCTCGCAGGACCTAAATTGTCGCCCACTCCTATGACCTATCCGACCATCGGCACCGATTTCGCGAAAGTCCCCTCCCCCTGCTACGTCATGGAGGAGGCCCGCCTGCGCGCCAACCTCGCGCTGCTCAAGCGGGTGGCCGACGAGGCCGACGTGAAGATCATCTGCGCCCTCAAGGGGTTCTCCTTCTGGCGGGCGTTCCCGCTGGTGCGGCAGTACCTGGTGGGCGCCACCGCTAGCTCCCTGAACGAAGCCCTGCTGGCCAGCCAGGAGCTGGGCGGCGAACTGCACGTGTACGCTCCGGCCTACGCCGACGACGAGATCGGACAGATCCTGGACCTGGCCTGCCACGTCAGCTTCAACAGCTTCTCGCAGTGGGAGCGATTCAAAGGACAGGTCCTGTCGCATCCGGGCAAGCCCAGCCCCGGCCTGCGCGTGAATCCGGAATGTTCGCAGGTGGCCACCGACCTCTACAACCCCTGCGCGCCGTTCAGCCGCCTGGGGATCGTGCGCTCGGCGTTCCGCGAAGACCTGCTGGAAGGCATCGAGGGCCTGCACGTGCACGCCTTGTGCGAACAGGATTCGGATGCCCTGGAAGCGCTCATGGAGTCGTTCGAGGAGAAGTTCGGACAGTTCTTGCCGAACATGAAATGGGTGAACTTCGGAGGCGGGCACCACATCACCCGCGCCGACTACGACGTGGATCGCCTGATCCGGGTACTCAAGGGGTTCAAGTCGCGCCATCCGCACCTGGAGGTGGTCCTGGAGCCGGGCGAAGCCGTTGGCTGGCGCACGGGCGAACTGGTGGCCACGGTGCTGGACATCGTGCACAACGGCATGGACCTGGCCGTCCTGGACGTGTCGGTGAGCGCGCACATGCCCGACTGCCTGGAAATGCCCTACCGTCCCGGCATCCTGGACGCCGACGAACCCGGCGTGAAGCCCCACACCTACAGGCTGGGCGGCGGCACCTGCCTGGCCGGCGACGTGCTGGGCGACTACAGCTTCGACGAACCGTTGCAGGTGGGCGACAAGATCGTACTGCTGGACATGATCCACTACACCATGGTCAAGACTTCGTTCTTCAACGGCGTGAAGCATCCATCCATCGCGACCTGGAAGGAAGACGGGACCCTGCAGACCCACCGGGTGTTCCACTACGAGCAGTTCAAGAACAAGCTGGGGTAGCGGACAAACGCACCTCGTGCGGCTCCCAAGCAATTGTTCTGCTTGGGTCAGCAAGGCCGCTCCTTGGGTTCTGCCAACAAACGCATGCTTCAATTTGAAAGCCATGCGTCGTGAAATGAAGTGAACCGGAAAAATTCCTCCCCTATTGCCCTCCGGCGGTTTTGAAGCGATATTAATGAATACTGATTCATGTATCAGGTTCGAGGGAGGGGTTCGATGCGTCGGAAAGAGGGCGACAAGGCCAGCGAGATCCTGAACGCCGCCATCCGGATCTTCGCCCGGGACGGGTTCGACAAGGCCCAGGTCTCGGCGATCGCGGCGGTGGCGGGAGTGGGAACCGGTTCGATCTACCTGTACTTCACCGGGAAGACCAACATTCTCCACATCATTTTCTCCCGTTTTTGGGATCATCTGTCCCAGGAAATGGCCACCCTGCAAAACCGCGATCCGTTGTTCCGCTTGAACGACCAGTTGGGCCTGTTCTTCGACCACTTGGCCGCCGATCGGGACCTCGCGAGGGTGTACCTGCGGGAACACCACCGCTTCCTGGAAACCGCTACCGCCCAGGAACGCCACGGATACGCGGCGGCGCTGGAGACCGGCAGGGCCGCGTTCCTGGAAATCGCGACAGGCCGCGGCGACGGGAGTCCGCAACCCGACCAGGTCGGCATGGATCTGTCGCAGGCCTTCCTGTTCGGCGGGGTCCGATCGGCGCTGGAGTTCCTGCTTTCCAGCGACATCCCGGCCGAGAAGGTCCGGAGCAACATGCTCACCATGGCGATGGCGGGAATCCTCGCCGCGACCCGGAGACCCGAGCGATGAGAACGAACTCGACGGTTTTTGTCTTGATTTCGGTCGCGACCGCGAGTTCGTGGGCGGGTCCGATGCCGCTCTCCGAAGCCCTGGACCGCATGGAGCGCGGGAGCCATTCGATCCAGGCGCAGGAGCGCAAGGTGAACACGGCCCGGCAGCAGCGCCACGCGACGCGAGGCAATTTCCTGCCCGTGGTGCGCATGGACGTGGGGTTCACGCATCTGGATCGCGACATCGTGCTGGACATGGATCCGATCCGCGATGCCATGATCCAGCTGCAGACCTACAACCAGATGCAGTTCTCCAAGGCCGACATCCAGGCGACGATCGCCCAGCAACTGGGGCAGCTCCCCCCCGACCAGCGGGCTGCGGCGCAGGCTTCGGTGACGCAGGCGGTGACGGCCAAGTACCAGGAGGGCGCCCGCACGAACCTGGAGACCGCGCTCCCCCATTTCGTGAAGACATCCAAGGAGCAGAACGACTGGGACGCGTCCATCACCGCCTACCAGCCGTTGTTCCATGGCGGACGGATCCTGGCGGCGCACCGGGTGGCCTCCTCGCGCGAACGCGCGGCATCCGCCGACCTGGACCGGCAGAAGAACGACCTGCGCCGCGACTTCACGAGGCTCTACCTCCAAGGGAGCTTGCTGCGTTCCAGCATCGCGCTGCGCAACGAGGCGATCGGGGCGATCCTGCACCACCGCGACCGCGCCAAGAACCTGGTGGACCAGGGGATGGCCGACCGGGCCGCGCTCCTGCGGGCAGAAATGGCCCTGGCCGAAGCGAGGACGGCGCTTTCCGACGACAGTTCCAAGCTCGAGTCGATCGCGCTCACCCTGGCCCAGATGGCAGGCCAGGAGGATCCCATCGTCCCTTCCGATTCGCTGCCGAACCCACCCGAACTTCCCATGCCCCCCGACCAAGCCGGCCGCGAGATCGCCGCGCGCAATCCCCTGATCCGCTCGATCGCCGCGCAGCAGGAGGTGGCCCACCGCGCCGTGGACGTGAAAAACGCCGATTTCCTGCCCGAGATCGGCGCCTTCGGGAAGTACGAGTTCAACCAGGATGCGGCGAAGGCCGCGATGGCGCCGTGCTGGGTGGTGGGCGTGAAGGGCTCCATCAACCTGTTCCGGGGCGGCGGCGACTGGTATTCGCGATCGGCGGCGCGCTCCACCGAGGTGGAACTGGCCGCTCTGCGCCGCGAAGCGGAATCGGCGCTGGCGGCGCAATCCAGGCGTCAATTCCTGACTTTGCGCCAGTCCCGCACGCGCCACGGCAACCTGCTCGCCCAGGCCGACCTGGCCCGCGAGAACCATCGCGTGACCTCGATGCGCTTCGAGCAGGGGTTTTCCACCTCGCTGGAGGTGGTCGACGCGTGGCTGTCCATGCAGAAGGCCGACCTTGAACGCCTTGCCGCCGCGGGCGACGCGTGGATGTCCACCCAGGAGATCCTGTGGGCCGCCGGCCGCACCGAAGACTTCGTCAACCTGTGGAATGGAGCCGCGAAATGAACCGCAAACCCAAGTTCGCCATCGCCTCGATCGCCGCCGCCGGGCTCGTTTCCGCGTTCGGATGCAAGGGCGATGAATCGCCGGATTTTGTCGGCATGGCCGAAGGGCGCGAGATCCTGGTGTCGGCCAAGCTCGCGGGTCGGCTTGCCGCCGTGCGGGTATCGGAGGGCGACCGCGTGAAGGAAGGCGACACGCTCGCCGTGCTGGGAAGCCCCGAGGTCTTCGCCAAGGTCGAGCAGGCCGCCGGCGCGGCCAAGAGCGCCACCGCGCGCCTGGACATGGCACGCAAGGGCGCGCGCGACGAGGAAGTGAAGATGGCGCGCACCCAGCTCGCCCAGGCGGCCGAAGCCCGAAAGCTCGCCGAGGCCACCTGGAAGCGCGTCGCCAAGCTCCTGGCCGACAGCGCGATTCCGCGCCAGCAGGCCGAAGAGGCGGAGTACAAGTGGCGCACGGCGCAGGAGATGGAATCGGCCGCGGCGGCGCGACTGGACATGGTTTCCAACGGCGCCCGTCCGGAAGAACTGGCCGCCGCCGAAGGAATGGTGCAAAGCGCCATGAACGCCCTCACCGAAGCCCGCTCGTGGCAACGCGAAACCGTGGTACTCGCTCCCTGCGACGGCATCGTGCAAAAGCGGTATCTGGGAGCCGGCGAGATCATGGGAGCGGGCGCACCCATCCTTGTGCTGATCCGCCCACAGGACACCTGGATCGCGCTTCCCGTGCGCGAAGACCAGCTCGAGGGGTTCGCCCTGGGCACCACGCGAATTGGACGGATTCCGGCATTGGGGATGGATTCGATCCCGTTCGCGGTGACCTGGATGACCAGCATGGGCGACTTCGCGACGTGGAGGTCCACCAACCGCAAGGGCGACGCCGACCTGCGATCGTTCGAGGTGCGTTTGATGCCCAAAGCGCCCGTGGAAGGACTCCTCCCGGGAATGACCGTCCGATTCGCCGCGAGGAAGTGACGCCGTGAACTCCGGATCCTGGATCCGCCAGGAACTTCGCCGGTGGCTGGCCGATCCCACCCGGCTGCTCCTGGTGGTCGCGCCTTTGGCGGCAACGGCCTTGTGCCTATTGGTCTATTCGGCGCGCACGGTCCGCGAACTCCCGGTGGCGGTGGTCGACCAGGACGGCTCGAGCCTCTCGCGGACCATCCAGCGCGACTTGGACGCGGCACCGCAGATCCAGGTGATCCAGGTCGCGAACGCCGACGAGGCCATGGACGGATTCCGTCGTGGACGGTTCCGCGCCGTGGCGATCCTGCCCGAAGGGATGGATCGCGAGGTGCGCATGGGGCGCACCGCCAAGGTCGTGTTCTGGCGCGACGCGACCAACCCCATGGCCGCCAACCAGCTCTATTCGGCCGCGGCCACGATCGTGGCCACCGAAGGCGCGCGGCTGGTGGCGGGTCGGTTGATGGCGGCAGGGCTGTCCATGTCGCAGGCCAAGGAGATGGCCATGCCGTTGCGGACCGATCCGCGAGGGTTCTCCAATCCGTCTCTGGACTACCTGTCGAACTTCGCGCCCGGCCTGTTTCCCGTGTTCCTCCAGATGGCCCTGATGCTCGCCGCCGGATCGATGCTCCCCCACGGCTGGAAGCGCTCCGCACGCCCGCTTCGCGAACTGCTCGCGCGTTCGGTTCCCTGGCTGGCGGTCTACGGGGTCGCGGCGATCGCCTACTACCTGTTCGTGCTGCCCCGCCTGGGCGCACCCACGGTCGCGCTCGTTCCCATGCTCGCCCTGGTGGCGATGCTCCTGGCGGCGAGCCTCCTGTGCGGGGCCGCGTTCGGGCGTCTCATCCAAAGTCCGGTCAAGGCCGGACAATATCTGTTGGCATTCAACACGCCCGCGTTCCCGCTGTCTGGTTACACCTTTCCCGAATGGGCCATGCCGCCGCTCCTGCAGGCGATCGCGCGTCCGCTGCCGTTCAGCCTGTTCGTCGACGCCTACCGCGGACTGGCCGGGTGGGCCACCGACCGCCCGGTCGCGGCATGGTGGGGACTGGCCGCCTGGATCGCGGTCACGCTCGCGATCCTGCTGGTGCCCGGAAAGGGCGGCGGCGAAGAGACGGAACCCGTCTCGCGTCCCGCCCCGGTGACCGGCGGATTCGCGCACGCGCTGCGGCGCGAATTCCGGCGCCTCACGCGCACGCCGGGGCTTTCGACCATCTTCCTGGTGGCGCCGGCGCTCTACATGGCGCTCTACGGCGCGATGTATGTGGGGAAGTCGGAACAGCGCATCCCCCTGGCGGTGGTGGACGGATCGAATTCGGCGATCTCGCGAGAGATCTCCGTCGCGCTGTCGGCGCACCCGTTCCTGGATCCGATTCCCATGACCGGCTCGGACGCCCGCCTGGCGCTGCACCGCAACGAGATCCGCGGCGTCCTGGAGATGCCCCGCGACATGGATGCCAGAATCCGTCGTCGCGAGGCCACGGCGATCCCGTTGCTGTTCGTGGCCGACAGGTTCCTGCCGGCCAACGACCTCCAGCGATCGATCGGCGAGGTGCTCTCGAGCTTCGGGGCGCGCGAGCGGTTCCTGATCCTGCAGGCCAAGGGAATCGCTCCGGGTTCGGCGCGGGAGCGGGCCACGGCGCTCTCGCTGGACGATCGCGCGCTGGGGAACTCCGCCGAGACCTACGGCGATTTCATGCTCCCCTTGCTCGGGATCCTGATCCTCCACCAGATCTGCCTGGTGGGATCGGCCTTCGCCAGCGCCGCGAGCGCGGGCGCGCACCGGTTCGTCGATTTCGCGGCGCGCACGATGCTGTCGACGCTTTGGTACGGAGGCTGGTTGGCCCTCTGGGTGGGAGTGGCCCTGCCCGCCCTGTCGGTTCCGCTGGAACCGAGGATCCTCCCGCTGGTCCTGCTCTCGATCCTGGGATTCGCAGGCGCCTCGCTCCTGGGAAGCTTCGCGGGCATGCTGATCGGGCAACCCGGCGCCGCCGCGCAGCTTCTGGCGTTCACCAGCTATCCGCTGTTCTTCGCGTCGGGATCGAGCTGGCCGCGCGAGATGTTCCCGACCGCGGTGGATTGGTTCGGCAGGATCGCGCCGCTGTCGCCGTGGATCACGGCGGGCAACCGCGCCATGCGCCTGGACGCCGGTCTTTCCCAGACGCTCCCCGAGCTCGCGCACCTTGGGATCCTGGCCGCGATCTGGGGCCTCGCGCTGTGGGCGGCTTGCCGGTTCCTGTCGTGGCGCTCCGCCCGGGCGTCCTGAGACGGCTCAGCGCCGGGCGCGTCCCATCGCTTCGAGCTTGCCGATCCACTTCCCGCGCGTTTGCGGCGTGGACGATTTGACCGGTCCGAAGGCGGTGACTCCCACCGGCCCCACTCCACAGAACTCCAGGACGCCTTTCTTCAGGATCCGCACCACGGGCCTTCCCACCAGGAACCGGTAGTACCAGTCGGGGGCGTCCTGGGTGTAGACGATCCTGGCGCTGCGCCCTTTCAGGAACTTGTCCCACAGCAGGCCCTTTTCCCGGTACTTGAAGGCGAACCCGGGAAGGAACACCCGGTCGACGAACCCCTTGAGGAGCGCGGGCATGTCGCTCCACCAGATAGGCAGGACCACCACGACGTGTTCGGCCCACAGGATGTCCTGCTGGGCCTGCACAAGGTCCTTCTCCAGTTCCGTCCGCTTGCGGAATCCATGGTGCAGGATGGGATCGAACTCCAGATGCGCCACGACCGTCCTGCGCACCTGGGCACCGCCCTCGATGGCTCCGCGCTCGTAGGCCGCCCCCAGGGATCGACACAGACTGTCGTCGTCGGGATGTCCGTCCAGGACCAGGATGCGCTCGGGTTTCGCCATTGTCGTTTCTCCGTTCCTTGAGCGCAGCAACATATCCGTTTTCCGTCGGATCGCCCCCTTCGGGGCCGCGTCGGGCCGCGCGGATCAGGAACGCAGGACCAGGCGGCCGACCATTTCCAGCACCGGCTCGCGGGCGGTGGCTCGGTCGTCCGGATGGAAGACGTGGTGGAACATCCTGCGGACCATGCCGTCGGTGTGGAATTCGAACGAATCGAACCGCAGCGACTCGCTCGCCGAAGCGCTGTCGAACGAGACCAGCCGGGGCCGGTCCCGACCGCTCTCCCGCAGAAGATCCAGGATCTCGACCGTGGCGATGTCGTTGACGACCACCCATGCAGGAATCCGTCCCAAGCCGGGATCGGCCAGGAACCCCGCCAGGATCCGACGAAGACGTCGTCGGGCTCCGGCGATCGAACCGGATTCCTGCTCCAGCTGCCAATGGCTCTGGAACCGCTCGTCCACGTATTCGTGGATCTCTCCCCCCATCGGACGGAACGCTTCGCGCAGTCCCAGCAGCCTGGCCCTGGACCAGTCGTTGTCGTGGTAGGGCGACAGGTACGCCGCTTCACGGAAGCCTTCGGCGACGAGCCGACGCCCCACCGCCAGGCCCGGCGATTTCCCGAACGAGAGATCGAAACCCGCGATCGGGGCGCCACCAGGTCCCCGGGTCGGGAATTCGGCGCGCGGATGCTCCCACCACACGGCGATCGGGACCGACGCCCCCCGCAAGGAGGAAAGGAGGACGCGCGGCCGCAGCACCAGCCATGTGGAGACGATGCACCCCACCAGCACCCCCGGGACGTGCTTGACGGAAAACGGCGCACCCCGGGGATCCAGGAGCGCGCCTCCACCGGGGCGCTCGTGGTATCCGACACCAGGACGCGCAGGTCGTGCTCGAGCGCCTCCCTGCGCACCGATTTCAGGAAATCGACCTCGCGCTCCGATTCCAAGAGGATCCGGCCGGCGGCGTCGCAGCGCACCACCACCAGCAGGACTCCTTGCGAGAGGCGCACCAGGGGGGGCGGCGGCAGGAAGCACCGCCCTCGCCGCACCAGGTCCCCGGTTCCCGCGCATTGGTCCAGGATGCTTCCGATCTTCCGGGCGCTCGTGCCGTAGATCCGAGCCAGCTCCTTGCGCGAAGGGAGCTCCCGATGCGGATGGAACACGCCCTGCCGCAGATCCGCCAGCAGACGCTCCCGGACGTCCTGCCGCACCGGAACCCGGAAGATCCGCTCCTGGGTCGATTCCGGCCGGGGACCCCAAAACACCCCTTTGCGCGGGATCACGTGGAGCACGCCTTCGCCCGCGAGGTCCCCCACGGCCTTGTGCACCGTCTGCGGGGAAGCCCCGAACAGGCGCGCGAGATCGCGGATGGAGGGCAACGCCCCGCCCTCCTCGCGCCGTTCCATCAAGGCTTGCCGAATCGTGTCCCGCATCGACATTGACAATACAGTTGATACAGACATGCCGCAACACGTTCATCCGACGGGGTCCGAACCCGGGCGATCGGACGGTAGGTTCTGCTGGAGGCTCGGACGCTCTCCGATCCCGATCACCAATCCTGGAAGGAATCCATGCCATGTTCAAGAGGCTTCTGCTGATGTCCGCCTGCCTGGCCGCGACGCCGTGTCTCGCCGACCCGCTCCTGATCGGAGCCTGGGTGGGCGGATTCTCGGGCGAAACCTACCCCCAGCCGACCAAGGCCAACGTCGATTCGTTCCAGCGCATGCAGGATCGGAAGCTCGACATCGTGAGCTATTTCGCGATGTTCGACGAGAGCTGGGCGAAGACCAGGACCTACGCCGACATCGCCGACCGCAACGGATCGATCCTCCTGGTCACCTGGATGGCCAACGGCTACAACCTGGACGACATCCTGAACGGCGACGCCGACGAGGCCATCGCCAACTACGCGAGCGGAGTGAAGTCGTGGGGCAAGGAGATCTGGCTGCGCCCCTTCCACGAGGCCAACGGGGACTGGTACGACTGGGGCATCGGGAAGGCGGGAGCCGGCAACACGAGCGCCAAGTGCATCGCCGCCTGGAAGCACGTCGTGCAGATCTTCCGGGACCAGTCCGTGCCCAACGTCAAGTGGGTCTGGACCACCAACGCGACGAATTCCGGCGCCGGAACCTCGTTGATGGGCCACTACCCCGGCGACGACTGGGTCGACTACAACTCCATCGACGGGTACAACTGGGGCGAATCGCAGAGCTGGTCGAGCTGGCAGAGCTTCCAGGAAGTCTTCTCGCCCGCCTACACGGCCCTCGCCAAGCGACCAAAGCCGATCTTCATCGCGGAATTTTCCTCCACGGAACACGGCGGCGACAAGGCGGCCTGGATCCGGGACATGTTCGCCATCCTTCCCGTCGAATTCCCGCGCATCATGGGACTCATGTGGTTCAGCCAGTCCAAGAGCGCCGAAGCCGACTGGGCCGTGAACACCACCCCCGCGGCGCTGGAAGCGTGGAAGCAAGGCATCAAGGCCCACCCGCCCACCAGCGGGATCGAAGGCACCCGCCCATCCAGGTCCACGACGGAATTCGGCATGGTCGGGGGCAGGCTGGGATTCGAGCTCGAGCGCCCCGGCAAGGTGCGCATGGAACGGCTCGACCCCACCGGGCGCCGGATCGAATCCGTCTCGTTGTGGAGGCTTCCGGCGGGAGCGAACGAAATCCGGATGACGTCCTCGAGTTCGCCCTCGATCGTGCTTCTGGAGACGGAAGACGGCATGCGCAAGGGAATGATCCCCCCGACCCCCTGAACTCCGTTCGACAGGAACCAACGGTTTGTGGCCATCGAGCGATTGCAAGCTGCCGTGAATTCAGCTAACGTGAACATCCATGAACCTTCGATTGCTTGCACTGGCCACCATGTTCTGCTTCCTGTCGGCTCCGTCCTTGGCCAAGGACAACACCACGGCCAAGCCCCGACCTTCCAAACCGAAGGCGAAATCCACCGCCAAACCCGCGCCCAAGGCCACGGCGAAGACGACCAAGCCCGTCCAGCCCTCCCGCCCCGCGGTCGTCAGGATCACAGACTCCCGCGACGGCAAGAGCTACCCCACCGTCGTGATCGGAACCCAGACCTGGATGGCCCAGAACCTGAACTTCAGCGTGCCGGGATCCGCCTGCTACGAGAACAAGAAGCAGAACTGCGAGGAACTGGGCCGATTGTACGACTGGAACATGGCCAAGTCCGCCTGCCCCGAAGGTTGGCATCTTCCCACCGAAGAGGAATGGGACCTGCTGGAACAGGTGGCGGGAGGCGATTCGGCGGGCTACCACCTCAAGTCGTCGTCCGGCTGGGAAAACCAAGGCAACGGACCGGACAGCAAAGGGTTCGACGGAATCCCCTCCGGGGACCTGAACAAGACCGGGTTGTACCTGCGTCGCGGGGTGAGCGCCTCGTACTGGACCGCCTCGAGCAAGTTCGGCGGCGGCGCCTGGTTCCGGAGCCTGCACTTCTTCGACACCAGGATCATCCACGACAACACGGAAAAATCGGCCGGATTCAGCGTGCGCTGCGTCAAAGGCGGCGCCTGAGAACCGCCTTGCCGCGGTCGCGCAACACCGCGGCAACATCCGGACCGCGGTCTGGATACCTACCTTTCGCCGTCTCCCGGGAACGGTCGCTGCGCGATCGGTGACCGGGGACCACGGCCGCAAGACGCGGCCTGGACATCCATCCTTCTCCCAAAGACGCGGAGAGTGCGCATGCGAAAGTGGCGAATCGAAGACTCGCGAGAGTTGTACAACGTCGGCGGCTGGGGCATCCGGTACTTCGACATCAACGACAAGGGTCACGCGATCGTGCGCCCCCTCAAGGAGAAGGGCCCCGAGATCGACCTGGTCGAAGTGATGCAGGACCTGGAGCTGCGCGACTTCGCGACGCCGGTTCTGCTGCGCTTTCCCGACATCCTCGACCACCGGATCGAACAGATCTTCAGCTGCTTCGAGAAGGCGTCCAACGAATACGGATTCAAGGGCAAGCACTTCAACGTCTACCCGATCAAGGTGAACCAGCAACGCCCGGTGCTGGAAGAGATCGTGGAGCACGGCAAGAAGTTCAACATCGGCCTGGAGGCCGGATCCAAGCCCGAACTGCACGCGGTGCTGGCGATCCAGGACAACCCCGAATCGCTGATCGTCTGCAACGGCTACAAGGACGAAGACTTCATCGAACTGGCGCTTCTGGCCCAGAAGATGGGCAAGCGGATCTTCCTGGTGGTGGAAAAGCTCAACGAACTCGCGCTCATCGCGCGGCTTTCGCGCTCGCTGAACGTGCGTCCCAACATCGGGCTGCGCATCAAATTGTCCAGCTCGGGCAGCGGCAAGTGGGAGGAATCGGGCGGCTACCAGAGCAAGTTCGGCCTGAACGCGTCGGAACTGATCGAGGCGATCGACCTCGCCGAAAGCGAAGGCCTGACGGATTGCGTCAAACTGATCCACTTCCACCTGGGAAGCCAGATCACCAACATCCGCAAGATCAAAGGCGGCCTGCGCGAAGTGGCGCAGTTCTACTGCCAGCTGCGCAAGATGGGCATCCCCGTGGAATACGTGGACGTGGGAGGCGGCCTGGGCGTGGACTACGACGGATCGCGTTCCACCAGCGCAAGTTCTGTCAACTACTCGGTGCAGGAATACGCCAACGACGTGATCTACACGATCGTCGACGCGGCCAACAAGCACGAACTTCCGCACCCCAACATCATCGCCGAATCCGGACGCGCCCTCACCGCCCACCACAGCGTGCTCGTGTTCAACGTGCTGGAGACCGCCGGCCAGGCCTACTGGCGCGACGACATCCATTCCGTGACCACCGACGACCTGGACCTGGTGAAGGACCTCCACGCCATCCTCAAGGGGATCGGCAGCGCGAACATCCTGGAACAGTGGCACGACGCGCTCCAGATCCACGAGGACGTCCTGGACCGGTTCTCCATGGGACTCATCGACCTGCCCACGCGCGCCAAGGCCGAGCGCCTGTTCTGGAGCATCGCCCAGAAAGTGTCGCGCCAGTCCGGCCAGATGAAGCACCCCCCGTTCGAGCTGGCCAACCTCGACAAGCTCCTGGCCGACAAGTACTTCTGCAACTTCAGCCTGTTCCAGTCGCTGCCCGACAGCTGGGCGATCGACCAGATCTTTCCCATCATGCCCATCCAGAGGCTGGACGAGGAACCCTGCGTGCGCGTCACGCTGCAGGACATCACCTGCGACTCCGACGGCAAGATCGATTTCTTCGTGGGCCAGAACGAGATCGCGCGCGACCTGCCTCTGCACGCGGTGAAGCCCGAAGAGAACTACTACGTGGCGGTGTACCTGGTGGGCGCCTACCAGGAGATCCTGGGCGACCTGCACAACCTGTTCGGCGACACCAACGCCGTGCACATCGACGTCGAAGGATCGGGCTGGAAGATCGACCAGATCATCGACGGCGAATCGATCGCCGACGTGCTGGAATACGTCCAGTTCGACGACAAGCGCCTGGTGCGCGACATCGAGGCGTGGGTGACGGCTTCCGTCAAGGAAAAGCGCATCACCGCCGCCGAAGGCAAGGAATTCCTGAACATCTACCGTTCGGGCCTCTACGGGTACACCTACCTGGAGGGGTGATCGGCGACGGATTCCGATTTGGGAATACGTAGGGGCGATTCACGAATCGCCCTGAAAACGCCGACAACCCCAGAACCGCGTTCCGGGCGCCCCCGCCGTGACACGGCGGGCCGGGTCCTCGTGAACCGGGCCTCCTCGATCCCGCCGATCCGGCGGGCCTGCGGGGTCCCGGCCCATCCGGGCCTTGGCCCCTGGCGCGAAATCCGTACGACTGGACCATCCCCCACCCAGTAAAAAAGAACCTCCCATCGCCATTGGCGATGGGAACCCTGCTCCCTATCAGGGGAGGGGTTTCGTTTTGGCGATGCGGATTCCATTGATCGGGATCGCGAACAGGAACCGTTGTAGGGGCGACCGCTGCGGCATCACAAAGCAGGCGGGGCACCTTCAGGTGCCAGTCACGAATCGCCCTGAAAACGCGGACAACCCCAGAACCGCGTTCCGGTCGGCGGCGATCCCGCCACCGATCAGGCCGCCGCCGCGCCGGAGCCCTTCCTGAGATACGAATGGAACCCGGTCGCCAGGGCCGCGGCCATCACGAACATTCCCACACCGGCGATCCCGAACCTGTCGGCGACAGCCCCCGCCAACGGTGCGCAGACCATGACCGCGATGGAACCGAACTGGGCTTCCACCGAAAGGACGGCGGCACCGTACCTGGAATCCGACAGGTCGTCGAGCCGATCGAGCAGCAGCGGTCGCCAGATGTTCGCCAGAAGCACCAGGAACAGGAAACCCACCGCGGCGATCCCGGTCGCGCCGGGAACCCGCCCCTGGAGCCAGGAGCCCGTGGCGACGAACCCTCCCGCCGCGGCCAGGGCGAACCACGGCAACGGCAGACGTCGCCGCTCGATCGCGTCGAAGCGGTGGGCGCTGCGGCTGGCCCAGGCGGCGACGGCGTTCAGGAAGAAGTAGAGCACCCCCAGGACGACGGCCGAACGGCGGACCGGATCCATTTCCCCGATCGTTCCCGACAACGCCAAGCCCGAAGCCGAGGCCAGCATCAAGGGTTGCAGGTAACCTTTGACGGTCTTTTCCATCGACTGCAGGACCGCCGATTCGACGAAGATCCCCCTCAGACCGCGATGCTTCACGCATCGCATGGTCTCGCGCAGCATCGTGGCGATCGCCGTCTTGACGGAAAACGACGTCTTTCCGATCTCGCCCTCCAGGGCGGCGGGATAGGTGGCCACGTTGGCCATGTTGGCCAGGTAGGGCGGGATCGCGAACAGGAAGATTTGGCTCAGGTTGCCGGTGCAGAAGACCAGCAGCCCCGACAGCAGGGAAGACACCGCCGACCCGGTCTTGGACCACGAACGCGTGAAGCCGTACACGACGGCCTTCTCCGCGTCCCTCCCGGCAAGGCGCAGATGGTGGAAGATCATCGCCTTGTGGGTACCCGACCGGAACGACTCCCCGACCGCGAAGGCGAACATGGATCCGAACAAGGCGGGAAGCCCCGTCCCGAACGCGAAACCCGCGAAGGAGGCGACGTAGGCGGCGAAACACGCGACGAGCGAACGGCGGCGTCCATGCATGTCGGCCAGAAACCCCGCGGGAACGCCCATGAGGTTCACGCAGATCTCCCGGAAGGAATACAGCAGGCCGATCTCCAGGTAGGACAGGCCCTTTGCCAGGAGCACCAGCATGAAGAACGGTTCGTAGTACTGCTGGTTCTTCAGGAAACCGTACAGACTGAACCGCCACAGGAGCCGATCGGATCGGATCATGGAGGAATCGTTTCCATGCCTTCCAAAGGTAGCCGGGATCTGTCAATCCATGTCGCTGCGATTCGCGCACCGCCCTGGAAACGCCGACAACCCCAGAACCGCGTTCCGGGCGCCCCCGCCGTGACACGGCGGGCCGGGTCCTCGTGAACCGGGCCTCCTCGATCCCGCCGATCCGGCGGGCCTGCGGGGTCCCGGCCCATCCGGGCCTTGGCCCCTGGCGCGAAATCCGTACGACTGGACCATCCCCCACCCAGTAAAAAAGAACCTCCCATCGCCATTGGCGATGGGAACCCTGCTCCCTATCAGGGGAGGGGTTTCGTTTTTGGCGATGCGGATTCCATTGATCGGGATCGCGAACAGGAACCGTTGCAGGGGCGATTCACGAATCGCCCTGAAAACGCGGACAACCCCGGGGACCCGGATCGATGGAACCGCCCCGCAGGGGCGCCCGCATGTGTTGACAATTATCGTCGCATCACGTCCGCAGCACCAGGCGGCCGACCATTTCGTGGAGGCCGCCGCCGCGGAACAGGCGCGCCTTGGGATGCAGCACGTGGTAGAGCATCTGGCGCACCATGCCGTCAGTGTGGAATTCGAACGAATCGAACTGGTGGGCGTCGCTGGCCGACGTGTTGTCGAACGACACGATCCGCGGGCGCGGCATTGCCGCCTCGCGCAGCAGTTCGATCAGCATGGACGCGACATGGTCGTTGACGGCCACCCACACCGGATGGGTTCGCGAATCAAATTTCGCGAGGAATCCCCGCAGGATCGCGCGGATCCGGCGCTCCCCGCGCGCCACGTCGCCTTCGGCCTGGTGGTGTTCCCAGGCGCTGCCCCGGGTGTCGTCCACGAACGCGTCCAGCGCGATGTCCGTTCCCCGCAAGCCCTCGCGCAGGCCCTCCAGGCGCGCCCGCGACCACGCGCTGCGATGGAACGGCGAAACGAACGCGACCGGCCCCACGCCGCGCGAACGCAGATGCCTCCCGACCGCGATGCCCGACGACGACCCGAAGGAGATGTCGAACCCCACCAGACCCCGCGGCGCTCCCGACGATCCGGGGAACTCCTCGCGGGGGTGCTCCCACCAGACGGAAACCGGCACGCGCAGCGCGCGCAGGCGCGAAAGCAGCTCGCGGGGTTCGCGCACCAGCCAGGTGGATGCCAGGCACCCCAGCAGCAGACCCGGAATCCGCCGCAGGTCCACCACCGCTCCGTCCTGGTCCAGGAACACGCCTTGGGGGGCGTCCTGGCACCACCCGACCACCACGATGCGCAGTCCCCGCTCGCGTCCTTCGCGGTGGACCGACTTGACAAAATCCGTTTGACGCTCGGTGTCCAGCAGGAGCGTGCCGTGGCGGTCGCAGCGCGTGGCCACCAGGACGGTTCCCTGGTCCACCCCGCGCGGCGGCGGCGGGAGTTCGAACCCGCGTCCCCGGCGCGCGAGCACGCCTTGGTCGGCGAGTTCGCCCAGCAGCGTTCCCATGCGGGCCGCGCCGGTCCCGTAGATCTGGGCCAGCGCCGCGCGGGAGGGCAGCTCGCGGTGCGGATGGAACACCCCGCAGCGAAGGTCGGACACCAGCCTGTCGCGGACATCCCGGGATCGGTCGGAGCGCGGCGGCGGAACCCCCGGTCGCGACACCGGATGGCTCCCCCAGAAATACCCCTTGCGGTCGACCGAATGGACCGCGCCCTGCTCGCGCAATCGCCGCAACGCCCGGTGCGCCGTGAGCGGAGCCACGCCGTGGTGGAGCGCCAACGCCCGCACCGAAGGCAACGCGACGCCGTCGGACTGCCTGGAAGCCAGGATTCGCATCGCAAGGTCCATGTCTCCGAATAATACAGATAATACAGACCAATGGAATTCGTCGCCAATCCCGCCCCCGCCGCCCCGCAGGGTCCCCGTAGCTTCCATGGGCCACCACCGCCCATCGGCGTCGGGTGGTCCACGACCACGACCTCGGGAGTCCCACATGCGACGCACCAGCATCCTCCTTCTCGCGACGGGCATCGTCGCCGCCCAGAACACGCCTCCCGGCACGCCGCTGGGAAGCAACGGCCTGCTGGTGGGCGCCAACACCGAACCCGGATCGGCCCAGAAGGAAGGCATCACGGGCTGGAAGGACGCCGCCAAGGTCAAGACCGTGCTCCAGCGCGACTTCGGACTCGTGCAGACCACCGCCTACCCGGCCTGGGGCGCCTGGACCGGCACCGGCATGGGCAACGTCGGGTTCGACATCGCCGGCGCCAACGAGGTGATCAACTGGGCCGAGGCCGCGGGCAAGAAAACGGTCGTTCATCTGCTGACCGGATCGCCCACCTACTTCCCCGCCTGGCTCAACGGCGGCACCTGGACCGCGTCGCAGCTGGAGTCCCTCCAGGAGCGGTGGATCACGCACGCCATGACCTCCAACGAAAACGCCCGCAAGGTGGACTACTGGAACGTGGTCAACGAAGCCTTCATGTGGAACGGCAACTACTGGGATTCGTCCTCGGTGGTCAACACCAACCCCTGGCACCGCATGGGATGGGAAGAAGACAAGTCGGGCCTGACCGGAACCTCCAAGGTGTACGCGCAGCACCCGGTGTACATCCGCAAGGCCTTCGAGATGGCCCGCAAGCACACCAAGGCCAAGCTCGAGCTGCGCGACTACGGGATCGAGTTCTGGGACAACAGCCGCAAATCCAAGGCGTTCTACCAGTTGGTCAAGCACCTCTTGAATTCGGGCGCTCCCATCGACGCGGTGGGGTTCCAGGGGCATTTCCGGACCGACCTGGACTACGTCTGGAGCCGACTGGCCCGCGCCGTGCAGGAATACCGCAAGCTGGGTCTGGAGGTGTACATCACCGAGGTCGACTACGGCGACGACGACCCGATCGCCGCGGCCACCACCACCCACCGCACCCCCGCGTGGGATTCCCTCCAGGCGCAGAATCTGCGCGAGTTCGTCACCGCCGCCGTGGGCGCAGGCGCCAACTGGATCTGCCTGTGGGGTGTGGCCGACAACACCAACGACTACTGGCGCAAGGGCCAGAGCGCCCTGCTCTACGACGAGTCCTACAACGCCAAGTACGCCTACGACCAGTTCCGCCAGGGCATCGTGGACGGCCTGGCCACCTCATCGGCGCGACACCGCCCCGCCGCCGCCTCGCTGGCCGGAGCGGTGGGTGGTGGACGGATCCGCATCGCCTTGGACGCGCCGGAAACCGTCCGCATCCAGATCAGGGACCTGCACGGCTCCCTGCTGGAACGCCGCGAACTCGGCAAGCTGGGGGCTGGCGCCCACGAGATCGACCTGGGACGGTCGGCATCCGCGAGGATCGTGCTGGCCTCCACGGCAAGCCGCAGCCAGGTGTTCGTGATCGGGGCCCAGTGAACCCTAACCGGCCCCCTGTTCACCATTTCGCGCAACGACGGCATTCTCCGACTTGCGCGATCAATGATG
>ENA-UPSM01001806-UPSM01001806.1-activated-sludge-metagenome-genome-assembly--contig:-NODE-1806-length-27373-cov-6.265466_pt1 | contig 27373 bp, 19 predicted proteins | sample MGYA00238181_ERZ773283 | MGnify/ENA primary metagenome ERZ773283 (study PRJEB29023, sample SAMN05720199) | activated sludge metagenome | isolation source: Anaerobic digester | place: Japan...
GAAAACCTAGTTGCGCGGTGGTTGTGCGGGTGTGTGGCCGAATCCGAGAAAAACACGAATCTTGGATGGAAGTCGTTCGTGGGAAAGCGGTAGAATCCAGCGCGGATTCCCGATGGAGATCGTGGGTTCCGAACACAGAGGTCCAAATGCCCGCAGCCTTGTTGACCGAACAGCAGAAGGTCGATCTATGGGTCGGAAAGGCCTTCGAAAAGCAGCTGCCCATCCTGTCGGGGACTTTGGGCGAGATCGAATCCGTGCTGGCCAAGGAGGGCTATTCCGCGGCCGATCTGGCGCACACGATCCTCCAGGATCCACCGTTGACCACCCGCGTGCTGCGGATGGCGAACTCCGCCTACTACAACGCCTCCGGCAAGCAGATCTCCATGGTCAGCCGGGCGGTGATCGTCCTTGGCTTCGATGTCGTGCGTTCCATCTGCGCTTCCGTGGCGCTCATCGAGGCGTTCCTGAACAAGGTCCCGCGCGGTCGCCTTCTGGACGAGATCGCCCGGGCGCTCCACGCGGCGGTCGTGGCCAGGTTCCTGGCCAAGCAGACCAAGGATCCCGCCCCGGAAGAGGTGTTCGTGAGCACCCTCCTGCGCAGGATCGGGCACATGGTGTTCTGGAGCCTGGGCGAGTACGAAGTGGAGGCGCTGGACATGGCGATGCGCAACTCCCAGGAAGGAACCGTGCGACTGGAGATCGACATCGTGGGGTTCCCGCTGCGGAAATTGTCCGCGGCGCTGATCGACGCCTGGCATCTGCCGGTGATGGTCCCCGCCGAGACCGAGGTGCCCAATTCGCGCAAGGCCGTCGACGAGATCGCCTGGGCCGTGGCCTTCGAGGCCCCCAAGGGGTGGGCGACGCTGGAAATGCGACGGGTGGTCCGCGATTTCGCCTGGCTGACCAGCGCCAGCGAGGAGGACGCCCTCGAGACGATCAAGGGGCTTTCCAAGGAAGCGTTCGACTACGCCCAGCAGCTGGGATCCAAGGACGTGGCCATGCGGATCCCCCTGCCGACCGGCCAGTCCGGCGCGGGCGCGCACGACGACGATCCTTCGGCGATGTGCGAAGGCGACAAGGACGTGGAACTCCGGGTGCTCCACGAGATCGCCAACAACCTCCTCGAACACCTGGACGTGAGCTCCATCCTGCACATGGTCCTGGAAGGCATCCATCGGGGCGTGGGGATGGACAGGACCGCCCTGGCGATCGTGGATCCGCGCGGGACCGAACTCCGCTGCAAGCTGGCGCTGGGCAAGGACCGGCACGAGTTCGTCGGGAAGTTCGTCTTCCCCGTCGCCAACACCAAACCCCACGCCTTGACGGAAATCGTCCAAAAAGGCGGGAGGCAGATGTTCGATCCCGGCGTGCGCGACCCCAACGGGTTGTTCGTGCATCCCGTCTACGAGCTGTTCGAAGGAGCGTCCTTCCTGGCGCAGGCGATCGTGGTCAACGGCAGGACCATGGGCGTCTTCGTGGCCGACCGCCATTCCTCGAGCCGTCCGCTCGACAAGGACGTCTTCGACAACTTCTGCCTGCTCGGGCAGCAGGCCAACATCGCGCTGGCCATGGCCGCCAACAACCATTCGTGAACGCGGTCCGCGGCGCGGCGGCCCAAGCGGGTGGACGCGAAGCCGTCCGATCCTGGACGCGACGGCGCGAGGTAGGGTAGAATCGGGATCCGGGCCCCGCATGGGTGTCCGGGCCCGGAAGGGACCCAGATGCATCGAGGAGCGACCGAAGAGAAATTGATCGCCCGATGGGTGGAAAAGGCCAACGAGCAGGAATTGCCCGTGTTGTCGGCGACCCTCGGCGAGATCGAGAAGGCCCTGTCCAACGAGGAGTATTCCGCGTTCTCCCTGGCCCGGGTGATCCTGCAGGATCCGGCGCTCACCTCGCGGGTGCTGCGGGTGGCCAATTCCGTCTTCTACAATCCGGGTGGCAGGCAGATCTCGATGGTCTCGCGCGCGGTCATCACCCTCGGGTTCGACGCGGTCCGTTCCATCTGCACCTCCATCGCGATCATCGAGACCTTCATGAAGGGGCCGTCCCGCGACCGCCTCCTGGACGAGATCGCAAGGGCGCTGCATGCCGCGGTGGTGGCGCGCTACCTCGCGCGGGTCCGGCACGATCCCGCTCCCGAGGAGGTCTTCGTCTCGACCTTGCTGCGGCGCATCGGCCACGTCGTGTTCTGGAGCCTGGGCGGCGACGAAGTCGACGCGCTGGACGACGCGCTCAAGTCGGGGGCCGATCCCGAAGGTCTCGAGATCGAGACGATCGGGTTCGCCATCCGGAAATTGTCGCTGGCGCTCGTGGTGGCCTGGAGGCTTCCCGCCCTCGTGGAATCGGGACCGCACGCAGAATCCCGCCGGGCGATGGAGGATCTCGCCTGGGTGGTCGCCGCGGAGTGTCCCAAGGGATGGGCGAGCGCCGGGGTCCGCAGGGTGGTCGGCGACGCGGCCTGGATCCTGTCCTGCGACGAGACGGCCGCGCTGGCGGTCCTGAAGAGGCTCGCCGCGGAGGCCGCCGACTACGCCCTGGCCCTTGGATCCAAGGATGTCACGGGCCGCAGCATCGACCGCGACGCATGGGACAATTTCCGCCTTCTCTGCCGCCAGGCCGACATCGCGCTGGCCCTGACCGTCGCCAACCGGACCGGCTGACCGGGGCGCGAAGCTCGTCAGCGCAGGGGCTTCTCGAAATGCTGCCAATCCTGGACGCGGCGCCATCGGGCGCCCCATTTCCAGCCGCGCTTCTTCAGGAACCGCACCACCGCGGACGTGTCGGACAGCGTTCCCGGCGCGCCGGGGACGAGCGCCGCGTCGGGAGGGAAGACGCGGCCCTTCTTGAAGGCCGGATTCTCGCGCGGATTGATGTCCAGGGCCAGACCCTTCATGTGCCACGACGGGACGCTCGAACCCCACATTCCCCGCCATGCGAACCCGTACGTGTTGTCGGCCGCCATGGAGGCGGAATCCGAACCGTTCCAGCGCGAGATCGGGATCGCCGACCGGACGGGGAACCGGATCTTCTCGATCAGCTCGAAGAGATCCTCGATGTCCTCCACCACGGCCTGGTTGCACAGGATCTGCCCTTCGTGCAGCCGGTCGTCGAATCCCCAGTACCTCACGGCGACCAGACGCAGCCGCGACTGGATCGAATCGGGAACCATCCGGTCGCCCAGGGCCTCCTCGAAGGTCATCCGGCTGTCGACGACGGGCGCGGCGCCTCCCATGGCGTGACAGATTCCGGCGACAAGGGCCAGGGCGACAAGGCTCCGCTTCATTCCAGCAGCATCTTTCCGCCGAACAGCAGGATCACCGATCCGAGCACGCGCGGTATCCAGACCGACGCGGCCTCCGATGCGCGGAGCCGTTCCGACAAGGCCGATCCCGTCCAGGCGAAGAGGACCAGGTAGCCGCCCGACAGCAGGGTGAACAGCGCGCCCATCTGCAGGAACGACCGGGCCACGCCTCGGGACGGGTCCATGAACAGCGGGAAGAACGACACGAAGAACAGGATCGCCTTGGGGTTCAGGAGGGTGACGCCCAGCGTGCGCAGGTACCAGTTCGGGGCCCCCTCGACGGATTTCGTCGCGGTCAGGGCCTCCAGCCGGGAGGCGAGGGTCCGCAGCCCGATCCAGCAGATGTACGCGCCGCCGACCCAGCGGATCGCCGTGGCGATCTCGGGATGGATCCCGAGCACCGTCGCGACGCCCAACGCGGTGAGGGTCATGATGCAGAGGTCGCCGGTCAGGAGCCCCGCCACCGCGCGGAGCCCGGCCTGGCGCCCCCCCGCGAACGTGGCGGTCAGGATCGCGAGCTGTCCCGGTCCCGGAAGCAGGATGATGGCGACCGATGCAGCGACGAATTCCGCGAAGTGGAGCAATGGAGTGGAGTCCTTGGGATGTTGTGGGCCGGAGCGGGAAATCTACCGCATGGATCGAGATCGCGTGTTCAGACGACCTGGTCCCATTCCTCTTCCGGCACTTCCTGGAAGAATCGCTCCAGTCCGCCGGGACGGCTCCAGTACAGCTTCCAGTGGCGAAGTTGTTCCAGCTCCCGGCGCGGGAACGATTTCTGTCGGCGCAGCAGCCGTTCGAACAGGTTCGGATCCCGGAGGATCGGCATCCAGTCGACCACTCCTCCGGGAAGACCCTGGTGGCGGAGGTCGCGGATCTTCCGCTTGAGCGCGTCGCGGGTGTCTTCCAGGCCCAGCAGGCAGTTCTTCAGGCCGGTCGCGTCCATCGCGTCCGTCTTGGCCTCGTCGCTTCCGTGCGCGTGCAGAAGCCGCAGCAGGGCGCCCAGGTCGCGTTGCCGCCAGGCTTGCGTCAGATTCTGCATCAGCTCGGTGCGGCGGATCCGCTCGTGGTCGTCGCGGGTCTTGTCGGGATGCAGCTCCCGGGCCAGGCTGCGGTAGATCCCCTTGGCCGTCGTTTCGGGATCGGGCGTCTTGCGACGCGGATCGCGCTCTGGCGTTCGTCGCGGGGGCGGCGGATCGAACCGTTTCGCGTCCGCCCAGGAAACGTCGTCGGATTCCGGATCTTCTTCTTCGTCGGACCAGGCGTCGGCCGGGCGATCCAGGCTGGTCCTGGTCCGGATTCCGAACCGTTCCTCCAGGTCGGTCGCCAGGTGCGCGACCAGCTCCTGCGCGTCCCTCGGGAACGATCCTCGGCGCGGCGCGGCGGCCAAGGCTCGCTCCACCAGTCGCAACAAATCCTGTCGAGTGGCGACGATTTCGTCCCACAGCGGGCGCGTCGCCGCGTCCAGTCTGGCGAGCATCGGCGGGAGCCGTTCCTCCAGGAATTCCAGCTCCGATTCCAGTCCCGCGATCTCGTCCAGCGTCAGACCGATCCGGTCCGAGATCTGCGCCGGATCGTCCCGCTTGGCGCGGACGAGACCACCCGAGGGCGGACGCGCGGCACCGCCATCCAGCGCGACGGACCTCTCCGTCACGGCGAGGGATTCGCCGAGGACTCCGCCGGCGGGAGGGACTGGCAGCACCGGAACCCCACCGCTTCGTAGCGGTTCTGGCGGAAGAAGCTCCGGGTCGTGCGCCCGCATTTGTCTTCGGGGCCGCCGGTGTAGGTCCCGCCCACCGCGAAATAGGTGCTCCCCGAGGCGGTCGACGACCACTCCCAGGCGTTGCCGGTCAGGTGGTAGGCGCCCCACCAGGAACGGCAACCCGGCTTGCCGACGCCGCGCGCCAACGCGCCTTCCACGTCCTGGCAGCGGCCCGGCACGTAGCGGGGGCCGTAGGGGTAGGCCCAGTCGTTGAGGCCTCGGCAGGCGCTGGCCAGCTCCTGGACCGAGCAAAGACGCTTTCCGTCCTTGGCGCACAGCGCGGCGGCCTCTTCCCAGTTCACCGAGGTGCGCGGCAGGAGCGCCGGGTCGTTGGGGTATTCGTAGGCGTCCACGCAGACCTCGCCGGAATCCGTCGGGACCAGGGCGCGCCGCCTTCCGCAGCGCGAGGAGTTGGGGTCGATCAGGTATTCCAGCCGTTCCGGGCGCGTGCGGTTGCCTGCCGTGTCGCGTCCCGAGATCCAGAGCACAAGGCGGTCCGTCACGTGGATCATGTCGCGGCAAGCCGCCAGGTGGAGCGTGTCGGGGCCGCACAGGGGCGTGGCCGAGCCTTCGGTGCTCAACACCGCGACGTTGATGGCGGCGGGATGGATGCCCGCGGCGGGATCGGCGAAGATGTAGGGAGGGGTCGTGTCGCGCGACGCCCTGCGTGCGCGTTCCAGCGAGTCGCGTCGCAGCGAATCCAGCCGTGCCAGCGAATCGGCGAGGTGGCGGGCTCGCGCCAGCGAATCGGCCAGTCGGCGCAGGCGGGCGGTGTCGATCTTGCGGTGGGCGCGTCGCAGCGAGTCCAGCCGCGCCAGGCTGTCGAGGCCTCGCAGGGAGTCGAGCGCGGCCTGTCGGAGCCGGTCCAGGCTGTCGCGCAGCCGAGCCAGCCGCAACGAATCCAAACGAGCCAGCGAATCTTCGCGCCGCAGCGAATCCAACCGCGCGGTGTCGACGGATCCTTCGCCGCCGGAGCCGGTCGCGGCGCACTGCCGGAACAGAAGCAGGAACAACAGCAGGAGCAGCGCGACCAACGCGATCCGTCCCCAAGGAACCTTCCGAGGCTCTTCGCGCTTCGCGTGCTTGGCGGATTCCGTCATGCGACGGGTCCGCCAAGGGCGCGGTAGGCGGCCCATGCTTCCAGGGTCGCGGCGACGTCGTGGACGCGCAGGATGTCGCAGCCCAGCGTGGCCGCCGCGATGGCGCCTCCGAGGGATCCGGCCAGGCGGTCGGAATCCGTCCGGACGTCGGCAAGCCTGGAAATCCAGGATTTGCGCGAAAGCCCGACGTACCAGGGGTGGTCGGGGAACCGCTGGCGGAATCCGACGGTGGCGGCCACGAGCTCGTGGTTGTGCGCGGGCAGCTTCCCGAACCCGATTCCGGGATCCAGCGCCAGGGCGTCTGCGCCCAGGCGGGCGGCCTTCCAGCGCGAGGCCGCGTCGGCCAGGAAATCGCCCACCTCATCCACCACGTTCCCGTATTCGGGCAGGTCCTGCATGGTGCGGGGCGAGCCCCGCATGTGCATGGCGCAGGCCCCGGCGCCGAACTCGCGGCACAGTTCCAGCATGTCGGGGTTCCGAAGGCCTTCCACGTCGTTGACGCCGTGGGCGCCGGCTTCCAGCGCGGCGTTGGCCACCAACGGGCGGCGCGTGTCCACCGTGACCGTGGCGCCTTCCTGGACCAGGGCGCGGATGACGGGTTCCGTCCGGCGGATCTCCTCGGCTTCGTCCACCGGTTGGGATCCGGGACGGGCGGATTCGCCGCCCACGTCCAGGATGTCGGCGCCTTCGGCGAGGAGCCTCCGACCGTGTTCGAGGGCGCTGTCCAGGGTGGAATGCCTGCCGCCGTCGAAGAACGAATCCGGCGTGACGTTCACGATCCCCACGACCAGCGGAAACCCGTCCCGAGGCGTCGCGACGCGTCCGCGCAAGCGCCAGGGACGGAACGCGGTCATGCCGGGTCCGGGACCGCCGGGGCGTCCGAGACGACTTCGGTGGAAGGCTTGACAGGTTCCGTCGGGACGTCCTTCACGGGCTTGGGCCTGGAGATGGCGCCCTTCTCGAACAGCTCCTTGACGTCGGCGGCTTCGAGCGACTCGTATTCCAGCAGGGCGGAAGAAAGCAGCTCCATCTCCCGGCGGCGCTCCTCCAGCAACCGGCGGGCGGCGACGTAGTTCTCGTCGACGATGCGCTTGACCTCGGCGTCGATCATGCGGGCGGTGTCTTCGGACGTCTCGCGCTGGCTTCCGATGTCGCGGCCCAGGAACAGCTGCTGCTGGTTGTCGCCGTAGTGGATCGGGCCAAGCTTGCTCATGCCGTAGTCGCAGACCATCTTGCGGGCGAGCGAAGTGGCGCGCTGGATGTCGTTGGACGCGCCTGTGCTGATCTTGCCCACGAACAGCTCCTCGGCGAGCCGTCCGCCCATGAGGATGCGGATTTCGCCTTCCAGGTATTCCTTGTCCGACAGGTAGCGGTCGCTTTCCGGCAGCTGCCAGGTGAGTCCCAGCGCCCGCCCGCGCGGGACGATCGTGATCTTGTGGAGCGGATCGGAGCCTTCGGTGAACAGTCCGACCACGGCGTGCCCGGCTTCGTGGTAGGCGATGATCTTCTTGTCGGCTTCCGTCATGCTGCGCGAGCGGCGCTCCGGACCCATGTAGACCTTGTCCTTGGCCGCCTCGAAGTCCGCCATCGAAACGGTTTCCTTGCCGGCCCGGGCCGCGGCGAGCGCCGCTTCGTTGCACAGGTTGGCCAGGTCGGCGCCGGAGAATCCGGGGGTGCCGCGCGCGATCACTTCCAGGTCGACATCCTTGGAGAGCGGGATCTTGGTGCCGGTGTGGACCTTGAGGATCTCGGCGCGCCCTTTCACGTCGGGGGCGTCCACCACCACGCGGCGGTCGAACCGTCCGGGACGCAAAAGCGCGGGATCGAGGATGTCGGGGCGGTTGGTGGCCGCGACGATGATCACGCCGTCGTTGCCCGAGAATCCATCCATCTCGATGAGCAGCTGGTTGAGCGTCTGTTCGCGTTCGTCGTGCCCGCCACCCAGACCGGCTCCGCGCTGTCGGCCCACCGCGTCGATTTCGTCGATGAAAATCAGGCACGGGGCGGCCTTCTTGGCCTGCTCGAACAGGTCGCGCACGCGGCTGGCGCCCACGCCCACGAACATCTCCACGAACGAGGCGCCCGACATGCTGAAGAACGGCACCTTGGCTTCGCCCGCGACGGCCTTGGCCAGCAGGGTCTTGCCGGTTCCGGGAGGGCCCATGAGCAGCACGCCGCGCGGGATCTTGCCGCCCAGGCGGTCGTAGCGCCCCGGATCCTTGAGGAAGTCGATGATCTCGACCAGTTCGGCCTTGGCCTCGTCGCAGCCCGCGACGTCGTCGAAGGTCACGCGCGGGACGTCCTTGCCGGTCACGCGAGCCCGCGATTTCCCGAAGCTGAACAGGCCTTTGGGGCCGTTCTGCCCCTGGCGCATCATCATGATCCAAAGCACCAGGAACACCAGCGCGGGCGACAGGTACAGCAGGTATCCGAGCCAATCGCCGCCACGCTCCTCCACGCGGATCTCGATGTTGCGCTGGGCCGCCCAGGCCCGAAGGGTGGAATCCTCCACCTCCAGAAGGCGCACCACGAATTCCTTGTGGTCGGCGCGCGGGAGCCAGGAAGGACGTTCCGAGACGGCCGTCTTCTCCTTGGAATCCAGTTCGCGCTTGCCGCGCAGTTCCACGCCGTCCACGCTCTTCAGGATCGACAGGCTCTTGATCTTGGCCGACGGATCGGACATGAGCGTCAGGAACTGGTTGTAGGTCAGTTCGGAGGACGAATTCCCCTGCGGTGTCAGGATCTGCATGACCATGAACCCGAGCAGCAGGATCAGGATGAAGAGGCCTCCTCCGCGAGGGAAGCGGAAGAAGGAACGGTCGGAATCCCGGTCGGGTCCCTTGTTGTCGTCGCGTTGTTCAGCCATCGGGAACCAAAGTAGCCAATCGGTGCCGGATCGACCGCATCGGTCCTTTCCTACTACACTTGTCCAGCTATGGAAGACAACAGCTCCTGGATTCAATTGGATGCCGCCGAGATCCGCCGCCTGTTCGGGACGACCACCGTCCACGAAAAGCCACTCGCGTTCCGCGCCGCCGACGGCACCCATTTCGTGGTCCTGCGCGGCGAACTCGACGAGCAGGGCGAAGAGAATCTCTGGTGGAGCCTTTCCATGCTGGAATCGGGCGAAGTCGTGGAGCTCGCCCGCAACTACGGGGTGGAAGAGGTCGAAGGCGATCTGGTCGAAGTCTCGTGGGACGGCCTGTTCCCGGCCGAATGGGTCGACCAGTACGCGGGCGGCAAGATCGACTGGATCCGCATTTCCGTGACCGAGATCCTGGAGAAGTTCGGCGAAACGGTGGAGTTCGAGCAGCCGCAGGGATGGCGCCACCGCGACGGCGAGTTCTACCTGGTGCTGGTGGGCGACTCCGACGAGGAAACCGAAGAAGAGGAATACGCCTGGAGCCTGGTGCGCGAACAGTGCGGCGAATACGTGGAAGTCGCCACCTGCCATCCAGGGAACGACTTCGGCGCCGAGGAACTGGCCGAACACGGTTCCGACGCCGCCGGCGCGACCCGTCCCGATTCGACAGGATCCGTCCCGCCGGTTCCGGAGCCGTCCTTGCGCGTGGAAGGCGCCAAGGACCCGGAAGTCTTCCCCGACCTGAGCGAGGAAGACGAAGAAGCCTTGTTCGACGGATGGTGGGAGCTGCCGCCCTTCGATTGGGGCGACCGGATGGTCAAGGCCTTCGCGACCTTGGCCTGAGAGCTTGTTCGCGGGTGCGCCTTAGGCCGCTCCCGAACCCGAACCCTCGGCGAGGTTGAACTCCTCCATCAGGTTCGCCTTGCCGCTCTGCATCACCCGCGTCACCAGGGTCTGGCCGCAGGTGCCGCAGAAGTGGAACGTGGGCGGGTTCGACTTCCCGCACCGGGGGCAGGCCACCTTTTCCGTGGACGAGTCCGAAGCCGAATCGAGCACGGTCAAGCGGCGCTTGAATTCGGCGGTCGACGGAATCCGTCGGTCGGGGTGTTCTTCCAGCGCCATGAGCAGGGTCTGGCGCAACTCGATGGGGATCCGCTCCGGGTACAGGTGCCGCGGACGTTCGCCGGTGAGCATCTGGTAGGCGGTGGCCGCCAACCCGAACACGTCGGCGCGACCGTCCACGTTGGTGGCCGACACCCTCTGTTCGGGGGCCATGAAGTCGACGGTGCCCAGCACCGATCCCACCGCGGTGCTGTCGGATTCCGGTTCGTGGGCCAAGCCGAAGTCCACCAGCTTGGGGACGCCGCCGGTGGTCAGCAGGATGTTGGCCGGCTTGATGTCGCGGTGGATGATCCCGCGATCGTGCGCCAGCGACAGCGCGTCGCAGATCTGGCTCAGGATGGGCACGATCTCGGCCACCGAGTAGGGCCCCTTGGCGCGCAGGTGCTCCAGCACGCTCTGGCCGTCGACGAACTCCATCACGATGTAGATGCCGGTTTCGTCCTGCTCCAGTTCGTAGATCTGCACGATGTTGTAGTGCGAAAGCTGCGCGATGGATCTCGCTTCGCGCAGGAACCGGTGCAGCACCGTGGAGCTCTTCATGTACTTGGCCAGGATCCGCTTGATGGCCACCTTGCGGTTCAGGCGGCTGTCGCGGGCCGACCACACTTCGCCCATGCCCCCTTTGCCGATCATGACCAGTTCCTTGTACCGGTCGGCGTTGCGCGGCTTGGGCGGGACCGGTGGAAGCTCCGGGGTGGCGCGCGGTTCGGAATTGGCCAGCTGCTGGAGCGAGCCCGACACGCGTTCGCCGCAGAACATGCAGTAGGTGGAATCGCCGTCGATGCGGCGGTGGCAGAAGGGACAGACCATCTTCATCGCGGACCCCTCTCGGGTGCGAGGCTCGATGCGGCCGGGTTCGGTGCGGATCTCTGGGTCATGCGGTCGACGCCTTGCTGGTGGATTTTCTCTGGAAGACGCTCTGCGCCCGCGCGACCAGGGGGTCGTCCTTGTGGATGTATTCCAGCGCCATTTTCACGCGGGTGCGGGCCTCGTCGAGCTTGCCTTGTTCGGCGAGCGCCTTCGCCTCGCCGATGCGTTCGTCGAACCACCCGACCATGGACGCGATCCAGGTCGCGACGTCCTCGGCCGCGTGCGGAAGCACCGGCGCCAGTTCCCGGCAGCGCTGCATGCGAAGCTGCGCCATCGACAATTTTCGGTCGCGCGCGAGTTCCGACGCCTCGGCCACCAGACGGGTGCAGGAATTCAGGCTTTCGGCCAGGCGCTTGTACACCGCCGGGGGCAGGATTCCCAAGGTGCGGGCGACTTCGCCCACCAGCGGGAGCGCGATCTGGACCGTTTCCCAGCGGCCTTGGCGCCAGGTTTCTTCCAGCAGGTGGCTCACCTTCACCAGGACTCCGGCGCCGTGTTCGGCGTCCGACGCTTCGAACTCCGATCCCAGCAGGCGAAGCCTCTGGATCTCGCGGGCCACGCTGTCCCAGGCTCCGGCCAGCAGCGCCAGGAACACCTGTTCCAGCGCAAGCTTGCCCTGGTTGTCCAGGTTGGCGCCGCACTGGCCGCAGATGCTGTGGCGCTGGTGCTGCTTGTGTCCGCAGGCGTCGCAGGTGCGGAACAGGTCGCGCAGGTCCGATCCGCAGTTGCCGCAAAAAGGATGGTCGTCGGCGTCCAGCACGCCGCATTCCGGGCAGCGTCCGTCGCGGGCCTTGAGGCGGCGTCCCCCCACCGCGGAAAGCGCGTCGCGCAGTTCTTCCATGCTGCGCCAGCGGTCGGTGGCCGAAGTCGCCAGGGCTCCGGAAAGGATTTCGCGCAGCGACACGGGAATGGCCGCGTCGTCGGCGGGGCCGGGTTGTCCCAGCAGGCAAGCCCGCAGGAGCATGCCCAGGGAAAAGACGTCGTCGGCCACCTGCGGGGTGAGCGGTTGCAGGTCGGGCGCGTCGAACTCGCCGCGTCGCAGCGGCAGTTCGGGGATCTCGATGCGCACGAACGAATGGATGCGCGGTCGGCCTTGGCTGTCGAGCAGCACCCGCGACGGGGTGAGGTTCCCATGCACCACGCCCTGTTCGTGCGAGTACACGAGGGCGTCGGCGATGTCCACGCCCAGGCGCAGCACCTCCTGCAAACCGATCCGGCCTTCCGTTTCCAGGCGGTCGCGCAGACTGCGGCCTTCCACGAACTCCACCACCGCGTACGGGCCGTCCTTGTCGGAACCTTCCTCGAACACCGCCGCGATGCCGGGGTGGCGCAATCGGGCGGATGTCCGCAAGGCGCGCAGGAAGGCGGAAAGCCCGTCGGGGCTGGTCATGACGGCGATGCCCGGGCGGCGGATCAGCACTTGGCGCCCCAGGCGCAGGTCGCGGGCCAGATCCACCGTGGCGCGATCCGATGTCCACAGGCGTTCGGCCACGGAATACCGTTCGTCGCCGGTCAGAAGCACCGGGCTCCGGCCGCGACGCCGTTCACCGGTTTCTTCCCGGAACGACGGCCCCATCGGGAGACCGCAGAACTTGCAGTACACCCCTTCGGGCGGGACGGTTTTCCCGCAATGCTTGCAGTAGTAGGATTCTTGGCGGATCACAGGCTTCCCATTGTGCCCATTTTTGGCGGCGCTGGCAAAGAAGATCGTGAAATGAGTTTTCCAGAGTGCTCGACCCTGAATTCGGATCGGACCGTTTCACCCAGGTCGTCGGAGCAGGTCAAGGTGTGCGGACCGACCTCCGGGCGGAACGACCAGGACCGGAAACGATCGTTTCGCCCAAGGTCGCGCTGGTCCAGAAAACACCGGATCACCGCCTCGGGCAACCGGTGCCGCACCTCGGCCACCATGTTCTGGGGGGTCCCGGTCAGATCGATGGGCAGGGTGAGGCTTGATCCGTTTTCGGGGAGCAGGATCTCCATGTTGGCCACCTTGGGCAGGTCCTTGCAGTCCGATCGCGGAGATGGCAACCGGGGAAGCAGACCCGGGTGGACCGATTCCATGTAGCTGGCGGCGCCCGGTGGCGGGACCAGGAGGGTATCCAGCCGGTGGGAAAAGGTGGGCTCGCACCCGGCGTCCACCTGGAACCCCGCCGAATCCAGATGGAAGACGCGATGGTAGGGGTCGGGCGGAGCCGATCGGGCGGCGGCGGGGGCCAGGTCGACCGTGCCGCTCGGGCACAGGGATGAACGCTTCCAGCGGGTGTCGGGGCACACCTCGATGCCTACCAGGTCGGTGGGAGCCTGGAACCAGGACCGGTTGTCCAGAGCCAGCAGGGGAAGGGTTCGGAACAGGAGCGGGGCCGCCGCGCTCGATCCCCACAAATGGGGGCGTCCGTCGCCCATGGGGTTCCCCGCCCAGACACCCACCACCCAACGCGGGGTGACGCCGATCGCCCAGGCGTCGCGGTGGCCAAAACTGGTTCCGGTCTTCCAGGCCACCGGGCGGGATCCGGCCCAGGCCTTCCAGGCGGCCTCCTCCTCCGATCGTCCGGGCAGCCGCAACGCTTCCAGAACCAGCCAGTTCGCTCCGGGAGACAAGATCCGGCGGAATTGTTCGTCGGGCGACGTGGCCAGGAACGCCTTGTGGGCGGCGCGAAGGCTTCCCGTGGCCCCGCCGCCCGCGGGTGGCCCCGCGATCCGCGAGGGCTCGCCTTCGCGCGAGCGGCCGATGTCCAGAGGTCGCGAGATCCCGTTGGAGCCCAGCGCCGCGTAGAGCGCCACCAGTTCGGCCAACGACGCCTCGCCCGCGCCCAGCGCCAGAGCCAGGCCGTAGTCGTCGGCGGGCCGGAACAGATGCCACAAACCGGCATCGCGCAGGAACGCGTGGAACGGCTCCACCCCCAGCTCCCGCAGCTGCCGCACCCACGGGACGTTCAGGGAGCGGGCCAGCGCCGCGTTGGCCGGAACCAATCCTTCCCAGACTCCCGAAGCGTTCTGGGGACGGAAATCGCCGTAGCGGGTGGGAACGTCCAGCAGCCATTGTTTGGGCAGGATCCGTCCCTGGTCCAGCAGCTGTCCGTACAGGAACGGTTTGAGGGTGCTCCCCGTCGATCGCGGCGCGAGCGCCAGATCCACGTGGCTTCCGTCTTCGCCGTCCTGGATCCCGCCGATCCAGGCGCGCACCACCGGAGCCGATCCGTCCTCGGGGAGTTCGCACACGATCACGCCCAGGCCCTTGATTCCCTGCGAGAGCAAATCCTGTCGGTGCTCGCGGGCCAGGAGGGACAGCGACCTCTGGAGGTTCAGGTCGATCCCGGTGGCCCACCGTCTTCCCGGGCCTTGCGATTTGAGCAGCTCCAGAAGGTGCGGAGTCTCGCGCGGAAGCGCCTTGGGAGACCGCGGGAGCGGTTCGGCGTCGGCCAGGGAACGTCCCATGGAATCCATCTCGCCTTGTCGGGCCAGGGTGGACAGGATCCAGGCCCTCCGTTCGCGCAAGGCGTCCTTGTCGCCCTGCGGGCGCAGGCGGTGCGGAGCCTTGGGAATCGCCGCGAGGGCGGCGGCTTCGCCCCACGACAGTTCGGCGGGGCTCTTGCCGTACCATCGCCAGCTGGCGGCCTCCAGACCCACCACGTTCCCGCCGAACGGGGCGTGGGCGCAGTACAGCGCCAGGATCTCGTCCTTGGACAGCGCAAGCTCCAGGCGCAGGGCCAGCCAGGTTTCCAGGAGCTTGGCCGTCCAGCCGCGTTCGGTGGCGGCGCCGCGCGCCTTGCGCGACAGGCGCGCCAGCTGCATCGTGATGGTGGACGCGCCCTGCCTCCCGGCCGGGCTCGACAGATTGTGCCGCAACGCGCGGACCACCGCGACGGGGTCCACGCCCGGATGCCACCGGAACCGCCGGTCTTCGGCGGCCAGGATCGCCTTGCGGAATCGCTCAGGTACCGAATCCCCGCGCGGGAACCTCCATTGTCCGTCGCCGCCCGCAGACGCGCCCAGCAGATCGCCGTCGCGGTCGAACGCGGCGGTGGAATGCAGCGACGGCACGATCGGCGACGGGAGCGTGTACCGGATCGCGAGCCACGTCGCGGCAAGGCACAGGACGACCACGAGGACGCGCAGGGAGGCATGGTGGATTCCTGGTGGCCGCCGCATCTGGGAATCCACGATAGAACCCTTGGACGGTTCTGACAAATTCCGTTATGTTCGCCTGGTCGCGCCGCGGCTGGGATCTACCTTGGATCGGAGCGCATGAGAACGACTCCCTACATGGCGGTGTGGAATCCGGTTCCAAGCCGGTTTTTGTCAGGATTGTGCCTGGCGTTGTGCTTCGCGGCGGCGGAACTCCGCGCCGCGGTCGGCGACACGGCGGCGAAGATCGCCTCCCGGACCGCCCCCGGATCGGCGAGCGGGTTCGAAGGCGTGGTGTTCGCTTCCGAAGGGGAGCGGGTGTCGCTGCGCCTGGACGCGGTGCCGGTCGAGGTCTTCTGCAGATACCTGGGGACGGTGCACGGGATCAACGCCCTGGCCTCCAAGGGGCTTTCGGGTACCCTGAACGGCAGCGCCGACGGCAAGGACCTCGGGCGCGTCGGCGAGATCCTTCTGCGTCGCAACGGATTCGATCCGACATGGATCGGCGGGATCCTGGTGGTGCGAGCCGTTGCCTCGTCGGGCACCGAGGGGACGCCGTTCGCCACGCCACAGCCGGACCTGCCGTTTCCTGTGGACAACGCCACGGCCTATCCGGTACCGGATCCTCCCTTCATCCCGATGGAGCCGTCTCCTGTCGAAGGGTCGGAGGCCATGCCGGATCCGCCGCAGGAAGGATCCCAGGGCGGCCTCGCCATGGAATCCGATGCTTCGGTTCCCGGCGATCCATCCCAAGGGGCGCAGGCGCAGGAATCGGAGCAAGCCACACCTGCGGGGAATCCCATGGACGCGTTTCCTGGGATGGGTCCGGCGGGCGACATGCCATCCGCGATCCCTCCAGCCCAAGCTCCGCCCCAGCCGGAAAACGTCCCCGGCGCGGTGGTCGGCGCTGCTGCGGAGTGACCGCTAGATCGCGATCTCTTCGCCGTCGCGGAACAGGCGCAGCGATTTGGGAGTCACCCACACGTTGTCGCCGGCGACCAGGCCCAGGTTGCGGTGGCGGTCTCGCGTGAGTTCGGCTTCCATCAGCTCGTGGCTGTCGCTGCGGCGCAGCTCCAGGCGGACCTTGGGTCCCAGCGCGTAGGCGTGCAGCAGCTTGGCCGGGATCGAGGCCTCGCTGGACGCGAACCGGTCGACTTCCAGTTCGTGCGGACGGACAAAAGCCGTCACGTCGTCGGCGGATTCCGGCTGGTGGGGATTGTGCAGGAATCCGGCGTCGGCCATGCGGCCGTGGAACAGGTTGACGTCCCCCAGGAACTGGTAGACCTGCGGCGTCGCGGGGCGGTCGTAGACTTCGTCGGGCGTGCCCGATTGCGCCACCGCGCCTTCCATCATCACCACCACGCGGTCGGCCAGCTCCAGCGCCTCTTCCTGGTCGTGGGTCACGAACACCGAGGTCATCTCCATCTCGTCGTGCAGTTGGCGCAACCAGCGGCGCAGTTCCTTGCGGACCTTGGTGTCCAGCGCCCCGAAGGGCTCGTCCAGGAGCAGGAACGTGGGGCGCGGGGCCAGGGCGCGGGCCAGGGCCACCCGTTGGCGCTGCCCGCCCGACAACTGGTCCGGGAACCGGTCGGCGATCCAGTCGAGCTGGATCAGCTTGAGCAGATCGTCCACGCGCGAGCGGATCTCTTCTTCCGACGCTCGCTCGGCCTTTGGCTTCACGCGCAGTCCGAAGGCGATGTTTTCGAACACCGACATGTGCCTGAACAACGCGTAGTGTTGGAACACGAACCCGACCCCGCGTTCCTGGGGCCTGGAAAGCGTGGCGTCCTTGCCGCCGAACAGGATCTGTCCGGAGTCGGGAGTCTCGAGTCCGGCGATGGACCGCAGGAGCGTGGTCTTGCCGCCGCCCGATGGCCCCAGCAGAGCCACGAGTTCGCCGTCGGGGATTTCCAGGTTCACGTTGCGCAGAGCTTGGTACTGGCCAAAGCGCTTGTTCACGTCGCGGATCGAGATGCTCATGTGGCCGTTGCCTCGGTGCTTGCTTGGTTTAATTCAGATATGAATAATATGAATATAGAGTCCGGCGGGCGGTACGGCAACGGGGGACTGCTTGAATTCGCCTTTGGACAAACAAAAAACGGAGCAGGGCAAATCCCCGCTCCGTTCTTGCTTTTGGCGGGGCCCCGTTCCATTACCCACCAATCGCCAGTTTCCCGCTTTCGCGGTTGATCGATTGGATGATCAATCGGCGTGCCAACAAAAAACGGTCCATGTGGACCGTTCCCGACGCCGATGCTGTTGGAGAAAACCGGAACCAAGGGTTCCGGGCAAGGTGGCGCTTCCCGCTTTTGGGGGAATGGGCTCCTCAGCCCGAGGTCTTCGGAGTCCCTTCGAACAAGATCTTCCATCCGTCGGGCTCGCGCTGCCAGTACTGGCGCTTGCGCATCTGGTTGGACAAATTGCTCGAGGCGTATTCCTGGTCGAAATCCACCACGGCCAGATCGCTGCGTCCCGGCACCAGGAAGATCGAAACGTCGGAGGTCGAGACCTTCACCCATTCCTTGCCCGAAGCGACGCGGCGCTTGTCCCGCTCCCAGGTCGCCAGATCGATCTTCCCGGTCTGGAATTCGTCGGAGTAGTGGGACAGGTACCTGTCCATGTCGTTGGCGGACCAGTCGGCTCGCCAGGCTTCCAGGGCGCTGGCGATGGAGCGTCGGAGCGAGTCGATCCGGGGCGATGCCGCCCACTCGATCGTGTCGGTGACCAGGACCTGGGTCTTGCCTTCCACCAGCAGCGGCTCCAGCGCCTTCAGGTCTTCGTTGGACAGCACCACGCAGCCGTTGGAAGCGCGGGGCGGACGGGAATACACGTCCAGAGGGGCTCCGTGGATCCAGATGCCGTGGCCTTTGCGGCCTTGCTGGGCATCCCATTCGTTGGGATAGTTCAAGGGCCAGGCGGAAATGCCGTAATAGGGGTCCAGACGTTTTCCGTCGATGCGCCGCACCGGAGTGTACACGCCCAGGGGCGTGCGCTGGTCGCCTTCCACCAGCTTGTCGAACCCCTTGAGTCCGATCGACACGTAGTAGTCGGCGGCGAGCTTCCAGCGTCCTTCCTGGAGCCGGAAGGCGTACAGGCGGCTGGCCTTGGAATCCACGACCAGGATGGCGGTGGCGTCGGCCGGCGGCTGGACCAGGTTCACGGGCAGTTGGTCGCTCGGAGGCGCCGCGACGTAGCGGTTCAGCCGCACGCGGGCCTCGTCGCGCATGCCCCCGGCTCGCGGATCCTTGGATCGGGGGCCGGCGAACGTTTCCAGGTTGCCGTTCTGCGCCAGCAGGATGTCGGCGCGCACGAGCTGGCCCAGCTTGAAATCGGGTTGGCGCTTGACCAGGGTGTCGGCCCTGGATAGCGCGAGATCCAGGCGTTCGGCGCGGATCGCATCCAGGGTCCGCACCAGCAAGGACTCCACCGAATCGTGGTTGAACTTGCCGCGGTAGTTGTCGGAGGCGAGCACTCCTCCGACGCAACTCAAGGCGGTGAAGAACAGCGCTCTACGGATGGGACGTCGCATCAACGAGCCTCCTTCTCCGCGAAGATCCTCCACACACCTCGCTCCCAGGCGAACTCCAGCCGCTTGCGGGACGTGAGTCGGACGTCTTCGGTCTGGTAGATCTGGCGATAGACCACTTCGGCATGGCGATCCTTGAGCATGCGGACCTTGGGGCCGACGATTTCCACCTTGATCGAATTCGGCGCCGAGATCCTTTCCCGGCGTTGCGCCACCCATGCCTCGCGATCGAGCTTGCCGGCAGGAGTGAACCGATCCGAATAGCAGGACAAGTAGCCGTCGACATCCTGGTCGGACCAGGCCTTGGCCCAGTTCTGCAGCGCGGCCAGCACGGCGTCGGCGGTGAGAGGCGCCTTTGCGACAGGTTTTGTCTTGGTTTCGGCGGCGACCCGCTCGGGCGCCTTGGGCGCCGCCGGGGGCTGCGGGACGACCGTTTGCGCAGGTGGGGTCCGGGGAGGTGGTTCCGACATGGCGACCACCGCCTGGGGCGTGTCCAGCTTGGGCGCCGCCGCGAGCCTCGACTTCGCCGAATCGGCCTCGGCCTTGGCGCGTTCCAGCTCGGAACGCAGGCGCTGGATTTCCGATTCCAGTCCGGAAACGGCGGAATCCTTGCGCGAGAGATCGCGGCGGTTCCGTTCCACGATCCTCGCCAGTTCCTTGGCGAGGCTGTCGCGTTGACGCGATGCGGTGGAGTCGACGATCGGGGCCAGCGGCTGCCGCTGGAGGTCGAGCATCAGCGGAGGCAGCTTCGAGCGTGTCCCGAACGCGCTGTCGTAGGCCATGCGAGCCAGGCGCGAACGCACCTTTTCCAGGTTGCGGTTGACCATCGCGGCTTCGGGCCGGGCGGCCAAGGCGCGCTCCAAGGAGATCCGGGCCGACTCCAGATCGCCCAGAGAGGCTTCCAGGGCGGCGCGGTTGTTCCACGCCTCGACGCAGGTGGTGTCTTCTTCGGTGAGCTTGCGGAAGATGGCCAAGGCTTCGGACTCGCGCCCCTTCTGCATCAGATCGATTCCGGTCTGGAGCGGGGTGCGACGAGCTTGAGCCCGCGCCGCATCGGGCACGAGCAGGTATCCAGCCGCCAGCAAAGGCAATGCGATGCGGGCCGGCCTCATCGCTTCGAGAGGTTCCAATTCATGAGAGAGGCCGAAAAATGGCAATTCCTTTGCTTCTAAGGGCATACGTGATGCGATTCTATCCCTTTTTCTCATTGACATGCAAGAAAGATCGGGATCCGGAGGCTTCGCGACCTCCCCAGCAGACAACCTGGAACCGAACTTCGCGTCCCGCTGGACGTTTGGTGGTGGGTAGCCATGCGTTTCCGGCTCTGGGCCGACAACGGGATCGGAGCGCGCGACGGCGATCTTCGCTTGTCGTGGTTTTGGATTATCTTGGACCCCTCGTGTCCGGCGATCCGTCGCCGGACGCGGCGTGCTCGCGTAGCTCAGTTGGATAGAGCAACGCTTTCCTAAAGCGTGGGTCACAGGTTCGATCCCTGTCGCGAGTACTTTCTCCAGTTCCCCGATTCGGCGATACCGGACCAACCATGTCCGTTGGTGCGGTTCCATTTGGTGACGGCCGATGATTCGGCTGGACGCTGGATGACGTAGTTTTCCGTCCGTGCGTGCCCTGGCTTCCTGGTGCGGCAGGGACGCGATGCTCTTCTTGGTTTTGTTGGAGAGCGATGGACTGCGAGATGCCGACCAAGGGAGCCTACCGTAGTGGGTAGTGTCCTGGCCTCGCGGTGCCGTGCCAGAGACAACAAGGATCCCACTCGCGATGATCACCAAAGAGTTGAAGAGTCTCCAGGACACCCTTTGGCGCACCGCCGACCAGCTTCGTTCCAATTCGCCGCTCAAGTCGTCGGAATACGCCGTGCCCGTCTTGGGGCTGATCTTCCTCAAGTTCGCCGACAGCAAATACGCCGCCCACGAAGCAGAGATCCAGGCCGAATACAAACGCTTGAAGGGAAGTCGCCGCGAACGCGGCATCTACGAGATCGCCATCTCCAAGTGCGGGTTTTATCTGCCGCACGATGCCCGCTACGGCTACCTGCTGGACCTCCCAGAAAAGGAGGATCTTGCCCAAGCCATCAAGCACGCGATGGAGCAAATCGAGGAGTTCAAACCCGACCTCCAGGGCGTATTGCCCAAGGACGAATACTTCCAGCTCAACCGCAAGAAAACGGGGAATCGCGAGATCATCGACAACGCCATGTTGGCGGGGCTGCTCAAGAGCTTCTCCAACATCCCTTCGGATGCTGCAGGCGACCTGTTCGGGCTCATCTACGAATACTTCCTGGGCAAATTCGCTTTGGCCGAAGGGCAGGGTGGCGGCCAGTTCTTCACACCCCGCTCGGTGGTGCGCCTGATGGTGGAGGTGATCCGCCCCCACGACGGAACGGTATTCGACCCCGCCTGCGGATCGGGCGGGATGTTCGTGCAGTCGGCGCAGTTCGTGGAAGCGCGCCGCACCGCCAATCCCGATGCCAGTCTGTACGTGTACGGCACCGAGATGACCATGGAAACCGTGAAGCTGGCCAAGATGAACCTGGCGGTGAACGGGCTGCGCGGCGAAGTGGTGCAGGCCAATGCCTATTACGATGATCCGTACGAAAGTTTTGGCAAGTTCGACTACGTGCTGGCCAATCCTCCCTTCAACGTCGACGAGGTTCTTCTCGCCAAGGTGGAAAAGGACGCGCGATTCAACACCTACGGCGTGCCGCGCAACAAGACCGATGCCAAGGCCAAGGACAAGGGGGCCGTCACGGTTCCCAACGCCAACTACCTGTGGATCAACCTGTTCGCGACCTCGCTCAAGCCCCAAGGCCGCGCGGCTCTGGTCATGCCCAATTCGGCCTCCGACGCCCGCCACAGCGAAGCCGACATCCGCAAGACCTTGGTCGACAAGGGCTTGATCTCGGGAATGCTCACGCTGCCGTCGAACATGTTCTACACCGTCACGCTTCCCGCCACGTTGTGGTTCTTTGATAAGGCGAAGAAGGACGACAAGATCCTGTTTATTGACGCCCGCAACGTGTTCACCCAGATCGATCGCGCCCACCGCGAGTTCTCCGAAGAGCAGTTGCAGAATTTGACGCTCATCCAGCGCTTGCGCGAAGGCAACCGCCAAGCGTTCGTGTCGCGGGTGGACCACTACTTCGAACAAGGCTTCGCGAGCCTTGCGGAAAATCGGCCCGACCTGGAAGCCGTGACGGCGCGCCTTGCGGCATTCTTGACAGAAAACGGCATCTCCGACATCCCCAAACCGAAACCTGTGTTGGCTCATGCCGACCGCTTGCTCTCCAAGCAAGCCACCCAACGCGAGCGGTTGGACCTGGAAGCCGTCGACAAGACCAACGCCGCCCAGCGCAAACTGTCCGAGACCGTGGCACCGTTCTTCGAGGAACTGCACGCCCTCCTGAAAGCCTACGACAAGTTGGTGCGCCAAGTGGAAAAGGACCAGGGCCGCAGCCGCGACCTCAAGGGGCTCAAGGCCGAACTGGAAACCTTGCACGCCGACGCCCGCGCCGCCGAATACTTCTTTGGCCACATCCGCTGGCTCCAGGAGCGCTTCCCGACCGCGACCTACGAAGACGTGACGGGCCTTTGCAAGCTGGCCTCGTTGGCCGACGTGCGCGAACAGGAATACTCGCTGAACCCCGGCCGGTACGTGGGGGTGGTGATCGAGGAAGACGGCAAGACAGAGGAAGAGTTCCTGGCCGAGATGCTCTCGCTGAACGAGGAGCTGGAGGCCTTGAACAAAGAGGCGCGAAAGCTGGAAACCGTGATCGGGAAGAACATCCGGTTGATTGCGGGGGATGAATGAAACATGCTACCAAATTGAAATTGGATGATTTCGTAATAGATAGCCGTGATGGCGAATGGGGCGAAGGCAACGAAAACTCGGGGCTTGTGAAGTGTTACCTCATTCGAGGTACCGATTTCTCTCGTCTGCCGAATAAGGATGTCGATCTACCCCAACGCTGGATTAAGAATCATCTGGTCGATCGCAAACGTCTTCAAACGAATGATTTGATTTTTGAGATGGCAGGCGGTACAGCGACCCAATCGACTGGGCGTTCTGCCATCCTCACAAAGCGATTCTTTCAGGAGCATGGAGATTTTCCGGTACTATGTGCTAGCTTTTGTCGCCATCTTCGGCTAAACAGCGATCATTGCCCTGAATACTTCTATTATTACCTACAGGCGCTATATGTATCCGGATACATGTCCGTATTCAATATTCAGCACACTGGCGTTTCAAGGTTTCAGTTCACGACCTTTAAGAGATTTACCGAGTTTAATCTCCCGCCCCTCCCCATTCAGCACAAGATCGCGGCGGTGCTTTCGGCGTACGACGACCTGATCGAGAACAACAACCGGCGCATCGGGCTTCTGGAGAAGATGGGCGAGGAGCTGTACCGCGAGTGGTTCGTGCGCCTGCGCTTTCCTGGCCACGAGTCCACGAAGATCGTGAAGGGCGTACCGGAGGGGTGGACAGTCAAGCGCATGGGCGATGTGATAGGGTATTACATCGGAGGTGGATGGGGAGAGGAATTCTCCAACGTAAGCAATCCCGTGGGAGCGTATGTTATACGAGGAACGGATATCCCGAAGTTTCAAAAGTCATACTCAAATTTGCCACCATTCAGGCATCACGCTGAATCAAACTTTCGAAGTAGAAAAATGAGTCCGGGAGATATCGTTTTCGAGGTTTCTGGGGGCAGCAAAGATCAGCTCCTTGGGCGCAGCCTCATGCTAACAAAAGGAATGCTTGACCTTCTGCAAGGGAATGTTATTCCCGCAAGCTTTTGCAAGCTGTTGCGACCAAACGTTTCGTCGATTTATTTGTCGCGCTTCCTGCAAGAGTACTATGCAACAGGTTTGGTTGGTACGTTTGAAATCAAATCAACCGGTATCAGCAATTATCAGTTCGAAGCGTTTTTGAAGTATCAAACCATAACAATCCCAGAGAATGCGATTCTTCAGCGGTTCGAACAGGTTTTAGACCCAATCGATGTGAAAAAGGATGCGTTGCTGCGTTCAAATGCAAATCTTGCTGATTCCCGCGACCGCCTTCTCACCCGCTTGATGTCCGGCAAGATCGACCTGGAATCGCTCGACATCGCCTTTCCGCCCAGCATGCAGGAGGCGGCATGACCGAGTTGTCGTCGGCCTATCTGCTGGGGCTCGTGCGCGAGCTGTGCAAGCTTCCCACCGAAACCGAGTGGGTCGAGTTCAAGCACAACAAAGCGGTCCCCGACGACATCGGCGAATACATCTCGGCGCTGGCCAATGCGGCGGCCATCCTGGGCAAGCCCCAAGGCTACCTGGTCTGGGGCATCGACGACACCACCCACGAAATTCTGGGCACCACCTTCGATCCGTCCACCTCCCCGGTCGGGAACGAAGAGCTGGAAAGCTGGCTCCTCCAGCGATTGGCCCCCAAGCTCAACTTCCGGTTCCATCGAGTTGTGGATGGCGAGCATACGGTGATTCTCCTGGAGATCGACGCGGCCTTCAAGCATCCTGTCCAATTCCAACATCTGGAATATGTCCGCATCGGGTCGGCCAAGAAGAAGCTCAAAGACTTCCAAGAACGCGAGCGCGCCTTGTGGCGGGCGCTGGATCGCATCCCCTTCGAGACCCAACTTGCCTTGGAGCACCAAACCGGCGCCGATGTGTTGCGCCTGCTCGATTATCCCGCCTACTTCAGCCTGTTGGAACGCCCTCTCCCCGATGGTCACAAGGCCATCCTTGATGCGCTCCAACAAGATGGCCTGATCGCACCGTGCCCAGCTGGCGGCCACGACATCACCCACATGGGGGCGCTGTTGTTCGCCCACAAGCTCGAGGCTTTCCCCAAGCTCAAACGTAAGGCCGTGCGAGTGATCCAGTACAAAGGCAAGAACAAGATCGAGACCTTGAAGGAGCAGGTGGGCGGGCGTGGCTACGCGGCCGGGTTCGAAGGGCTCATCTCCTACATCACCGCCTTGATCCCCTCCAACGAGGTCGTGGGCGCCGCGCTGCGCAAGACGGTGCCCATGTACCCGGAGCTGGCCATCCGCGAGCTGGTGGCCAACGCCTTGATCCACCAGGACCTGTTCGAGACCGGCACGAGCCCCTTGATCGAACTGTTCGAGGATCGCATGGAGATCACCAATCCCGGCGAGCCATTGGTCTCGGTACAGCGCTTTCTGGACACCCCGCCCAAGTCGCGCAACGAGGCGCTGGCTTCCCTCATGCGTCGGTTTCGCATCTGCGAAGAGCGCGGCAGTGGCATCGACAAGGTCGTGTACCAGACCGAGTTCTACCAGCTCCCGGCGCCATTGTTCGAGACGGGACCGGGCTTCACGCGCACGGTTCTGTTCGCCCACCAGGACATGGATGCCATGAGCAAAGAAGATCGGGTGCGCGCCTGCTACCTGCACGCCTGCCTCCAGTATGTCCAGCGTCAGAGCATGACCAACAAGTCGTTGCGGGAACGGTTCGGGCTCGACGAATCCAAGGGCGCCCAGATCACCCGGATTCTGAATGCCACCCAAACTGCTGGCCTCATCCTCAAGGTTTCGTCTTCCGAGTCGCGTCGGGACTCCTCGTACCTTCCTTTCTGGAGCACCTCCCAAGGGCTCAAGTCGTGACCGCGGCGCCAATGTGTTTTCGGTCATTTTCGCTGTCGCCCGGTCCGGGCCGCAAAAACCGCGAAATTCGCGAAATTTCCCACTTTTGGCCCTTCCATTCCTTTTCGGCCATTTTCGCTTGGGTGCCGACCGGTGGGATCTTCGCAAGGACGGTACCCGGGCAAACTGTGCCACAAGCCGTGGCACAAATGCTTGGGATTGCTTTAGCCATCTCATGGTATGCCGCCAAAATGTGTTTTCGGCCATTTTCGCTCCCGCTTCCGGGAGAGGCCAAAATCCTGCAAATTCCGCGAATTTTCCACTTCAGGACCCCTCCGTCCATTTTCGCAGCCGCCATTTTCGGATCTCAAGGTCCGTTTTGCGGCAATCCGCAGACCGTTTCCCTAGGGTAGCCCGCCCCCCTCCAACGGACCCACGCACCCAATGCCCAACTTCATTTCGGAAGACCAGATCGAAAAAGCCGCCATCGCCCTTTTGAAGGGGCGCTACGGCTACCGCACCCTCGATTGCAATACCGATCAACGCGAGGATCTGGCCGATCGCTCGGGCCGTGCGTCCAAACGCGAGGTGACGTTGCGCAAGCTGGTGCGGGAACACGCGGTCAAATTCAGTCCGGGAATCCCGGATGCCGACATCGATCGGGCATTGGAAGCGTTGTGGGAGCGGCGATCGGCGGCCCAACCGCTGGCAGTGAATCGCGAGCTGTACGGATTGATCCGCGATGGCATTCCAGTGGAATACACCAATGACCAAGGACGCAAGGTGCCTGGTTTGGTGCGGGTGGTCGACTTCGAACACCCCGACCAAAACGACTTCCTGGCCGTGACCCAGCTTTGGATCGAAGGCGACCGCGGATTCCGACGCCCCGACATTCTGATCTACGTCAACGGCCTGCCGCTGGTGTTCATCGAGCTGAAGAACTCCAACGTGAAGGTGCAGAACGCCTACGACGACAACCTGACCACCTACCGCCACGAGATCCCGCAGCTGTTCGCGCACAACGCCTTCTGCGTGCTGTCCAACGGGCTGGAAAGCCAGGTGGGATCGTTCAACGCCTCCTACGACTTCTTCTTCAGCTGGTTGCGCCCCGACGACGAGACGGAAAATGTCGTTCGCGAGCAGGTGGAGGAATCGGGCACAAGCCTGGAGCGCGTGATCCACGGCCTGTTCCCCAAGGAACGGCTTCTGGACTACATCGAGAACTTCGTCCTGTTCCACAAGGACAGCGTGAAGGTGGTGGCCCAGAACCACCAGTTCCTGGGCGTGAACAAGGCGATCGAATCCTTCAGGAACCGCGAAGGGCGCAAAGGCCGATTGGGCGTTTTCTGGCACACGCAAGGGTCGGGCAAGAGCTTTTCCATGATCTTCCTGTCCCGCAAGATCTTCCGCAAGTTCGCGGGAAATTTCACCTTCGTGATCGTCACCGACCGCGACGACCTGGACGGCCAGATCTACCGCAACTTCCTGGAGACGGATTCCGTCTCCAAGGCCGATGCCGCGCGGCCCGCGAATTCCGAAAAGCTGCGGGAATTCCTGGGTCGCAACATGCGCGTGGTGTTCACGCTCATCCAAAAATTCCGGATCGACAAGGGCCGCACCTATCCGGTGCTTTCCGAGCGCGACGACATCGTCGTGATCGTGGACGAAGCCCACCGCACCCAGTACGCGTCGCTTGCCGAGAATATGCGCAAGGGTTTGCCCAACGCGCAGTTCTTCGCGTTCACGGGAACGCCAATTCTCGGCAAACGCAAAGGCAAGGATCTATACCAGGGCAAGACCTACGAGTGGTTCGGCGACTACGTGAGCCAGTACACGTTCCGTCAATCGGTGGAGGACGGCGCCACGGTTCCGCTGTTCTACCAAAAGCGAGTTCCGGAAGTCTTGATCCAGAACGACACCCTGGGTCAGGACTTTTCCGACATCCTGGAAGACGAGAACCTCGACGAGGCTTCGCAGCGCAAGCTGGAGAAGGAGTTTTCCACCGAGCTGGAAGTGATCAAGCGCGACAGCCGTCTGGACCGGATCGCGCAGGACATCGTTGAACACTTCCCGCAGCGCGGC
>ENA-UPSM01001808-UPSM01001808.1-activated-sludge-metagenome-genome-assembly--contig:-NODE-1808-length-27350-cov-6.541454_pt1 | contig 27350 bp, 20 predicted proteins | sample MGYA00238181_ERZ773283 | MGnify/ENA primary metagenome ERZ773283 (study PRJEB29023, sample SAMN05720199) | activated sludge metagenome | isolation source: Anaerobic digester | place: Japan...
CACGACGCTCTTCCGATCTGGTCCTCGAGCCGCCGCAAGGCGCCGCAGGCCGTGCGGCTCACTATTTCTCCTGCGCAACTCAACCCTGCCGCCGCAGCCCTGGCGCTCGATCGCCAAATGCCGTTTCCCCTGCCCACGCCAGCGGCGGCCAGGCGCGGTGCCTACCGTCGGACCGGCGCTCAAACCAGGTACAACAGCTTGCTCGCAAACTCCGGATCGCTGGTGAGCTGCACGCCGAGTTTTCGCATCCCGGTCGCGTCGCCCGGGCTCGGGATGTGGGTGAGGTGCACATCGCAGCCGCTGAGCTCCTTGAGTTGCTCGATCGCCATGGCGGCCGCGTGGTTCATGGTGGCGCTGATGCTCAGCGCGATCAGCGTCTCCTCGAGGTCGAGACTCATGACCTTGCCCTTGAGCACGTCCTTTTTGAAGTGCGTGAGCGAGGTGGTCACGATCGGTGGCAGCAGGTGGATGTTGTCCGGGATGTCGGCGAGCAGCTTCACCGCGTTGAGCACGACGCTCGCCGAGGCATGCATGTGCGGGGAATTCTTGCCGGTGACGATGCGTCCGTCCTTCAGCTCGATCGCCGCGGCGCAACAGATGCCGTCACGTCCCTTGCCCGCCTCGCGCCCCAAGCGCGCGGCCTCGTGGGCCGCGGCGACGACCTTGCGGTCCTTGGGCGAAAGCCCGTGGGTGCTGAGCAGCAACTCGACCCGCTGGACGGTCTCCTTGTCGACCAGACCCATCGCATACTCGCAGGCGTAGCTGTAGTAGCGGCGGATGATCTCCTGCCGGCCGGCCTCGCGACAGGCGGCGTCGTCGACGACCCCGAAGCCGGCACGGTTCACGCCCATGTCGGTGGGCGACTTGTAGAACGACGCCTCGCCGGTGATGCGTTCGATGATCCGGCGCAGCAGAGGGAAGGCCTCGAGGTCGCGGTTGTAGTTCACCGCCGGCTGGCCGTAGGCCTCGAGATGGAAATGATCGATGAGGTTGACGTCCTTGAGCTCGGCCGTGGCGGCCTCGTAGGCGACGTTCACCTCGTGTTTGAGCGGGAGATTCCAGATCGGGAACGTCTCGAACTTCGCGTAGTGCGCCTTCATGCCCCGCTTATGCTCGTGGTAGAGCTGGCTCAGGCACGTCGCCAGCTTGCCGCTCCCCGGCCCGGGGCCGGTGATGACGACGATCGGCCGCTCGGTCTCGATCATCGGGTTCGCCCCGTAGCCGGCCTCGCTCACGATCGTATCGACATCGGCCGGATACCCGCGCGTCGCGCGGTGCGTGTAGACCTTCACGCCCCGGCGCTCGAGCCGGTTCTTGAACGCCACCGCCGCCGGCTGCTCGTCGAAACGGGTGATCACCACCGCGCGCACCACGACGTTCCACTCGCGCAGGTCGTCGATCGTCTTGAGCGTGTCCGTGTCGTAGGTGATCCCGAAGTCGGCGCGCATCTTCTTCTTCTCGATGTCGCCCGCGTAGATACAGATCACGACTTCGGCCTGGTCGCGCAGCTTCTGCAGCAGCTGCATCTTCACGTTGGGGTGGAAGCCCGGCAGCACGCGCGAGGCGTGGTAGTCGAAGAGCAGTTTCCCGCCGAACTCGAGGTAGAGCTTGCTGTTGAAGCCCTTCACGCGCTCGAGAATCGCCGCGCTCTGCTGTTCAAGATAACGTTCGTTGTCGAAGCCGATCCGGGTGGCCATGGAAGTGCCGCGATTGCGCACCGCCGCCGCTCTCCCCGCAACCATGAAACGGGCTCATGCCCCCCCCCGCACCGCGTCGCTGGTTCTCGTCGAGTCACCGTCCACCGGCGCGGCCGCTCACCACACCCGCGGGCGTCCGCCCCAGCCGGATCTACCGCCCGCGCTTCGCGTCGTGCCTCAGCCCAGCTTCTCCGCTAGCCACGCGAGGTTGTCGGCGAAGCGGTCGAGCGTCGCCAGCGCCTCGGTGTCCTCGTTCACCGCCCCGGCGTCGCGCGCCAACGCCACGGGCCAGTAGGTCGATCCGGGCACGATCATGTCGTTGATGGTGTACCAGAACATCAACTGCGCGTAGGTGAAGTTGTGCCCGGCCCGCCGCGCCACCGCCACCGGCCCGCCGATCTTGCGCGAGAACAGATGGCCGTTGGAACGCGACACATAGCCGGCGCGGTCGAGCAGCGCCATCAGCTCCGGCGTGGCCGAGCCGAAGTACACCGGCGAGCCCACGATGAGGATGTCGGCCCGCACCATCTTCTCGAAGATCGCCGCGAAGTCGTCGCCCGCCTGCCCGGGGCAGCTCTCGTCCTTCGCCTCCCGGCAGCCGCCGCACGCGGTGCAGCCTCGGATGTTTTTGCCCGCGAGCAGCTCCAACTCGCCCGCTATGCCCTGGCTGGCGAGGCGATCGAGACAGCGCCGGAGCATGGTCTCGGTGTTTCCGTTGCGACGGGGACTTCCACAGATGGCAAGAGCGGTCGGCATGCGGTGGTTCTCGCGAAAACGCGCGCCCCGGTGAAGGGAAAACTTCCGTCCGGCCCCGCTCTGCCCCACGCTCCGCCCATGTCGCCGCGCTTCGATCTCTCGCTCTATCTGGTCACCGATCCGGACATGACCGCACGCCGCGGCGTGGTCGAAACCGTCGCCGCCGCCGTCGCCGGCGGCGTCACCATCGTCCAACTCCGCGACAAGACCGGCTCCGCCCGCGCCCTCGCCGCCGCCGGCCGCGCCCTGCTCGCCCAGTTGCGCCCGCTCGGCATCCCCCTCCTCGTCAACGACCGCATCGACGTCGCCCTCGCCATCGGCGCCGACGGCGCACACGTGGGGCAGGAGGATCTCAGCCCCGCCGCCGCCCGCGCCATCCTCGGCCCACGCGCGATCATCGGGCTGTCGATCACCTCCCCCGCCGATCTCCCGACCCTCGACGCCACGGTCGACTACGTCGGGCTCGGCCCGCTCTTTCCCACCGGCACGAAGACCGACGCCGCGCCCGCGCTCGGCGAGACCGAGTTCGCCGCCCTCCGCCGCCGCATCCCGGTCCCGGTGGTCGCGATCGGGGGCATCACCGTCGCCAACACCGCCCGTACCATCGCCGCCGGCGCCGACGGGATCGCCGTGGTCTCCGCCATCTGCGCAGCCGCCGACCCTCGCGCCGCCGCGGCGGCCCTCCACGCGGCGGTCGCCGCCGCCCGGCGCCGCGGCTGAGCCGGGAACAGGAATTGCCAGCGGATCCTCCCTTCGCCTCCAATCGCCCCATGTGCGATGCCCAACCGCAGCCCGACTGGAAACCCGAGCTCGATGCCATCGTCGGCGCCCGCCACGGCGGGGCCACCGCCGCCCTCCTGCCCCGGTTGCGCGCGCTCGAACTGCGGTATCCGAACACTCCGGAGATTCTCCACCAGATCGCCTGGAACTGCGAAGTGCTCGGGCGCTACCGCGACGCCGCCGCGGCCTACGAGCGCGCCATCGCGCTCGGCCTCCCGCCCAACGAACTCTCCGCCGCCTTCCTCGGTCTCGGCTCCGCGCTCCGCTGCCTGGGCGACTACGCCCGGGCCGAGCAGGTGTTGCAGCAGGGGCGTCTCCAGTTTCCCGATCAGCGTGAGTTCGAGGTTTTTCTCGCGATGACGCTCCACAACCTCGGCCGCCACGCCGAGGCGCTGCAGCTCGTGCTCACCACCCTGATCGAGACCGCCGACGACGTCGGCATCGCCGCCCACCAGCGCACGATCCGTTTCCACGCCGCCCAGCTCGATCGCCGCTGGGAGTGACGCCGCGCCGTCAGGCCACGGCCACGAACCCCGGCTCGCTCCGCGGCTCGTTCGCCGCCGCATAGGTCGCCCGGGCCCACGCGCCCCATTGTGATCGCGAACTCGGTCCCTCCGCTCCCGGTGCCGACTCGGTGCGATCCGGTTCGCTCTCCATCCGGCTCAATTCCGCGCGGGCGGCGAGCGCCTGTTGCGCAGCGGATGCCGCCACCGCCCGGTCCGTCGCCGAAGGGTCGGAAGGCGCCAACGCCGCCGCCCGCACAGTCGCCATCTTCTGGATTGTCGCCTCCGGGTCGCCCCGCACCGGCGCCGTGTCGATCTGCACCTCGCCGGCCACCGCATATTGGCGACCGTCGGGACCGGTTTCGTAAGTGAACGTCGCCCCGCCGCGCACCAGGCCGCCGCCGGCCGCCACATGCGCGGCCTCATGCGCCCGCACCGCGACATCGGCGGCCTTGAGCTGCGCAAGCTCCTTCGCGGCCTGCGGATCGTTGGTCGCCGCTGCGCCCCCCACCGCCGCCGCAGCCAGCTTCCGCCCCGCCTGCTGATAGGCGCTCACCCCGTCATCAGGCCCCGCGGTCGAACCACCACCGGTGCCGCCCGTCTGCCGCATGGTATCGGCGGTCTCCCGACCAACGGCGGAGCCCGCGGCACGCATCGCCACGCCGCGCTCACCCCGGCTCGAGACCGCAGCCAGCCCCGCATCGCCGGCGGACAACAGGCCTTCTCCGACGGAAAACATCGGCGGACACTAAACAGCCCCGAGCCCCTGCGCAAACGACCACCCAGCAACCGAAGGATTCACCCCAGGGAACCCGCCCTACCCTCACGGCGCGTCGGCAAAATGCAGGTCCACCATCAGGTCGGCGGCGATCTTCTCCAGATCGCCGCGCACCACCGCCATGTCGGCGTGGGCCGGGATGAGCAGCTGCGCCCGCGCCTGGAACAGCATCCCGCCGGCCATCGGCGCCTCCACCCACTCCGTCGTCAACTCCTCGACGTTGACCCGATGCGCCGCCAGCACCCGTGTGATCTGGTGCACGATGCCCGGCCGATCCTGCCCGACGAGTTCGAGCGTGACCGCCCGGCCCGCGGCCGGTGCCAGCGCCGCCGCCGGGTCCCGGGCAACCTCCACCGCCAGAGCCTTCTCCCCGAGCGCGGCGAGTGCGGCGCGCAAACCCGCTTCACGCTCGCCCGGCAGCTCGATCCGCACGATGCCGGCAAACTGTCCGCCCAAACGCGCCAGCCGGCTCTCGAGCCAGTTGCCCCCATGGGCCGCGACGAGTTCGGCAACCGTTTCAACCAGACCGGGGCGATCGGGACCGATCAGCGTCAGGACGAGCGAGGTATTCATGGTTTGCTGAGTGACGCCCCGGCGGGGTCAGGGGCAAAGCCGCGCAATCTGAGGCAGAAAAGGGGAAAGTGGCCAGGCACCCCACGGCACTGGGAGAACGTCGTTGCCGTTGCTACCTTCCGGTCCTGGCGGAGTTCACGCGTCTGCCCATGCATGGGACCTGGCCGGCGCGGACGGTGGTGTTCGCTCCGCGGCGCGGCAATCAGATTCTGGCGAAAAAAAAGCGCCGCGGAACGCGGCGCTCGGGGTCACTCCTCTTCCGCGGGCGGTGGCGGCGCCTCGCCCGGACCTGCCGGATGCGGCCCGCTCCCCGGCGGGGGCGGCGGAGGGGCGTCGCCGCGGAAACCGTAGCGGCCCTCCCGATCCATCTGCCGCTTGCGCAGCCGCTCGTGCTGCTCCCGTTGGTAGGCGTCGAACTGCACCTTCTGTTCGGGCGTCAGGATCGCCGCAATACCCTCGTTGAGGCGTTGGATCGTCTTCACGCTCGCCTGCCACGACTCGCGCCGCAGCTTCCCGAGCTCCAGGCCCGCCTGCTGGGCCAGCACCTCGACCTGCTTCCGCTGCTCCGGAGTCAGTTGCAGTTTCTCCTCGAGCCGCGCCATGGTGCGCACGAGGAACGGCCGCGGCGCATGCGGCGCCGGTGGCCGATGGATACGGATCAACGGGGCGAGGAACACGCCGCTCACGGCGCCGGCCAGGAAGATGCCGACAAGAACGAGGATGGTACGGGGCTTGGTCAGCATGATCAGAGTTGGGCGACGAGTTCAGCCACGGGATCGTCGAAATCGTCGCTCGCGTTGTTGTCGGCGGCGGAGACGGGGGAGAGCGGGAAACCGACCACGGCGGAGGTGACCACCACCGCCAACGCGAGCCCGAGGGCACGCAGGGCGAAGACCCCGAAGAAGTCCGCCGGCTCGCGTCGTTGCGCCAGCCCCAGCGCCGCCACCCGCGTGGCGAAGCCGGGCGGCAGCTCCATCGGTTCATCCGCAGGCACGCGGCGGGCGGCCGCGACAAGCTTCAACCAGGGATCTTGGCGTTTCATGGGCGTTCCTTTCGCTCTAGCTGTTCGAAGAGTTTGCGCAACTTCCGCCGTGCTCGGAAAGCGCGTACCTTGATCATGCTCGTCCCCCACCCGGTGAGCGCCCGGATCTCCGCCACCGACTTCTGCTCGAGGTCGAGCAGGGTGATGACGGTGCGGTCGGCGGGCGAGAGCTGTTCGAGCAAACGCCCCACCAGCTCCTTCGCGGCCAGCGCGTCGGTGGCGTCCTCGCCGTCGCTGCCCGAGAGCACCGCGTCGAGGACCTCGGCCTCGGTCTCGGAGAGATCGGCCCAGCGCAACTCGGGGCGGCGCTGCTGGAAGCGCAGGTGGTCGATGCAGGTCGTCACCGCAATGCGGGACACCCAGTGCGGCAACGGCATCTCCCCCCGGTACTGTTCGAGGCGGCTGAACATCTTCAGATAGACCTCCTGGGCGAGATCCTCCTCCGCGACCCGGCGCGGCAGGTGGGAGCGCACGATCTTGCGGACGAGCGGATGCAACACCTCGACGAGCGCGCGGGCCGCGGCTTGATCGCCGCGGCGGACTCCGGCCAGCAATGCGTCGTAGTCGGGCGCTTGGTCGTCCATGGTGTTGTGGCTTCAATGGGCACGGCGGAGGTGACGTGCCACGGGCGATTCAGGTTACTGCCAGGGCATACAGCAACGCGTTTTCCGCGATCGGCCCCCGGACCGGGCCGCGGCGCCGTCGCCCGCGCGCGGCGGCGCCTGCCCCGACCCCATCGTTGACAGTCCTCCGGCCGGCGGACTTACTGCCGGGCGTGAACCTCCGCCCGACAGCGCTTCGACTTACCAGCGGCCTGCTTCGACTGCGCCGCTTGGCGCTGTCCTGATCCCCCCGGGAACCCCTTTGGCTGCGGCGCCGCGTGCGCCGTCTTTCCCGGAGCGAATCGTCCGCCGTTCCGCCCGCCCTCTCCTTTCTCCGCCCGAACCCGCCCTTTCGTCATGCAAAAGCCGCCGATCACGAAGTACCGCCCGTTTCCCCCGGTCCGCCTGCCCAACCGCCAGTGGCCCAACCGCACGCTCACGCACGCCCCGATCTGGTGCAGCGTCGACCTGCGCGACGGCAACCAGGCCCTCGCCCAGCCCATGAGCGTCGAGGAGAAACTCGAGTACTTCGACCTGCTCGTGGAGATCGGCTTCAAGGAGATCGAGGTCGGCTTCCCGTCCGCCTCCCAGATCGAGTTCGAATTCTGCCGCCGCCTGATCGAGGAGAACCGCATCCCGGCCGACGTCTCCATCCAGATCCTCTGCCAGTGCCGCGAGGATCTCATCCTGCGCTCGCTCGAGGCCCTCCAGGGCGTGAAGCACGCCATCTTCCACCTCTACAACTCCACCTCGCCCAAGCAGCGCGAATACGTCTTCGGCGCCACCAAGGCCGAGATCGTCGCCATCGCCACCCACGGCGTCGCCTTCCTCAAGGAGAAGATGCAGCCGCTGGTCGCCGCCGGCTCCGCGATCCGCCTCGAGTACTCGCCCGAGAGCTTCACCAGCACCGAGCTCGAGTTCGCCCTCGAGATCTGCGAGGCCGTGACCGATGTCTGGCAGCCCACGCCGCAGGACAAGATCATCCTCAACCTCCCGGCCACCGTGGAGTACGCCACCCCCAACATCCACGCCGACCAGATCGAGTGGATGAGCACGCACCTCACCCGCCGCACGTCCACGCTCATCAGCCTCCACACCCACAACGACCGCGGCACCGGCGTGGCCGCCACCGAACTCGGCCTGCTTGCCGGCGCCGATCGCGTCGAGGGCACGCTCTTCGGCAACGGCGAACGCACCGGCAACCTCGACGTCGCCACAGTCGCCCTCAACCTCTACACGCACGGCATCCACCCCGGCCTCGACTTCTCGAACATCAACCACGTGCGCGAGGTCTACGAGCGTTGCACGAAGATGGAGGTGCATCCCCGCCACCCCTACGTGGGCGAGCTCGTCTTCACCGCCTTCTCCGGCTCCCACCAGGACGCCATCAAGAAGTCCTGGGCCAAGCAGGCCCCCGACCGCCCGTGGGACGTGCTCTACATCCCGATCGACCCGGCCGACCTCGGCCGCACCTACCGCGCGATCATCCGCATCAACAGCCAGTCCGGCAAGGGCGGCGTCGCCTACATCCTCGAGAAGGAGTACGGACTCCAGCTGCCCAAGGCCATGCACAAGGAGTTCGGCAAGATCATCAACGACTACGCCGACGCCAAGGGCACCGAGATCACCACCGAGGAGGTCTACGCGCTCTTCCAGGACGAGTACCTCAACCGCACCGCGCCCCTCGCCCTCGCCGACTTCTCCGCGCATCCGCGCGGCGGGCACCACCAGGAGACCGAGTGCACCGCCGACCTGTTGATCGAAGGCCGGCCCCAGCGCTTGCGCGGCAACGGCAACGGCCCCATCGCCGCCTTCTGCCACGCCCTCGAGGTCGCCGGCCTGAAGAACTTCCAGCTCGTCAACTACAACGAGCACTCGCTCGGCGAGGGCGCCGACTCCAAGGCCGCCTCGTACATCCAGATCAAGACCGACCGCGGCCTGCTGTTCTTCGGCGCCGGGATCGACACCAACATCGAGACCGCCTCGATCCGCGCCCTCATCAGCGCCCTCAACCGCGCCGCCGTCCGCACGCCGTAACCCACCCCGCCGCGCCGGAAACAACCGAGGCGGAGCCGATCGTTCGGCTCCGCCTCGTTGTTTTCAGATGGTGGCGATAGGTCGCCGAAACGTCCGCTCCTCCTCAGTCCGCATCCTCCGCGAGCAGCTTGAACGCCGTCGCCGCGGCGGCGCCGCCGGCGAGATTCGCCACGAGGAAGATCCAGATGCTGCCCCAAGCCGAGAGGCCCATCATCGTGATGCCCAGCGCCACCGCCGGGTTGAACGCGCCGCCGGAGATCGAGCCCACCGAGTACGCGCCGACCAGCACGGTGAAGCCGATCGCCAGACCGTAGAAGGAGTTGCCGGCCGTCGCCTTCGCCGTCGCCGCGTTCAGCACCACCCACACCAGGGCGAAGGTGAAGAGGAACTCCACCAGCAGCGCCGGGCCCACCGCCGGCGACTTCTGCGCCAGCTCGAGCACCAGATTCGACAGCACGTTGTCCGGCTTCAGGTACTTCACCGCCACCGCCGCCACCGCCCCCGCCGCAAGCTGCGCGACCCAATACGGGACGACATCCTTCGCCGGGCACTTGCCCCGCAGGAACACCCCGAGCGTCACCGCCGGGTTGAAGTGGCCGCCGGAGATGTGGCCGCCGGCGAAGATCATCACCGCCAGCACCGAGCCGATGGCCAGCGGCGCCATGGCGCCGGCGCCGGGGGCGATCACGGTCATGCCGATCGTGAACACGAGGAAGAACGTGCCGATGAACTCAACGAGTGGTTTCTTCATGATGGAAGCAACGGACGATGCGGCGGCCCGCAGAGGATAGGGAGGTTGCGTTTGGGGCTTCGGACCACCGGCCACCGCAATCCCGGCCCGAACCCGCGCGCAGTGTCGCCACCGCGTCCGCCGAGTCGAGCCGCGAAACCATCCTCCTCGGCGCCGCCCCCCGGCGCGGAGCCACCGCCACGGATCAAACGGAGCCGGAAAGCAGGGCCTTGCGGCGAGCGGCATCGCGCCGGCGATCCGTCACGATTTCCAGGACACGAAGCCCCTGCGCCGGCAGCGTCGCGACCAGCGACGCGTACTGCGCCCAGTCGCGCACCACGACATGCTCCACGCCATAGGCGCCGCAGAGCCGCCCGAAATCGACCGCCTGCGGCGTGGCGAAGAACTCCTCGAACGGCGGCTCGAACCCCGCCACCGGCAGATGCTGGAAGATCCCGCCGCCGCGATTGTTGATCAGCACGATCGTGAGGCTGCCGCGCAGCTTCGCTCCCAGCAGGAATCCGTTGGTGTCGTGCAACAGCGACAGGTCGCCGGTGAGCAGGACCGTCGGCGCCCCGCCGTGAGCCACCCCGAGCGCCGTCGAAAGCGTGCCGTCGATACCGTTGGCCCCGCGGTTGAAATGGAACCGCGGCTGTTTCCGGTTCGCCGGCCAGAAATACTCCACGTCGCGCACCGGCATGCTGTTCGCCACGAACACCGGCGTCTCCGCCGGCAGATGCCGCGCCAGCAGCCACGCCGCCTTCGGCTCGAACAGCCCCGTCTCCGCCGCCAGTGCCGCCTCGAGGCGCGCCGCGGTTGCCGCCTCGGCCCGCGCCCAGTGCGACGTGTAGTCGCTCTCCGGCCGCACCTCGGTGATCTCGAGCCCGTCGACGGTGGCGGCGATCTGCCGGGTGCGCAGGTGCAGCCCGTCGCGGTTCGCGCAGGTCTCCGCCACCAGCTGGGCCTCGGCCCCGCTGCGCGCCAGCCAGCCCCGCAGGACCTTGCTCGTCGGCCAGCCGCCCAAGCACAGCACCTCCTCCGGGACCAGCGCCGCGGCGAGCGCATCGTCGCGCAGCAGCGTGTCGTAGTGAGCCACCACGCACGCGCCCTCCGGCGCGTGGTGCCGCACCGGCGAGAGCGCGTCGGCCAGCACCGGCCAGCCCAGCGTCCGCGCCACCCGGCCCACCTGCCGCGCGTATTCCACCGGATCCGCCGGTGAGGCGGGCCCGGCGACGATCACCCCGCGCGCCGTGGCCGGCGGAGTCCAGGCCGTGGTGACAACACACGGCGCCCCCGCCGTCAGATGGGAGAAAAACTCCGGCCCCAGTGCGGCGCGCAACGGTTCCGCCGTGGCGTCGGCCACCGGCGCAAGCGGGTCGCGGAAGGGCGCGTTGAGATGGACCGGCCCCGGATGCGGGGCGAGCGACCGAGCGCAGGCGTGGGCGACCGTCTGCCGCAGGTAGCGCAGCAACTCCAGCCGCGCCTCCGGCACGGCGAGCTCGTGGTAGAAGCCCACGTACCCACCGAAGATCTTCTGCTGGTCGATCGTCTGGCCGGAGGCGCAGTCGCGCAGTTCCGGCGGCCGATCAGCCGTGATGACCACCAGCGGCGCGCCGCTCTCGCGCGCCTCGATGACCGCGGGCAGATGGTTCGCCACCGCAGTGCCCGAGGTGCAGACCAGCGCCACGGGGCGCCCGGTGCGCTTGGCCTGCCCCAGCGCGAAGAAGGCCGCCGAGCGCTCGTCGAGCACCGGAATCGCCTCGATCGCCGGATGCCGCGCCAAGGCCGTCGTCAACGCGCTCGAGCGCGAGCCCGGCGAGGTCACCGCCGTGCCCACGCCGCAGCGCACCAGCGTCTCCACGAGCACACTGCACCACAGCGAGTTCGTGTTGCGGAAGTCGAGGCTCGGACACCCGGAGGAAACAGCGGCACACATCGATCTACTTCAGGGTTGGAGCGGCCACCCTGACGACATTGCGACTGAGCACAAGATCGGCGGTGCGGCTCGGCGGCGGCGGCGTGCAGTAGTCGCGGGCGAGCACCTGCACATAGTCGCGCACCTGGCTGGCGGCGGCGCCGGTCCAGAAGCATGGTTTGGGCAGCGCCAGGCGCTTGTTCCCGCCCTCGAGCACGAGCTGGAACCGGCCGAACCGGACCTGTTTCACGTCGGCCCACGCCATGCCCACGGCCTCGAGCGAGCCATCCATCCAGATGCCATCCGCATCGGCCTGGATCGGCCCGTAGACGAGGAGCAACAACAGGCTCACCCCCACGAGCGGCAGGGCCAGCAACCCGAGAAACGGGTGCCCTGTGGCGAAAAACATCCCGACCAGCATGCAGGACAACACGGCGCCGGCGCCGGCCACGACCTGCGCCTTCCACACGGAAACCACCGACGGTCGATTGCTCATGCGCACCGAGTTAGCACAACCGCCTCCCCGCTGGCAATACGCAGCTCGCCCCGGGCCTACCGCGGCGCGCCCAGCACCCGCCGGATCGCCTCCGCCAGCACGCCGACGGCATACGGTTTGGGCACCACGGCACGAAAACCATGCTCACGGAAGTTGGCCATCACCGGGTCGTTCGAATAGCCGCTCGAGACGATCGCCCGCACCTCCGGGTCGAGCTTGAGCAACTCCGCCATGCACTCCCGGCCGCCCATGCCGCCCGGAACGGTGAGATCGAGGATCACGATCTGGTAGCGCCGGCCGGCGGCAAGCGCCTCGCGGTACGCCTCCACGCAGCTCGCGCCATCCGGCACCGTGCGGTGCTCGCACTCGAGGCGCGTGAGCAACCGTTCGGCCAGCCGCCGGATCGTCTCCTCGTCGTCCATCAGCAGCACCCGGGTGCCGGCGATCTCCCCGGCCAGCGGCACCGCCGCCTCGGCCTCGACGGCCACCACGGCCTTCTGCTCCGCCGCGGGAACCCACAGCCGGAACACCGTGCCGACACCGAGGGAGGATTGCACCTCGAGGTGGCCGCCATGGCGCTTGATGATCGAATAGGCGATCGCCAGGGCGAAACGGTCGTCGCCGAACTTGGTTGCAGAATACGGATCGAAGAAACCCGGCAGCCGCTCGGCGGGCACCCCGGCCCCCTGGTCCACGATGCTCACCCGGACATAGCGGCCCGCCGCGACCGCGCCGGTCGCCGCCTCGATCGTCTCGTTGCCGGCCTGGATGGTGACGATGCCCCCGTCGGGCATGGCCCCGCGCGCATGCACAAACAGATTCTGCAGGGCCCGCCCGAGCTGGTTGCGGTCGGCATGGATCGGCCACAGGTCGGCCGGAAGCTGGAACTCCGCCCGCGCCTTGGCGCCGCTGAGGGCGAAGCCGGCGGCGGCGTGCACCAACTCCGCCACCGAGAGACTGTCCCGCATCGGGTCGCCGCCCTTCGCAAACGTCACCAGTTGCTGGGTGAGGTCCCGGGCGCGTTTCGCGCTCGCCTCGATGTCCCGCAGGCACTCCCCCGCGCTCGCCATCGTCTTCTCGTCGAGCATGGCGAGGGTGACGTTGCCGAGGATGCCGGTCAGCAGGTTGTTGAAATCGTGCGCGAGCCCGCCGGCGAGCAGGCCGAGCGAACGGAAACGCTGCGCGCGTTCCAGTTCCGCCTCAAGGTTCGCCTGCCGCTCCACCTGGTCGCGGATCTGCTCGGTCTGGACCCGCACCCGGTGCCGCAGCGCCGCCACCCAGCCCACGATCAACAACAGCCCGCCGGCCAGGCCGCCCGCCATCAGCTGGGCGCGCGGCACCGTCCAGAACCGCGCCCGCTCGACCACTGCGAGATCGTCGACGGTGCGCAACTGGAGCTGGAAACCGCGGGGCCGGTCGAAATCGTCGTAGGTGATCCGGTAGACGCCGGTCAGGTCGAGCACCATGCCCGGCCTGAAGGAGTCCGCGCGAGCCGCCCCGGCCGGGGCGCCGAGGGAGGCGTCGAAGATCGTCCCGCCGGCCTGCAGCGTGAACTGCAGCCCGTCGGCATGCCGGGAACAGTCCAGCAACGTGCCCCGCACCCGCATGAGCCGCAGATCGTTCGCGTAGTCCTGCACCGCGGGGTCGGCCAGCACGGCCGGTGCCGGCGCCGCCGCAACATTGATCCTCCGATACACCGCTTCCCGCAGGACGAGGCGCGCGCCATCCCGTCCGAGGATGCCGACCGCCTCGACCACGTCGCCGGGCACCAGTTGCTCCGGCTCGCGGCTGTAGATCATCAGGCCGGCGTCGCCATCCTGCACCACCAGCGACTGGCCCGGCACCTGGTGCACCACCTGCCCCACCACGCGGGCCCGGGCCAGCTCCTCCCCGGCGCCCAGCCGCCGCAACTCGGCCACCGGGCGCACCGGCAGGTCGAAAAGCTCGGCCGGCGCGTCCTCCTCGATGAGCAGATCGTGGAGGAACGGCACCCGCAGCCGGACGCCGCTGATGCCGTTCTTCGCGTCGGTTGTCACCTCGCACACGCCGCGCACCCGGATCAGCGACCCCGGGGTGGCGACAAAACTCACCGGCGACTGCATGTGCCCGGCGAACTCGCCGTCCGGCGTCGTCACGTAAATCCAATGCCAGTCGCCCTCCGAGGCGATACGCCGCAGGAAGCCGCGCATCTCGACCCACTGGCCGTCCTCGTTGCCGGAGATGGCCTGGGGGTGCGAGATGCGCCGCGCGCTGGGGTGGGCCCGGGACCCGATGTCGGTGATGCGTTGCGGGACCACGCTTGGCGCGAACGCCCCGCGCGTGGTGTGGCCCTCGACCCGCACCTCCTTTTGCAGCGCCGGCGGGCGCATCCCCTGTGGCACCGTCACCCGCACCCCACCGCCCTGGTCCTGGAGGAAAAAGAAGTCCGCCTCCGGCAACGACCAGGTGACGACGCCGACCAGGTCGACCGGTCGGCCGGTCGCCGCCTCCGCCGGCGTCAGTTGCCGGATGCGTTCGACCCGGTCGAGGGTCTCGTTGGGCGGAGCGGGCGCCGGGTCGGGCGACACGGCGACGCGAAACATGGCGTGCTGCAGTACCCACCGCGCCCCGAGGAGTCCCGTCCGTCCCACCACTTCCACCTCGGCGTCCGCCGGGATCCGTTCCCGCTGCAGCCCGTGGACCAGGACGGCGCCGGTGTTGTCGCTGAGAACGAAGCTCGTGCCGATGTCCCGCTGCCGCATCCGCCCACGGACCCGCACCGTCGTGCCCACCGGGCGGTCGACCAACGCCCGCACCGCGGTGAGCGGCAGCTCGAACCGCGGATCGGTCTCGATGCGGCCGATCTCCTCCACATCGCTCTGCCTCGCCACCCACAACTCCACCGTGTTCTCCGTCCCCGTCGGATCGATGCGGCCCGAGTACACCGCGGTCACCCGCACCTGCCGACCCAGCCAATCCGGCAGGACCTGATCCGGGTCCGGCGGCACCCAGCAGATCACCCGCCGATCCTCGAGCAAGAGCATCAGTCGCAGATGCTGGCTGTCGACCAGCAGCTGCTCGTCCACATAGCCCTCGGTCACCACCACGCGCCGATCGAAGGCGCGCACCTCGTTGATCCGCCCAGCGGTCGGCACCGGGGTGGAGGGGACGAAGTCCCGCAGAACCGTGACGCGGACCCGGTCCGCGGAAAGGCCCTCGGCCGGGATGAGGGTGCCCTCAATCCGGACCAGCTGCCCGTTGCGCAAGGAGGGCGCATGGCGCGGCAGCAAGGGAAGATAGCGGCCCTCCCCGTTTTGCTCGAGCCAGAGATTGTTCCAGAGCGGGTCGTGGAAATTCACCCGTCCCTCGATGCGCAGCGGATGGGCCCGCTCCCGCTCGGTCTGGGGCATCTCCCACACCTCCCGCACATCCGTGATCGTCGGCCCGCGCGAGCCCTGCGGGTCCGGCTCCGCCCCCTGGGACCATCCCGGTACCACCAGCCCGGCCAGCACCACCGTAGTGGAGATCATCCGACCAACCAGCTTGCGTTGCCAACTGCCGCACAACGCCGAAGCAAGGGGAATCGCTGCCAGTTTCATGGGGAGTGGGGAGCGGAAGGAGATCCCGTCACACCGACTCAGGACCCCATCGGTTAAGTGTTGCCGTTAAAACCAGCACGGACGCGGGCCCGCAATGGAATTATCCGCGGGAAAAGGCTGCCGGAGCCCCCGGGGCGGCACCTCCTCGAATCGGCCGCTTTCGCGAGAACAGCGTGCGCTTCCCCCTCGTTTTCCGTTGGCCAACCGCCCCCGTGCCTGTCGTCAGTAGAGGCGACTTTCCCGACCATGATCATCCTCCGCGGCGCGCCCGCCCTCTCCGACTTCCGCACGCAAAAGCTCGTCCAGGACTTCCTGGCCGCCGGCCTCCCCGTCCGGGACGTCGCCACCGCGTTCATCCACGTCGCCGAGACCTCCGCCGACCTCACGCCCGCCGAGCACGAGGTGCTGGTCAAACTGCTCACCTACGGCCCCACCCGCGAGGCCCACGAACCCACCGGCCTGCTCCAGGTCGTCGCCCCCCGCCCGGGCACCCTCTCGCCGTGGTCCTCCAAGGCCACCGACATCGCCCAGATCTGCGGCCTCGCCAAAGTGAAACGCGTCGAGCGCGCCGTCGCCTACTGGATCGACCTCGGCGGCTCCACGCCGAACGAAACCCAGGCGAAGGCCATCGCCGCCCGCCTCCACGATCGCATGACGCAGGCCGTCTTCGAGAGCGTCGAGGAGCTCGACGTGCTCTTCCGCCACGAGACGCCCAAGCCGTTCACCGCCGTGCCCGTGCTCGCCCAGGGCCGCGCCGCGCTCGTCGCCGCCAACACCGCGCTCGGCCTCGCCCTCGCCGACGACGAGATCGACTACCTCGTCAAGAACTTCACCGCCCTCGGCCGCGACCCGCACGACGTCGAGCTGATGATGTTCGCGCAGGCCAACTCCGAGCACTGCCGCCACAAGATCTTCAACGCCACCTGGGAAATCGACGGCTCCGCCAAGGACCGCTCGCTCTTCCAGATGATCAGGAACACGTACCAGCTCCACAGCGACGGCATCCTCTCCGCCTACAAGGACAACGCCGCCGTCATGGTGGGCCACCGCGCCGCCCGGTTCTACGCCGACGCCAAAACCAACGAGTACGCCGCGCACGAGGAGGAGATCCACATCCTCTGCAAGGTCGAGACGCACAACCACCCCACCGCCATCTCGCCCTTCCCCGGCGCCGCCACCGGCTCCGGCGGCGAGATCCGCGACGAGGGCGCCACCGGCCGCGGGTCCAAGCCCAAGGCCGGCTTGGCGGGCTTCACCGTCTCCAACCTCAAACTCCCCGGCGCCGTCCAACCCTGGGAAAAGGAGTTCGGCAAACCCGGCCGCATCGTCTCCGCGCTCGACATCATGATCGACGGCCCGCTCGGCGCCGCCGCGTTCAACAACGAGTTCGGCCGCCCGAACATCCTCGGCTACTTCCGCACCTTCGAACAGGAAGTCCCCGCCGCCGGTGCGCAGGCCAAGCTTCCGGATACTTCCAAATCTCAAATCTCGAATCCCAAATCCAAGATTCCCGTCGCCACCGCCACCGAGCTGCGCGGCTACCACAAGCCGATCATGCTCGCCGGCGGCCTCGGCGCCATCAAGGCCGAGCACGTCCAGAAGGGCACGATCGAGCCGGGCGACAAGCTCATCGTCCTCGGCGGGCCCGCGATGCTCATCGGCCTCGGCGGCGGCGCCGCCAGCTCGATGGCGAGCGGCTCCGGTCAGGAGAATCTGGATTTCGCCTCCGTCCAGCGCGACAACGCCGAGATGGAGCGCCGCTGCCAGGAGGTCATCGACCGTTGCTGGGCGCTGGGCGCCGAGAACCCGATCTCGTTCATCCACGACGTCGGCGCCGGCGGCCTCTCCAACGCGCTGCCCGAGCTCGTCAACGACGGCGGCCGCGGCGGCCGCTTCAACCTCCGCGCCGTGCCCAACGCCGAGCCGGGCATGTCCCCGCTCGAGATCTGGTGCAACGAGGCGCAGGAGCGCTACGTGCTCGCCGTGCCGGCCGCGCGCCTCGAGACCTTCAGCGAGCTCTGCCGCCGCGAGCGCTGCCCGTTCGCCGTCGTGGGCGACGCCACCGAGGAGAAGCGCCTCGTCGTCGAGGATCCGCATTTCAACAACAAGCCGATCGACCTCCCGCTCGAGGTATTGCTGGGCAAGCCGCCGCGCATGCACCGCCAGGAGCAGTCGCTCCCGCGCCCGCAACTCCCGCTCGACCTCTACGGCCTCACGCTGGCCGAGGCCGTGAAGCGCGTGCTCTCCCACCCGACCGTCGCCGACAAGACCTTCCTCATCTCCATCGGCGACCGCTCCGTCACCGGCCTGGTGTGCCGCGACCAGATGGTCGGCCCCTGGCAGGTGCCCGTCGCCGACTGCGCCGTGACCGCGTCCTCGTTCACCGCCTACACCGGCGAGGCGATGTCGATGGGCGAGCGCACGCCGGTCGCCGTCAACAACGCCGCCGCGTCCGCCCGCCTCGCCGTGGGTGAGGCGCTCACCAACCTCGCCGCCGCCCAGATCGGCGACCTCGGCAAGGTCAACCTCTCCGCCAACTGGATGGCCGCCCCGGCCGTCCCGGGCGACGCCGTCGATCTCTACGCCGCGGTCCATGCCGTCGGCATGGAGCTCTGCCCCGCCCTCGGCATCACCATCCCCGTCGGCAAGGACTCGATGAGCATGTCCACCGTCTGGAAGGACCGGGGACAGCAGAAGCGCGAGACCGCGCCGATCTCGCTCATCGTCTCCGCCTTCGCGCCCTGCGCCGATGTCCGCCTCACGGTGACGCCGCAGCTCAGATACGATCGAGTCACAGAGACCACAGAGAAGAAGCTGGAGAGCACAGAGGTTCGGAACTCCTCCGCTTCCTCCGTGCCCTCCTCCGCCTCCGCCGAAGGTTCTTCCGCAGGAAGAATGGCCTCCGTGACCAGTCCGAACTCCGATTCCGGCTCCGGAAAGATCGGCGACACCGTCCTCCTCCTGATCGACCTCGGCCGCGGCCAAAACCGCCTCGGCGGCTCCATCCTCGCACAGACCGTCTCGCAGATGGGCGAGGCCACGCCGGACGTCGACAACCCGACCGACCTCAAGAACTTCTGGGCCGCCATCCAACAACTCGGCCGCGAGCAGAAGCTCCTCGCCTACCACGACCGCTCCGATGGCGGCCTGCTCGCGACCATCGTCGAGATGGCGTTCGCCGGCCACACCGGCGTCGACCTCGAGGTGCCCGCCGGCCACAACGCCTTCGCCTCGCTCTTCAGCGAGGAGCTCGGAGCCGTGTTGCAGGTCCGCGCCGCCGACCTCGACGACGTTTCCGACGTCCTCCGTCGCCACGGGTTCAAGAACTGCACCACGCGCATCGGCACGGTGAACTCCTGCTTCGCCCTCCGCGTGCGCCGCGGCGGCGAGGAGATCTACAACGAGAACCTCCCGAAGCTCCGCGCGCTGTGGAGCGACGTCACCCGCCGCATCGCCACGCTGCGCGACAACCCCGCCTGCGCCGAGAGCGAGTTCCAGCTCAAGCTCGACAAGACCAACCCCGGCATCTCGCCCAAACTCACCTTCGACCTTTCCGCCAATCCGCACTCCGCAATCCGCACTCCGCAATCCAAGGCTCGCCCCGCCATGGCGATCCTCCGCGAGCAGGGCGTGAACAGCGAGGTCGAGATGGCCGCCGCGTTCGACCGCGCCGGCTTCCGCACCGTCGATGTCCACATGACGGATATCCTCTCCGGCCGCGTCTCGCTGAAGGATTTCCGCGGCCTCGTCGCCTGCGGCGGCTTCAGCTACGGCGACGTCCTCGGCGCCGGCGAAGGCTGGGCCAAGAGCATCCTCTTCAACGAGCGCGCCCGCGCCGAGTTCGCCGCGTTCTTCGCGCGGCCCGACACGTTCTCCCTCGGCGTCTGCAACGGCTGCCAGATGATGAGCAACCTGCACTCGATCATCCCCGGCGCCGACCACTGGCCGCGCTTCGTGCAGAACCGCTCCGAGCGCTTCGAGGCCCGCTTCGTCTGCGTCCGCCTCGAGGAGAGCCCGAGCATCCTCTTCAAGGGCATGGCCGGCAGCGTGCTCCCGATCGCCTCCTCGCACGGCGAAGGCTACGCCGAGTTCAAGGACGCCGCCGCGCTCGACGCGTGCGACGCCTCCGGTCTCGTCGCCGCCCGCTTCGTCGACAACAAGCACCAGGCCACCGAGCAGTATCCGCTGAATCCGAACGGCTCGCCCCGCGGCATCACCTCGCTCACCACCCGCGACGGCCGCGTGACGATCATCATGCCGCACCCCGAGCGCGTCATGCGCACGGTCCTGAACAGCTGGCACCCCGCCGAGTGGCCCGAGGACGGCCCCTGGATGAAGCTCTTCTACAACGCCCGCGCCTGGGTCGGGTGATCGCAACCGGTCTCCGCACCTCCTCCGACAGGTAGGAGCCTGCTTGCAGGCGATTTGTGCGGCCTGCGCCTCTCCGTTGTAGGAGCCTGCTTGCAGTCGATTCCGTGCTCTGTCCGCGTTCCAACCTACGGATCGCGTGCAAGCACGCTCCTACCTCCGATCCGCCCGCCAACATTTCGCGTTGCCGCGTGTCCGCCGCCGGCAAACCTCCGTCGCATCCGCGCCGCCACCGCGCAGCCGGCCGGTTTCACCACCGAAACCATGGCTGCACTCGATCCTCGCAGGGGCCACGCCGCGCTCCGTCGCGGTCGTTTCTCCGCCGCTGACGCCAGCTACTTTCTCACGCTCTACACTGAGAACAAGCGCTCCGGCCTGACCTGCGATTCGATCGCGGCGGAAATCCATCGCGAGTTCGCCGCCATGGAAGCCGACGCCACCTGGATCGATCGGTGCCACGTTGTCATGCCGGATCACCTGCACGCGTTGATCGTCCTCGTGCTCGACTTTCACTCCCCCGAGCCATCCAGCGTCTCAAAGCCAAGACCTCGGGCGCGCTCCTTTCCTCCGGTCTCATCTGGGAGCGCGGCTTCTTCGATCACAAGCTCCGTACGGACGAACCCGCCGATGCAGTCTTCCGCTACATTTACCTCAACCCCTATCGGGCCGTCCTGCTCGGGAGACAGGAGCGGTGGCCTCACTGGCACTGCGCCCCAGCGGACTGGAAGTGGTTCTCCGGTCAGCTCGAACACGAGCTGCCGATTCCCGGATGGCTCCCCCGCTGAGCCCGGATCGCCTGCAAGCAGGCTCCTACCTTCGATCCGTCGTTCCGCCGTGTAGGAGCCTGCTTGCAGGCGACACACCGCCGACACGGCTCTGCACCTCGGGCGCTCCTTCGGCATGCAGCACCGCTCTTCGTTAGCGAAGGCTCGGCGACTGCGAAGCGCGATGCAATCGGCCGCAGTGCATACCTGAGGTACATTTTCGACAATTTGCTGCCATCCCTTGGCAACACCGTCGTCTACGGATTCAACTCTTCACCAGCTGACGAGCACTTCCTCGCGGCCATCGGCACACATCATCCCGCCAGAATCGCAGTCTCGGTCCACACGAGAGAGCCAAGACCCGCACAAGAACAGTTTTGCGAACACGTAACGAGGCTCGACCACCGTTCACCGGCAACTGGACACCGGCCACCGGCAACCGCCCACCGGCGCCCTTGACCCACGCCGCGCTCTGCGCCGTGCTGAAGGCCGATCCGCCGCCCAACCGTGCCCGCCCTCTCCCGTTTCCTCCCCGCCGACTTCGATCCCGCCCGCCCGATCGCCCTGATCGCCGGCCAGGGCCAGTATCCGATCCGCGTGGCCGCCGCGATCCGCCGCGCCGGCGTGCCCCTGCGCCTGATCGCCTTCGAGGAGGAGACGCCCGCCGAGCTCTTCGCCAGCTTCCCCGAGGCCGAGCGCCGCATGCTGCTCGTCGGCCAGCTCGGCAAGGCCCTCGACACCCTCGAGAAGTTCGGCGCCGGCTACGCCATCATGGCCGGCCAGATCACCCCGCGCCGCCTCTTCAAGGGTCTCCACCCCGACTTCAAGGCCGCCCGTATCCTTTTCTCCCTCAAGCGCCGCAACGCCGAGACCATCTTCGGCGCCCTCGCCCGCGAGATTGCCGCCCTCGGCGTCACCCTGCTCGACGCCCGCTCCTTCCTCGACGACGAGCTCGCCTCCGAGGGCCCGATGACCGGCAAGTTCTCCGTGCCCGACGAGTTTCTCCAGCACGGCATCCACATCGCCAAGGAGGTCGCCCGCCTCGACATCGGCCAGGGCGTCGTGGTCCGCAAGGGCACCGTCGTCGCCGTCGAGGCCTTCGAGGGCACCGATGCCATGCTGCGCCGCGCCGGCGAGTTCAAGACCGACCACCTGCTCTTCGTGAAGACGGTCAAACCGCGGCAGGACTACCGTTTCGACGTACCCGTCTTCGGGCTGCGCACGCTGGAGAGCATGCGCGACGCCGGCATCGAGCACGCCGCCCTCGAGACCGACAACACCATCATGCTCGAGAAGCCGCGCGTCATCGAGCAGGCCCGCGCCTGGAAGATCCAACTCTTCGGCTACCGCTGAGCCCCGCGCGGAGGGGCGCGCCCCGGCACCCTCTGCCTTGCGACGGCGGAGCGGTTCCCTCTTCCTCTTCCCGCCCTCGGCAGGCGTGAGTGATCGGGCCGTAGCGACGTCCCGGCACACAGGCAACCGGCTACCGGCTACCGGCAACCGGCGTCCGGCGTCCGAATCAGTGTGTATCAGTGTGTTCTGCCGTACGGCAGAATGGTTCCACTTCCGTTCGGTCCGCCATCGACGCCCTAACGCGCGTCGCCACCGCCCACCGTCCACCGTCCACCGTCCACCGGCTACCGTCCACCGACAACCGGCCACCGGCCACCCTCGACGCGCTCACGCGCGTCGCTACGTCCGGCCCACTGGCAACCGGCTACTGGCACCCGGCAACAGCCGACCGTCCACCGCCCACCGGCAACCGGCAACCGGCAACCGTCCACTGCCCACCGTCCTCAGGCCGGCGGGAGCGCGGTGGAGGCGATGTGCAGGTCCTTGAGCTGCTTGGCCGTCGGCACCGAGGGGCTCTGCGTCATCAGGCACTGGCCCTTCTGCGTCTTCGGGAAGGCGATCACGTCGCGGATGCTGGCGGTGCCGCAGAGGATCGTCACCAGGCGGTCGAGACCGAGCGCGATGCCGCCGTGCGGGGGCGCGCCGTACTTGAACGCGTTGAGCATGTAGCCGAAGCGGCTCTCGACCATGTCGGCCGGGATCTTGAGCACGTCCTCGAACACCTTCTTCTGCAACGCGGGCTGGTGGATGCGGATCGAGCCGCCGCCCAGCTCCACGCCGTTGAGCACGATGTCGTAGTGCTGGCCGCGCACCGCGTGCGGGTTGCTGTCGAGCAGCGCGATGTCCTCCTCGACCGGCGAGGTGAAGGGATGGTGCGTCGAGACGAAGCGCTTCTCCTCCTCGTCGAACGACATGAGCGGGAAGTCGACGACCCACAGGAAGTTGAACTGGTCGGCCGGGATCGTGAGCACGCCGCGCTTCTGGAGCAGCTGCGCGCAGTCGAGCCGGCAGCGGCCGAGGATCGCGCAGGCCTTCTCCCAGCCGGCGGCCGCGAAAAAGACGATGTCGCCCTCCTCGATGGCGAGCTGCTGCTTGAGCGCGGCCTTCTCCTCGTCGGTGAAGAACTTCACGATCGGCGACTTCCACTCGCCCTTCTCGGCCTTGATGAAGGCGAGGCCCTTGGCCCCGAGCGTCTTCGCCGTCTCCTCGAGCGCGGAGAGCTCGCCCTGGGTGATGTCGGCGAGCTTCTTGGCGTTGAAGGCCTTGATCACGCCGCCGTTGGCGACGGTGGAGGCGAAGACCTTGAACGCGGAGCTGCGGAACGTCTCGGTGAGGTCGACCAGCTCCAGCGCGAACCGCGTGTCCGGCTTGTCGACACCGAAGCGGTTCATCGCCTCGGTGAACTTCATGCGCGGGAACGGCGTGGGGATGTCCATCCCCTTCACGTCCTTCCAGATCTTCTTCAGCAGGCCCTCGATGAGCGCGTAGATGTCCTCGCGGTCGATGAAGGACGCCTCGATGTCGAGCTGCGTGAACTCGGGCTGGCGGTCGGCGCGCAGGTCCTCGTCGCGGAAGCACTTCGCGAGCTGGAAGTACTTCTCGAAGCCGGCCACCATCAGGATCTGCTTGAACTGCTGGGGCGACTGCGGGAGCGCGTAGCACTGGCCCGGATTCACGCGCGACGGCACGAGGTACTCGCGCGCGCCCTCGGGCGTGCTCTTGAAGAGCATCGGCGTCTCGATCTCGAGGAAGCCCTGGCCGTCCATGAAACTGCGGATCGTGCGCGTGGTGGCGTAGCGCGTCATGATCGCGTTCTTCATGCGCGGGCGGCGCAGGTCGAGGTAGCGGTACGTGAGGCGCAGGTCCTCGTTGACCTTGTCGCCGGCCGCGTCGTCGAGCGGGAACGGCGGCGTGTCGGAAAGATTGTGCACGGTGAGCGCGGTGACCTGCAGCTCCACCTCGCCGGTGGGCAGGGTCTTGTTGACCATCTCCGCCGGGCGCAGCTCCACCTCGCCCGTCAGCGTCACCACCGACTCCGGACGCAGGGTCACGGCCAGCGCGCCCAGTTCGGCGCTGGCCTTCGGGTTGAGCTTCACCTGGGTGATGCCCGCGCGGTCGCGCAGGTCGATGAACAGGATGCCGCCGTGGTCGCGGAGGGAATCGACCCAGCCGGACAGGGTGACGGACGTGCCGACGTCGGCGCGGGTGATCTGGGCGCAGGTGTGCGTACGCTTCATGGTAAGGGTTGGTCACGAAACGGGCGGCTCCGGCGCTGGGCAATCCCAATCTGGGAAGGGTTGCCGCGGAAACCCGCGCGGCTACGCAGATCGGCGCCGTCCCCGCAGCCGATCGAAGGCCCAGGTCAGCACTTCCGGCAACGGGTCCCGGAGGCAATGGGAGAACTGGGACGCCCGGGGCGGGCCGTCGTCTGCGCCCCGCCGCAGCCACGCCCGCAGGCCCTGGACGCTCCATCCATGTTTGTGGAAATCCACCGCCCGCCGCCGCACCTCCGGCAACGCCAGCCCCAGCGCCGCCCGGCAGGCCAGATCGGGGAAGTTCACCCCGGCCTCTACCGAGCCCAGAAGGCTGCCCCACGGGCGGGCGTTGACCTCCAGCAGCAACACCTCGCCGGTCCGGCGACTTCGCCGCATGTCGATGTGCGCCAGACCCGACCACTCGAGCGCGGCCACGAGCCGCTCGATCATCGCCAACGTCGGTCCGTCCTCCACAAACCGAGTGACCGCCGCCGGGGCGAATGCCCGCCCGTCCGGCATCGTTTCCTCCTGCATCGTCCAAGCCAGCAACCGCCCATCCCGGGCGAGGAGCGAGCAGTCGAAATCGGTTCCCGCAACAAACTCCTGGACCACGAAGCTGGCCTCCTCCCCCAGGCCCCGCAGCGCGCGATCCAGTTCCACCCGTGTTTCGGACCTCGTGATTCCCCGCCCGTTCTCGCCCCGCGCCGGCTTCACGATCGCCGGAAACGCGAAGTCCGGCGGGATCGGGGACAACGGGGTGCCACCCCGGTGAACAACGGTGCGGGGCTGGGGCAACCCGTGGGCGCTGAGAAATTCGCTGAAGCGGCCCTTGTCGATGGCGCACCGGAACCGGTTCGGCGCCGCCAGCGGGATCAGCCGGGCCACGCGTTCGATCCGTTCGCGCGCCTCCAGACACCGCAGCGCCGTCCCTTCGCACAGCGGGAAGATGACCTCCGCCCCCACCCGGCCGGCCGTCCGCACCACTTCATCAATGTATTCAGGAGCCCCGACGCCGCTCCGCGCGACCCGGTGGGAGGCGACGTGCCGGCTCCAATCGATGCGCGCCCGCCAGGCCGCTCCCTGGCGCAGGACATGGACCCGCCAAGCCCGGGTCAGCCCCAGCGCACGCGCCACGTTGAGCGCATTCGGGGAATCGCCGTCGAGGACCAGAACCGCCCTGCGGGTCTTCTGCGTCATCGCCCCGAAGACTGGCCGAAGCCGCCTCCCGCACAAGCTCCCGTCGCGGATCAGCCCTCCCCCCTCTCCGGACACACGCCGCAGACATCCGCGCCGCTCCGGCGCACCGGATTCACGGCGGCGTGTCCACGCGGGCTCTATCCCGGCCCCCGCAAAACCTTTTCGCGATCCGCCGCACTTCTCCCATTTTCGTATCATCATCGCCGGTTTGCGTCTCAACCCCAATCCACCAATGACCACGCATCGCTCTGCCGTGTTTCTCTCCGTCCTCGCCGCGCTGCCGCTGTTCGCCGCCGCAGCCCCGGTCGACTCCACGATCACCGCCGCCACCGTCTACCTCGATCGCGCCGTCGTCACCCGCACCGCGGCGGTCGACCTCGCCGCCGGGGAGCACGAAATCCTCTTCGTGAACCTGCCCGCCGCGCTCCTCGACGACTCGCTCCAGGTCACCGGCCGCGGCAGCGCCGCCGCGACGATCCTCGATGTCTCCGCCACGCCGCAATGGCTCGAGGCCACCGCCAACGATCGCGTACGCACCCTGGAGCAGGAGATCGAGACGCTTCGACGCCAACTGCGCACGCTCGACGACCGCGCCGCCACGCTCGATCAGCAGCAGGCGCTCCTTGTCCGCATCGGTGCGGCCGCCACCACGCCTCCGGCCTCCCGCGACGCCGCGCCCGCCCCGCGCCCGACCAACGCCGAATGGCAACAGCTTCTCGATTTCTACGGCACCGGCTTCGACAAACTCGCCGCCGAGCGCCAAGCCCTCGATCCGCCGCGCGACGAACTCAAACGCAAGATCGACACCGCCCTCGCCCAACTCAACGAGCTGCGCGTCCCGGCCGGTCGCAACGTCAAGAACGTCGCCGTGCGCGTCGCCGCCGCCAACGCCGGCCGGCTCGAACTCGCGCTCGCCTACACCCTCACCGGCGCCGCGTGGTCACCCGCCTACGATGCCCGGTTTTCCACCACGGATCGGACCCTCGGGCTCGGCTACTTCGGCCTGATCCGCCAGAATTCGGGCGAGGACTGGAAGGGCGTCGAGCTCACGCTCTCCACCGCGCGCCCGTCCCTCGGCGGCGCCGCTCCCGAACTCGCGCCCTGGATCGTCGCCCAACGGCGCGATTCGGCCTTGGAGCGCTTGGCGATGATGGAGGAGCGTGCGGCCCCGGCCCGCGCCATGGTCGCCCGCTCCGATTCGAAGGGGCTGGCCTTCGACGAGGAACCCGAGACCGAAGCGGTGCAGCAATCCGCCACCGTGGACATGCAGGCCACCTCGGCAACCTTCCGCATCCCGACCCGCACCGATATCCCCAGCGACAACGCGCCCCACAAGGTTGGCATCGCCACCGTGCCGCTCAAGGCCGAGCTCGCCTACCAGTCCACCCCCAAGCTCCTGCCCGCCGCCTTCCTGTCCGCCGCCGTCGCCAACGACTCGGAGTATCCGCTCCTCGCGGGCAAACTCGCCATCTTCCTCGACGGCACGTTCGTCACCAACGCCGCGCTCAAGACCGTGATGCCCGGCGAGAAGTTCGACCTCGCCCTGGGCGCCGACGAGGGCCTGCGCGTCGAACGCAAGCTGGTGGGGCGCTTCACCGAGGACCTCGGACTCGTGACCAAGCAGATCCGCGTGACCTACGAAGTAAAGATCACCGTCACCAACAACCGGCGCACCACCGAGAAGATCACGGTGAAGGACCAGCTCCCGCTCTCCCAGCACGAGAAGATCGAAGTCGCCCAGCTCGCCCCCGACCCGAAGACCCTCAAGCCCGATGCCCAAGGCGTGCTGGCGTGGACCTTCGAGCTCAAGCCCGGCGAGAAGCGCGACTTGCCGCTCAAGCTCAGCGTCACCTACCCGCGCGACTTCCCCATCTCGGGACTGGAGTGACCCCACGGCCCGCCGCCCGTCCACGCGGCGGCGCGGGC
>ENA-UPSM01001811-UPSM01001811.1-activated-sludge-metagenome-genome-assembly--contig:-NODE-1811-length-27340-cov-7.223383_pt1 | contig 27340 bp, 19 predicted proteins | sample MGYA00238181_ERZ773283 | MGnify/ENA primary metagenome ERZ773283 (study PRJEB29023, sample SAMN05720199) | activated sludge metagenome | isolation source: Anaerobic digester | place: Japan...
GCTTTTTGTGAGTACCGCAGTGCGCCGAAGCGACGTAAGGAGCCCGGATCTTGAGAATCGAACTTCGCACCGCGTGCCGATGGCAGCGCCCGAATGCGCATCTGGCTCGATGCATCGCGGGGCCGATGTCAGGGCAAAACGCGCCCGCTCCGGCCGTTCGATCGCTTCGCGAAACCGGGGGCGGCGGGGTTCACGGCCGGCGAGCGTACCAGCCGGTCCGATGCGACCAAGGCCGATGTCGCGGAAGGAAGGAGTCGGGAGCGAAAAGACAGAAGGCAGGAGCGAAACGGCGGGCGGATCGAGGCAGGGATGTCTCGCTCGAAGATTCTTCCGCACGGGAGAACGGAACGCCCGTTCGCCCGGCCCGTGGCTGGCGCGATCCGGCCGCCAACAGGTGCACGGTGGCGGACGGCTCGGAAAGCCGCCCCTACCTCGTCGATCCTCGGACCGGGTTCAGCGAACCCGGCTACAGTTCGGGCCAACCACCACGACGGAAGAAACCACTCTGCTGGCGAGCAGCGCACGGGCTGCACCGAGACGCCCCTCCGCATTCCGTGCACTCCGTGCATTCTGTGGTCATCATCTCCGGTCTGCTGAAACCGGGAATGGTGATCCCGATTTGCCGGCCGCTATGGAGCGGCTCGCGCGAGCAACTCTCCGCCCGTCCGGCCGCAACATCCCCGACCGCGTTGGAGGCAACGCGGTCCACTTCGGGCAGCCGATTGTTGCGCGAAGCATTTAGGGCCGTCCGCAACCGCACGACACCGTCGTCCAGCCCGTCAGCCGGAAGTTTGTGGATGTCGGCCGCCCGAACGGACCGGCGAACAGCCTTGACCGCCGTGCGCCAATGGCGCACGGTCCCCGACGTGGAATTCGTGCGCCTGCACACGTTCGAGAAGACCGCCGCCGGGCTCTTGTCCGAGACGGATGTTCTTGAACTGGAGGTCCAGCTCGTCGCCCAACCCGACGCCGGCGACCTGATTCCCGGCGGTCGCGGCCTCCGCAAGCTCCGCCGTCCCGCCAAAGGACGCGGCAAACGGGGCGGTGCCCGCATCATCTACTACCACGTCATCGCCAACCGTGTCATCCTGCTCATCCTCGCCTACGCCAAGAACGAGCAAGAAGACCTCTCCCGCGACCAACTCCGCGTCCTCGCCACTCTCGTTCAGTCCGAACTCCCATGAAGAAGACCGATTTTGACCACCTGGTCCAAGGTATCCGTGAAGCGGGCGCATACCTGCGCGGCGATCGCAGAGCCGCCGCCCGCGTCGATGTCGTCGATGCCGATTCGGTCGTCGCGATCCGCGCCCGCCTCAAGCTCAGCCAACCGGAGTTCGCCAACGCCTTCGGCATCAGTCTGGCCACCCTGCGCAACTGGGAACAGGGCCGCCGCCAGCCCACCGGTGCCGCCCGGGTGCTCCTCCGCATCGCCGCCAAGCACCCGAAGGCCGTCCTCGAAGCCGTGGCGTAGGCACTCCCTCCAGCGGCAGGGTTCGGCCGGGCGGTTGCGTGTCTGCTGTAGCCGGGATCGGTGATCCCGGTGATCCGGACCGGGGTCGGCGGCCCCGGCTACAGTTCGGACCGCCGGATCGCGCGACGCGCGCTCGGGCGGAGCCTTTGCCTCCTTGTCCTCGGAGCCTTCGTCGCCAGCGTCCGCGTTGCCGTCCGCTTCGCCATGCCCCGCATCGACCTTCCTCTCGCCGATCTCTCGGTGGCCCAGAAGCTGGACCTGATGGAGCGGCTGTGGGCCGATCTGAGCGCCAACGAGAAGGATCTGCCCTCACCGGTATGGTATGGCACCGTGATCGCCGACCGACTGCGGTCCGTCGAGGAGGGGCAGGCCCAGTATGGCGATTGGGACGAAGCCAAGGCACGCCTGCGGCTGGAACTGCAGTGATTTGCCGCCGCGATCCGCAGTGGATCGCCAGCCAGTTGGCGCCGCGTCCACAGACATAGCTGTGTATAAGGCGAGGGTTCCGTCGCAACGCACAACCGGATGGAGGCAGAAGCGAGGAGACGGAAGCCGGGACCAGAACAGCAGCAGTTCCGTGCCTTCCGTAGCCGACCGCGGTGAAGCCGGCAGACAACCGGGATCGGCACCCCGGCCGCAGCACACCGCTCTGCCATCGGCGTTCATCAGCGTCGATCCGTGGTTCCACTCCTCCGTGCCCACCTGTCTGCTCACCACGTTCCATCCTCCGTTTCTGCGCAGTGGGCCGTTCCGTATCGGACGGGCGGGCTTAAGCACCGCCCCACGATTCCGATCCGTTTCCTGAGTCCGTGAGTTCCAGATCCTTCCGGTGTGTTCGCCTTCCGTTCGGATCGTATCCCGCTTTCCACATTCCCTTCCCGGGTTGAACGACGGCCTCGTCCGCCTCCGCCATCGGCGTTCATCCGCGTCCATCTGCGGTTCCCTCTCCTCGCCGCCCCCCCGCGTTTCGCGCTTCCCCGCCAGCCCGCTTTGCGGGACAACGTTCCCCCGAATTCATGGACCACGCGCCGCACCAACGCCGCGAGGAGCCGCCTCCGTGGCGACTCGACTTCCCGCCGGAGCTGCCGATCACGGCGCGCCGCGAGGAGATCGTGCGCGCGATCCGCGAGCACCCGGTCGTGATCCTCTCGGGCGAGACCGGCTCGGGCAAAACCACCCAGTTGCCGAAGTTCTGCCTCGAGGCCGGCCGCGGGCGCCACGGCCGCATCGCCTGCACGCAGCCGCGCCGCGTGGCCGCGCTCTCCGTCTCGCGCCGCGTGGCCGAGGAGCTCGGCGTGCCGTGGGGCCGCGAGGTCGGCTGCAAGATCCGCTTCAACGACCAGACCTCGCGCCAGACCGTCGTGAAGTTCCTCACCGACGGCATGCTGCTCGCCGAGGCCCAGGCCGACCGCGACCTGCGCGGCTACGACACGATCATCGTCGACGAGGCCCACGAGCGCTCGCTCAACATCGATTTCCTCCTCGGCCACCTCAACCGCCTGCGCCACCGCCGGCCCGACCTGCGCATCGTCGTCACCTCCGCCACGATCGACACGCAGAAGTTCGCCGCGGCGTTCGGCGGTGCGCCGATCATCGAGGTGAGCGGCCGTACCTATCCTGTGGAGACGATCTACGCGCCGCTCGACGAGCTGCGCGAGGAGTCGGGCGAGTTCACCGTGGTCGACGCCGCCGTGGCCGCCGTCGAACGCATCTGCGCGCAGTCGCGCGGCGGCGACATCCTCATCTTCATGCCCGGCGAGCGCGAGATCCGCGACACCGCCGAGGAGCTCGACCACCGCGAGCTCGGCCGCGTGCAGATCCTGCCGCTCTTCAGCCGCCTCTCCGCCGCCGACCAGCAGCGCGTCTTCGCCGCCTCCCCTTCGCGCAAGATCATCGTCGCCACCAACGTCGCCGAGACCTCGCTCACCATCCCCGGCATCAAGTTCGTCGTCGACAGCGGCCTCGCGCGCCTGAGCCGCTACGTCGCACGCACGCGCACCAAGCGCCTCCCGATCGAGCCGATCTCGCAGAGCAGCGCCAACCAGCGCGCCGGCCGCGCCGGCCGCGTCTCCGAGGGCGTGTGCATCCGCCTCTACGCCGAGGACGACTTCGCCCGCCGCCCGCTCTTCACCCAGCCCGAGCTCCAGCGCGCCAACCTCGCCGAGGTCATCCTCCGCCTGCTCGCCGCGCGTCTCGGCGAGATCGAGACGTTCCCCTTCATCGACCCTCCCGCGCCCGCCGCCATCACCGCCGGCTACGCGCTGCTCGAGGAGCTCGGCGCGCTCGAACCCGTCGAGCCCGACCGCCCGCGCCGCCTCTCGCACCTCGGCTACGAACTCTCGCGCCTGCCCGTCGACCCGACCGTGGGCCGCATGCTCCTGCGCGCCCGCGACGAGCGCGCCCTGCGCGAAGTGCTCGTCGTCGCCGCCGCGCTCAGCATCCAGGACCCGCGCGAGCGCCCGACCGACGAGGAGGCCGCGGCCGACGCCGCGCACCGCAAGTTCGTCCATCCCGAGTCCGACTTCCTCACGCTCCTGCACATCTGGGACGCGTACCACGACGAGGCGCAGAAGCTCTCACTCGGCCGCCTGAAGAAGTTCTGCCGCGCGCACTACCTGAACTTCAACCGAATGCGCGAGTGGTTCGACGTCCACGCGCAACTCGCCGCCTCCGTCGACGAACTCGACACCGACGAATGGCAGGTCCCGCACGACGAAGCGGACTCGCCCGAGGATGCGGAGGAACTGACGACGGAGGACGGACGACGGCGGACGGAGAGAAACTCGGAACGCGGAACCCGAAACGGGGAACCGCATCCCGCGAACCGCGCCGCCTCCGTCTCGAAACCCGAAACCCAAAACCCGAAACCCGGTGCGCGCGCCGCGCGCGCCGACGACTGGCGCTACGGCGGCGAGCGTTACCGCGCCGTGCACCGCGCGCTGCTCAGCGGCCTGCTGGCCAACGTCGCCCGGCGCGACGAGGGCAACAACTTCAACGCCACCAGCAGCCGCAAGGTCTTCGTCTTCCCCGGCTCCACCCTCTTCATCCGCTCCGAGAAGCGCACGCAGAAGCAGCCCCAGACCGCCGCCACCAAGGCCGGCGCGAAACCCGTCAAAGATCTCTGGATTCTCTCCGCCGAGATGGTCGAGACCACACGCCTCTACGCGCGCACCAACGCCCGGCTCGACGCCCTCTGGCTGCTCGACCTCGGCCAACACATCCTCAAGCGCAGCTACGGCGAACCCGACTGGCATGTCGACGCCGGCCGCGTGCTCGTGCGCGAGCGCACGCTGCTGCACGGCCTCGAGGTGCAGAACCGTCACATCGACTACGGCCGCATCGACCCGGCACGCGCCACCGAGATCTTCATCCGCGGCGCGCTCGTGGCCGACACGCTGGAGACGCCCACGCTCCCCTTCCTCGAGCACAACCGCCGCCTCCGCGACAAGGTCGCCACGATCCAGACACAGGTGCGCTCGCGCCACTGGCTCTCGCTCGAGGAGGCGGCGTACGAGTTCTACAACCAGCGCCTCGCCGGCGCTGGCGTGTCCTCGGTGCAGGATCTCCAGCGCGAGTGGAAGAAGCACGTCACCACCGAGAAGAACTGGCTGCGCATGGAGGAGCAGGACCTGCTCGGCGCGCTTGAGGAGTTCGACCCCGCCTGGTTCCCCGACCAGGTGCAGCTCGCCAACAGCGCGCTCCCGCTCGACTACACCTACAAACCCGGCGCCGACGAGGACGGCATCACGCTCCGCCTGCCCTACCGCCAGGCGAAGCTGCTCCAGCCCGCGCTGCTCGACTGGCTCGTGCCCGGCCACCTCGAGGAGAAGGTCACCCTGCTGCTCCGCGCGCTCCCGAAGGCCGCGCGCATCCAGCTCCAACCGTTGGAGACGACCGCGAAGGTCATCGCCACCGAGCTGAAGGCCGACGGCCGCCCGCTCGCCGAGAACCTCGCCGACCATCTCGCGCGCCAGTACCGGGTCGCCGTCTCCGCCGCGGATTTCCACGTCGAGGAGCTGCCCGACCACCTGCGCGTACGCGTGGAGGTCGTCGACAACAACGGCAAGCCGCTCGCCGCCGGCCGCGAACTGGCCGAGGTGAAGACCGCGCTGGCCGAGCACGAGAAGACGCTCGTGCAGCAGCCCGACGACACCATCGCCGTCGCCTGGCGCCGCGCCCGCGCGCAGCACGAGCGCGCCGGACTCACCGACTGGACGTTCGGCGCCCTGCCGCCACGAATCGTCATCGCCGAGTCCGCCGGCGTGCCCGTGTGCGCATTCCCCGGCCTCGTCGCCACCGATCAGGCACAGGCCGCGCTGCGGCTGTTCACCGTCGAGGCCGAAGCCCGCGCGGCGACGCCCGCCGGCGTGGCCGCGCTCGTCGAGGCGCAGCTCTCGAAGGAACTCGCCTGGCTGGAGCGCGACTTGCGCGATCTGCGCGAGCTGGGGCCCGCCGCCGTCGCGCTCATGCCGATGGAGCAGTGGCAGAGCGAGGCGTTCGCCTGCGTCCGCACGTGGATCTGCCAACAGCCCGTGAGCCCGCTGACTCGCGAGGCGTTCGTGGTGCGCGTGGCCGCCGCGCGCGAGACGCTCAAGGGCATCGTCTGGAAACTCGTCGATCCGCTGCGCGAGGCGCTCGCGTTGCGCACCGCGCTGCTCACGCACCCGCAGCCCTACGGCGGGATGGAGGCGGAGCTCGCGGCGCTCATCGGGCCCGGTTTCCTCGTCCGGACGCCGTGGGCACAGCTGCCGCACCTCCCGCGCTACCTGAAGGCGATGAAGGTGCGCGCCGACCGCTGGCGCCAGGACCCCGGCAAGGACCACCGCCGCGCGCTGCAGGTCGCGCCGTGGGCGAAGACGGTGCTCGAGCTTTCGAAGGGTTTCCCGCGCAACGCCGAGCACGCCCGCCGGCTCGACGAGTTGCGCTGGCTGGTCGAGGAGTTCCGCGTGAGCGTCTTCGCGCAGGAGCTCGGCACCGCGTTGCCCGTTTCCGAGAAGAAGCTGGAGCAGAAGCTCGGCGAGATCCGCGTGGCCGCGGCCCTCGTCGGCGGTCTGCCCCCGCCACCCCCGCCGGTCGTGAAGCCGCTCGCGCCAGCCGTGGGCAGCCCGCTGCCGCCGGCGGCCGCCCCCAAAAAGCCCGCCAAGCTGACCAGTTTCGGCGATCTCGGCCGGATGCTCGGGCGGTAGGGCGCGCCTTCACGACGCCTGTATCCGCGCGCCAACCCCGGACCGAACGGCCGAGACGGCCTGAACTCGTGTTCACCGTTCCCGCAAACGGCACGGCGCACGCGGTTCGATTCTCTCCCGTAAAAACAGAAGGACCGCGTTGTCGCCAACGCGGTCCCCAAAATGATCACCCTTGAGATGGCGGCTCAGGCCTTCCGGCAACGGCGCAGGACCAGACCGAGCAGAACCAACCCACCGAGCAGCCCATACGTCGAAGGCTCGGGAACGGCACCGCTGATCGAGTTGCTGACCGCCAGCGTGCTCGGGACGTTGTCGTCCACACCGTTGGCGACCCCGAACTGGATTGTCCCAGTGAAGGGGGTATCGAAGGTGTAGGTCTGCCAGCGAGTGGTGCTTGAATCACCCTCCGTGTTCCCCAAGGCCGCCACACTCGACAGCGTGTACGGCGTCCCCGCCAACGACACCCACGCATAATCGTTGTAGGGCATGTAGTCCGTCGTAGAGAACCTCCACACGAACGAGGTGAGATCGCTGGCTTCGCCCGTGAGGGTGGCGGTTCCGCTCAAAAAGGCGGTCCCAGCGTTGAAAGTGATCGCACCGCCGGTGTCGATGGTTTGATCAAACTCGGTCAGATCGATGAGGGTGGCACGAGCGGAACTGGCCGCGAAAAGAGCCGAAAGCGCGAGAATCGAAAGAAGCTTCTTCATGGGTGAACCTGTTGGTTCATGGGTACTAGTCCCCACTTCATCAAGCCGGATGTCCCCATATCTCGATTTCGGATTGTAATGTCCGCCCTCCGTCAGGGGCCGACGGAAAAAGGCCGGTGACCCATCGGGTGACCACGTGCGTGTTGTGCAAAAACGCCCGCAAACCGGGCCTAGCCGACCGACCCACCGGCGGATTCTTCAAAAGACGACCGTTCAGGCGCCGCTGGCACAGCCGCTGCTAAACCCCAGATGCCCGTGCAAACGGGTTTTGGGGTAACATGGAAACTCCGCCGTGAGGCGGAGCCGCGAGACAACTATGGGCCCGGCGTTAAGGGGTTTACGCCGGGCCCTTTGTCTGCCGCCCGGCGTCGCCCCGACCGGGCGCTCAACCGGCCGGATCCGGCGCCGGCGAGGAGAGCGCGTCGATGAACCGGCGCATCGCCGGCGTGAGCACGCGCCCCTTGCGGTACAGGATCGCCAGCGGGCGGCTGTACGTCTTGCCCTTGAAGGTGACCGTCTTGAGCGAGCCCTGGGCGACCTCCTGCAGGACGGTCGCCTGCGGCACGATCGCCACGCCCGCGTCGATCTCCACGGCACGTTTCACGGTCTCGATATTGTCGAACTCCATCACCGTCTCGATCTCGAGCTTGTGGTCGCGCAGGATCAGATCGACGGCCTTGCGCGTGGGGATGTCGGGGTCGAAACCGATGAACTTGTGCCCCATGAGCTGTTTCATCTCGATCTGCCCGAGCTTGGCCAGCGGGTGCTGCGGGTGCGTGATGAGCACGAGCTGATCCTCGCGGAACGGAACGGCCTCGATCTGCCGGACCTTCTGGGGGAACGCCACCAGCCCGAAGTCGACCGCGTTGTGCAGAATGTCCTCGTAGACGAGATTCGAGCGGCGGTACTCCACCCGGCAGTTCACCGCCGGATAGGTCTGGAGGAACGCCTTGATGTACGGCGGCAGCTCGTGGAGACCGATCGAGTAGATCGTCGAGATGCGGATCGTGCCGCTGATGATCTTCTTCATCTCCAGCAACTCGCTCTGGAGTTTCTCGAAGTGATTGAGGATGTCCTTCGAGGTTTCGTAGACCCGCTGGCCCTCGCGGGTGAGCTGGAACTGCTTCTGGCTGCGGTCGATGAGCAGCGCCTTGAACTGGCGCTCCATCGAACGCGCCTGCTGGCTCACCGCCGACTGCGTGATGCCGTTGAGTTTGGCTGCCTTGGAGAAACTCTTCGTCTCCACCAAGTCCGCGAAAATCTTGAAGTTCTCAATTTGCATGGGGGGCCAAAGCGTTATGATCCCGATAATAGCGCCTAATAAATAGGCAATCCCCGAGTAGGCTCCGTTATGTCCAACCTCGCCGACACCTTCCCCGCCGCCCTCGCCGCGGTCCGCGGCCAGATCGCCGCCGCCTGCGCCGCCGCCGGGCGCGATCCGGCGACCGTGCGCCTGCTCCCGGTCACGAAAAACCATCCGGCCGAGGCCGTGGCCCTCGCCGCCGCCGCCGGCTTCGCGGCCGTGGGCGAGAATCGGGTGCAGGAGGCGGTCGCCAAACAGGAAGGATGCGCCGCGCAGGGGGTGCAGGTGCGCTGGGAGCTGATCGGTCACCTCCAGTCCAACAAGGCCAAGCTGGCCGCCCGCCATTTCGACCGCGTCCAGAGTGTGGAGAGCGCGAAACTCCTCGACGTGCTCGACCGCGAGGCCGCCGCCGCCGGGCGCGTGCTGCCGGTCCTGCTCCAGATCAACGCCGGCAACGACCCCGCGAAGTTCGGCGCCGAACCCGCCGACGCCCCCGCCCTGCTCGCCCACGCCCTCGGCAAGCGCGCCCTCCGTGTCGAGGGGCTCATGACGATCGCCCCGCTCTCCGCCGACCCGGGCGTGGCGCGCCACACCTTCGCCAACCTCCGCGGCATCCGCGACGAGCTCGCCGCACGCTTCGGCGTCGCCCTGCCCGAACTCTCGATGGGCATGACCGGCGACCTCGCCGCCGCCATCGCGGAGGGCAGCACGATGATCCGCGTCGGCACCGCGCTGTTCGGCGAGCGCCCGCCGCCCGCTACCGTCGGCTGAGCGCGAAACCCGCCGCCGATCTCGCGTGCGGCCCCACGCCAGCGGAACGAGGCCTCGCCACCCGAACAAATTGGTGTCGCGGCGCGCCGCGCGGTTGAGTTCCCATCGTGGCGATGGCCCACCGCCGCCCCTCCCGTCTGCTCGCGCAAACACCGCCCGCCCGTCTGCCGGCAGCCCCCGGCGGCGACACCATGGACGGCCCGGCGGCGGCCACGGCCGACTCCCGCTGGCCCCGTTGGCCGGGCGCATTGCTCTTCCTCGTCGTTCTCGGCGTCTTCCTGCCGGCGCTGCGGCACGACTTCATCACCTACGACGACCCCGCCTACGTGGTCGGCAACCCGCACGTGAACAGCGGGCTCACCGCGGAGAATATCCGCTGGGCCTGGACCAGCTTCGAACACTCCAACTGGCATCCGCTCACGTGGATGTCGCACCAGCTCGATTGCACGCTCTTCGGACTCGCGCCGTGGGGCCACCATCTCACGAGCCTCCTGCTCCACGCCGCGGCCACGCTCGTGTTGTTCGTGTGGTTGCGCCGCGCGACCGGTTTCCTGTGGCGCAGCCTGATCGTGGCCGCGCTGTTCGGGCTGCACCCGCTGCGTGCCGAATCGGTCGCGTGGGTCGCCGAGCGCAAGGATGTGCTGAGCATGCTGCTCGGCCTGTTCACGCTCTGGGCCTACACGGCCTACGCACAACGCCGCGCCGCGGGGTGTCCGCGCGCCGGCTGGCTCTACGCCGCGGCGCTGTTCCTCTTCGCGCTCGGACTCACCGCCAAGCCCATGCTGGTCACGCTCCCGTGTGTGCTGCTGCTGCTCGACCTCTGGCCGCTGGCGCGCGCCCCGCTCGCCACGCCGCGCGCCTGGCTGCGGCTGCTCGCCGAGAAGCTGCCGTTCTTCGCCCTCGCCGCGGTCTCGTGTGTGCTCACCGCCAAAGCACAAAGCGCCGGCGGGGCGGTGAAGGCGCTGGAGGATTTCACGTCCGCCGCGCGCGCCGCCAACGCCGTGCTCGCCTACCCCCGATACCTTGGGAAACTGCTCTGGCCGGCCGACCTCGCGGTGCTCTACCCGAACTTCGGCGAACAGCCGCCGCTCGGCGCCACGCTGCTTTGCGGAGCGCTGTTGCTCGCGCTCACCGGCGCCGCCCTGCTCGCCCTGCGCCGCGGCCGGCCGTGGGCGCTCGTGGGCTGGCTGTGGTTTCTGGGCACGCTGGTGCCCGTGATCGGTTTCGTGCAGGTCGGCGGGCAGACGATGGCCGACCGCTACTCCTACCTGCCCTCGATCGGCGCAACGCTCGCGCTCGTCTGGCTCGCGGCCGAGAGCTCGGCCCGGCTGCCGCGCCGCCGGCTCGTGCTCGGCGTGGCCGCCGGTGTCGCCAGCGCCGCGTGTGTGGTGGCGACCTCGCTGCAACTGCGGCACTGGAAGAACAGCATCGCGCTCTTCCGCCACACCGTCGCCGTGACGGAGAACAACTGGATGGCGCACTACAACCTGCACCTCGCCTACCGGAAGTCGCCGGAGACCGCGCAGGAGGCCCGCGAGGAATTCGAGCGGATGGCCGCGATCATCGCCTCCATCGCCGAGCGGCACAACCGCCGCGGGCTGGCGTTGCTGCGCGAGCCCGGCCGCACCCCGGAGGCGCTCGCCGCCTTCGAGAAGGCGATCCGGATCAAGGGCGACGAACCCGCGCCGCGCCTCAACCTCGGGCGCGCGTTGCGCCAGCTGCCCGGCAGGCAGGAGGAGGCAGTCGCGCAGTTCCGCGCCGTGCTGCGCTTCAATCCGGAAAACGGCGAAGCGCTGCTCGAACTCGGCCGCACGCTCGCAACCCTGCCGGGCCGGCTCGACGAGGCCATCGCGCAACTGCGGTTGGCACTGTTCATCCTGCCCGAGACCGCCGAGACGCACGCGGCCCTGGCCGCCGCGCTGGCGCGCGACCCGCGCCGCCGCACGGCTGCGATCGCCGAATACGAGAAGGCTCTCGCGCTCGACCCCGGCCACGCCGAGGCCCAGTCCGGGCTGGCGCAGTTGCGCGGCGCCGGGGATTGAGCGGGGCGCGACCTCAGCTGTAACGATGCAACTGGCGCGGGTTTCACTCGGTCGGGCCACCGCTTCCGGTTGCAGGGGCTGAGCTTGCTCAGCCCGGTGGCGCTCGTTCCTGCCGAGCGGTGCGAGCGAGCACGCACCCTACGCCGACGGCATGACCGCGCCCCAAGCCGGCACACCAACGGCGCGAAGGCGCGTCGGACCGGTGTCCGGCCGCCCGGAGCTCCGAACGGTGGCGCGCCATGGCGGCGCCCCCGCCGGGGCCGGAGACCATCCCGCACCGGGGCAGGGCCCCGCGCCTACCCGTTCGCCGCCTCGCCGCCCGCCTCCTCCAACCGCAGGGCGGCGGCCTCCCACTCCTGCGTGGCGGTGGTGATCTGGTCGGTGATCGCCGTGAGTTCGCGGTTGAGGTGCTGGGCGCGGCCGGCGACCGCGTAGGTGTCGGGGCTTTCCAACTCCGCGGCGAGCTCGGCCTGCTTGGCCTCGAGCTGCGCGACGGCCTCCTCGAGTTTGCTCACCTCGGTGCGCAGTTTGCGGACCTCGTTCGGGCTGATCTTCTTCGCCTTCCCGGCCTGCGGCGCGGGCGCCGCGGCGGCGGCCTGCTGCACGGGCCGGGCGTCGGTGAAGCCGGCCGTGAGGGCGGCGCGCTCGTTGGTGGCCTTCGACTTGTCGAGATAGTAGTCGTAGTCGCCCGCATACGGCGTGAGCCGGCCGGAGTGGACGTGGAGCACGGTCTGCGCGAGGGCGCGGATGAAGTAGACGTCGTGGCTGATGAACACGAGCGTGCCCTCGTACTGCTTGAGCGCGAGGACGAGCGCATCGATCGACGCGATGTCGAGGTGCGTCGTCGGCTCGTCCATGAGCAGGAAGTTGGGCGGATCGACGAGGATGCGGGCGAGCGCGAGGCGGGATTTCTCGCCGCCGGAGAGCACGCCGACCGGCTTGAAGACGTCGTCCTTGCGGAAGAGGAAGGCGGCCAGGATGGTGCGCGCGCGCTGCTCGGTGAGCTGGTTGGCCTCGGTGCGCAGCTCCATCACGTTCTCGAAGACGGAGGCGGAGGTGTTGAGATTGTCGCCACGGTTCTGCGCGAAGTAGCCGGCGACGACGTTGCTGCCCAGCTCGCGTTCGCCGCCCTGGATCGGGATGACGCCGGCGAGGATCTTGAGCAGCGTGGACTTGCCCGCGCCGTTGGGACCGACGAGCACGATGCGCTGGCCACGCTCGGCCTGGAAGTTGAGGTCGCGATAGACGACGTGGTCGCCGTACGCCTGCTGCACATGGGAGAGGGTGACGACCTTCAGGCCGGAACGCGGCGGCTGCGGGAAGCGGAAGTTGACGCGTTTGAGCTCCTCGATCGGCGCCTCGACCGCCTCCTCCTGCAAGCGCTCGATCTGTTTCTCCTTCGACTTCGCGCGCGAGGCCATGGAGGCCTTGGCGCCGAAGCGATCGACGAATTTCTGGAGGTGGGCGATCTCGCGCTGCTGGTTCTTGTACTGCGCGAGCTGCTGCGCCTTGCGGGCCTCCTTCTCGTTGAGAAAGTCGTCGTAGTTGCCGGTGTAGCGATTGAGCGTGCCGCCGCGCAGCTCGAGCATGCCGTTGCACAGGGCGTTGAGGAACGCGCGATCGTGCGAGATCACGAGCAGGCCGCCCGGATAACGCGTCAGGTAGTCCTGGAACCAGAGCAGCGCCTCGAGATCGAGATGGTTCGTCGGCTCGTCGAGCAGGAGCAACGCGGGCTCGCTCACGAGCAGGCGCGCCAGATGCGCGCGCATCACCCAGCCGCCGGAGAACGTGTTGGCCGGCTTGAGATGGTCCTCCTCGCGGAAGCCGAGGCCGGCGAGGATCTTTTTGGCGCGCGGCTCGAGCGTCCAGTCGATGTCGTAGTCGTCATCGTTTTCCGGAGCGAGTTTCTTGCCGCTGGTGGCCAGGTGCAGGATCGTCTCGTCGCCGGCCGGGGCGCTCTCCTGCGGCAGGAAGCCGAAGTCGGCGCCGCGCTCCCAGGTGATCGTGCCGGTGTCGGGCGACTCCTCGCCGAGGATGAGGTTGAAGAGCGTGGACTTGCCCGCGCCGTTGGCGCCGACCAAGCCGAAGCGGTCGGTGCGCGCGACGAAGAGCGAGACGTCGGAGAACAGTTCGCGGGTACCGTAGGACTTGGAGATGTCGGCGATCGTGAGCATCGAAGCCGACCAACAAACCGGAGCGGGGCGGGCGGCGTCAAGGCTGGGGCGCAGCGGGGGGAAAGGAACCCCAGTGGCGCCCCGGCGCGCGCGGAGGGCGGGCGCGGCAACCGCGGCGCGGATTCACGCCGTTTTGCGGCGGCAGGTTTTGGCCCGCCGGGCGACGACCGGCAGAATCCGCGGCGTTCGTTCGGTTCATCATCATACCATCATGCATCGAATCCCTAGACACATCATCCTCGTCGCAGTGGGCCTGCTCCCGCTGCTCGTCACCGCCTCCGCCTCCGCCAACATCGTGATCGACCACACCTCCATCCAGCTCGTCCCCGCCTACTCCCAGGCGACGATGGATGCGGTCGCGCAAAGCACGTTCTACTTCGAACACGCCTCCGTCGGCAGCAACATCGTCGACGGCCTCGACCGACTGCACACCAGCAACCCCGGGCTCTACCAACTGACCACCAGCGGCGTCAGCTCGCCGCCCGGCACCCTCCTCGCCGGAACAGTCTACGAATACGCCCGCGGCAATCCGGACTGGACCGACAAGGTCGCGGATTTCGCCAGCCGCATCAACGCCGGTGGCATCGCCACCACCTTCGCGTTGAACAAATTCTGCTGGATCGACGAGAACGCCGCCTGGACCGTGTACCGCGATTCGATGCTCACGCTCGAGGCCGCCCACACCGGCACGAACTTCGTCTACATGACGATGCCCCTCAACACGGGCAGTGGCGCCGACAACGTCCTGCGCAACCAGTTCAACACCGCCCTGCGCACCTGGGCGGCGACCAACAACAAGACCCTCTTCGATATCGCCGACATCGAGACGTATGGTGCCACCGGGCAGGCGACGACCTTCCCCCACGACGGGACGGAGTATCTGCGCCTCTCCACGGATTGGGCGTCCGACGAAGGCCACCTCAACGCGGCCGGCCAGGACCGGGTCGCCCTCGGGTTCTACGCGCTCGCCGCGGAGACCGCTGCGATCCCCGAGCCCTCGACGTATGCGATCGTGTTGGGCCTCGGGACCTTCGCCATCGTCCTTTGGCGCCGCCGCGGCACTTCATCGCCGCAGAGTCGTTGATCCTCGCGCAATAGTCTGCCCGAGGTGGAGACCGAACACGCGGTCCGCGCCGGACATGGACCGCGTGTTCGCGGAACCACGCCATCGCGGAGGCCCACGCCCCGGCGACCGGGCGAAACGCACAAAAACGTGTTCCGATCGGAACACGTTTTTGTGCGTTCGGCGCGCGCAGGGGCGAATCACGCCCCTGCCGCGTGGTCGACCGTAACACCCAAGTCGCGCACCAGACCGTCGCCCAGTCCGTAGATCCAGCCGTGCACGGCGAGCGGCTGGCCGCGCGCCCACGCGTCGCGCGCCACGGTGGTCCGGGCCACGTTGGCGGCCTGCGCGACCACGTTGCACTCGCAGAGCCGGTCGACCTTCGCGTCGAGCGTGGGCGCGGCGGAGACCGCCGCGTCGTGCCGCTCCCACACATCCTCCACGTGCCGCAGCCAGTTGTCGGCCAAGCCCACGCGCTGCCCCTGCACCACGGCGCGCACGCCGCTGCATCCATAATGCCCGCACACGATGATGTGGCGAACCTGCAGGACATCGATGGCGTATTGGAGGACCGAAAGGCAGTTGAGGTCGGAGTGCGCAACCACGTTGGCGATGTTGCGGTGCACGAACATCTCGCCGGGCAGCAGGCCCACGATCTCGTTGGCCGGCACCCGGCTGTCGGCGCAACCGATCCACAGGAACGACGGTTTCTGCTGGCGCGCCAGCTTCGGGAAGAATTCCGGATCGCGCCGGCGGATGTCGGCGGACCAGGTGCGGTTGTTGGCGAGCAGACGTTGGATGTCGGACATGGCGGGTAGCGGACGGGCGGGAGTGGTCCGGGGCCGGCGCGAGTGAGTGCGCGTCAGCCCCGGCGGGAACGCAGGCTGCGCTCAGGGCAGCTTGGCTTCGAGGACCTTCCTGGTCTGGTTGGCGCGGTAGGCATCGAGCGCCTGGCGGATGCGTTCGTCGCCCTGCGCGAGGATCGCGATCGCGAAGAGCGCGGCGTTCACGGCGCCGGGTTTGCCGATGGCGAAGGTGCCGACCGGGATGCCGCCGGGCATCTGCACCATCGAAAGCAGCGAATCGAGTCCCTTGAGCGACGCCGATTCGATCGGCACGCCAAGGACCGGCAGCGGGGTCACGGCGGCCATCACGCCCGCGAGGTGGGCGGCACCACCGGCGGCAGCGATGATGACCTTGAGCCCGCGCGAGCCGGCGCCGCGGCCCCAGGCGAGGGCGGCGTCGGGCGTGCGGTGCGCGCTCAGCGCGCGGCGCTCGGTGGCGATGCCGAACTCATCCAGCAGGCGGGCGGCAGCCTCCATGACGGGCCAGTCGGAGGTGCTGCCCATGACGATGCCGACAAGCGGCTGGCCGGTGGCGGTGGGAGCGAAGGGAGCGGAGGTTTCTTTGTTCATGCGGAAGAAGTGGTGACAGCGTTCGCTCCGGGCAGCGGCACGAGCAGTTCGTAGTCGATCACGGCGTAGGCGGTGCGGCCGCGGTGCGAAACGAGGCGGCCATCGCGCTGCGGGCGCACGATCACGTGGCGCGGCTTGTGGTCGAGCACGGCGAACCCGTGCGCCGCCACATCGCGCGCCACCGCGTGGCTGAGCTCGACCATCGCGGCGTTGGAGATCGCGCCGTGGCGCGCGGCCTCCTCGGCGTCGATGCCATGCACCCACTGGTAGAGCAGCACGTAGAGTCGCTCGGGATCGTAGGCGACGGGCGGCTGCTCCGGGCGGCGCCGCTGGTCCGCGTCGAGCGCGGCGGCCTGGCGCGCGTACAGATGATGGGCCCGGCCGAGTTCCCAGAGCGGGTGCCGCGCCGGCGGACAGTAGATGGCGAGCGGGCGCTTCGTGCGCACCACCGGGGCGCGGCCGGTGGCGACCTGCGCCCGCAGCCGACCGATCGCGGCGAACTCCTCGAACGGGCCGAGGAACTGGGCATCGTCGAGCAGCTTGGCGGGCCAGGGGAAACCGGCGGCGTCGCCGAGCACCGTGAGCCCCACGTCCTGTCCGAAGCGGCAGAACTTCACGACCAGTCCCATGTCGCGCCGGACCGGATGCGGCGCGGGCACGCGGTAGACCGAGCCGGTCGCACCGGGCAGGGCGCGGCCGACGGTGCGGAAGCGCTGGTCGTCGTACCAGACGGCGGGCAGGAGCGACTCGGCCACGGCCCAGCCCTCGCGGGTGCAGTAGAGGTCGCCGCCCTGCATGCCGCGCACGGCGATGTAATCGACATCGTGCACGCGGCGCCGGTGGCGGGCCGGCGCGGCGTCGAACGCCGGCCGGCGGCCGCGCTGCAGGGTGAGGTCGTAGAACTCCGCGGCCATGGCGGCGGCTCAGTCCTCGTTGGCGAAGGTCTCGTGGTCGATGAGGCGCGCGTAGTCCTCGAGCGCGCCGCCATCCAGGCAGCACTCGATGATCTCGCGGCCCAGGCCGAGCAGCTCGGGCTTGAGGTACTGCCGCAGCTCGCGGGCGAAGAACTCCGACAAGATCTCGGCGCCGCGATCGTAGGCGACCTCGCCCACCTCGGGCTGGCGCTCGACCTCGAAGAAGAACGGCGGCAGGTAGCGCCCCTCGACGATGACCTGCGTGGGCGCGCAGCCGAGCAGCGGGCAGCGCGAGGCGCGCACCTGCTTCTTCGTGAACTGGGCGTTGCCGCGGCGGGCCAGGTATTCGCGGGCGATCCACTGCGGCATGAAGCCGGTCTCCCACGCGCCCACGTGCTGGTTGGGCACGAGGATGTAGCGCACACCCGGCGTCGCCACAATCTGGTTGAGGAGCAGGTTGGCGTGGTCGACCATGCGGCCGGTGGCGAAGGGCCAGTACGAGCCCACGCCCTCGGAGGACATGCCCTCGGTCTGCACGATGCTCGGGTTGGCGTGGCCGCGCGGGGCGACCAGCCGCCACAGCCAGGCCAGGGCCGGCGGCAGCAGGTGGAAGAGGCCGATGATGCCGTAGCTCGGGTTCTCGCGGGTGCACGGGGGGCAGCGCACGCCGAAGCTGCGGATGTCGACATCGACCGCACCGGAGACGATGCCGGGCACGATCTGGCGGGGGATGATCACGCGCGGGTTCGGGCAGGGCTTGCCCGGGGCGTCCAGCGTGTGCTCCCAGATCAGCGTGGTGGCGTCGGGCTTGCCCTCGATGTTGAGGAAGAGCAGCGGCGCGGGGGGATGGATGGTGAGGCGCTCGAGGTGCGGGTCGACGCCGTAGCGGCCGATGTGATTCACGCGCACGAACCACGCGTCCTCGGCGTCCATGAGCGAGAGCTTGCCGCGACCCTTGTCGAGGGAGGGATGGCAGAGCGCCATGTCGTCGGTCACGGGCCGGAGCTCGCAGGTGCGCGGGAGGGTGAGGAGGCGCTCCTCGCCGTTGACGACGTTGCGGCCGAGCAGGAGGCTGCCGTCCTTCTCGCGGTGGGCGTGCTCGAGCATCTCGCTCTTGCCGCCGCCGCTGGCGCCCTCGTGGGAGATGACGAGGCGGTTGTCGTACGGGGTGACGACCTGCACGGTCGAGCAGTGCATGGTGACCCAGCGCTCGGCCTCGCCGAGGTTGAGCAGCACGCCGTAGATGCCCTTCTTCGCGCTCGGGCCGGGGTAGAGGTTGTAGCTGAAAAGCTCATGCAGACCCTCGCGGCGGTTGTGCACGACGATCTGCTTGCCGCCGAAGTGCGTGTGGCGGAACGGCGGCGCCACGTAGATCACCGCCTTGGGCGCGAAGCCGGCGGGAATCTCCGCGGGGGCGAGCATGCCCTGGAGCAGCGCCAGCCCGAGGGCGAAGAAACCGGCGTTGTCGGGCGCGATGACGACGGCGTCGGTCCCCTTCCCCGCCACGCCGGCCACGAAGGGGAATACCGCCAGCCGCTGCGTGCGCAGCCAGGCGAAGGTGGCCTCGCGCAGCTCGCCGAAGTCGCCGCCGAAACGCTCGCGGTACGTGGGCTTGTCGGTCGGCAGCTTGTCGCCGATGACCATGCAGTCCGGGTCGCGGCGCCGCATGTACGGCTCGGTGTAGTTGGCGGCGATGCCGTTGCGGGTGCGGCAGACGAGCGCCTCGACCACCCGGCCCTTGCCGGGGGTCTCGTAGGCGACCTCGTGCCAGCCCTCGCGGGCGTCGCGCACGGCGAGCGAGACGAGATCGTCGATGGAGTCGGGCACGGTGAAGCCCGGGCAGGCGCGCAGAAGGTCGGCGGCTTCGGCGGGCAGGGCGAACGGCAGCGGGCCGGCCGCGGGCGCGGCGGAGGGAGCGGGGGAAGCGACGGCGGTTTTCATGGGCAGATGAAGCGGGTCGATGTTGCGATTGACGTTGAGTTTCGGAGACGAAGCGGATCAATGCCGCGGCCGGTTGGCGAACTGGCGCACGCGGCCCTCGAGCCCCCACCAGTTGACCTCGGGGGCGGGCGCGAGCTCGACCATGCGGATGGCGAAGGGTTCGCGCACGACCGCGGCCACGGCGGCGACGATCACGGTCCACGGGATGCTCTCGTCGAGCGGCGGCTCGATGCCGGCGCGGCGTTCGACCTCGGCGAGGCGGGCCTCGAGCGCAGCGATGCGGTCGAGCAGGCGGGCGGTGTCGGTGGTGGCGGGCATGTCAGTCGACCTCCTCGACGATGGCGTCGCGCCGGTGCGCCCCGAGGGTGATGCGGAAGCGTTTGGCGGGAGTGGCGGGTTTGGTGGCAGTGCCGGCGGGGGCCGGCGCGGGCGCGGCGGCGGCGGGTTTGCGACCGGCGTGGAGGTCGAGGACCTGCTGCGGGAACATGGCGTAGAGCACGGCCGTCTCGTCGTCGGCCGGCAGGCCCTTGGCGCGCAGCTCGGCGCGGAGGGTCTCCATGCGCGGGGCCAGGCGGTCGGCGGCGCGACCCTCCAGCGGCTCCTCCTTGGTGCGCTCGACGGCGAGCCGGAGCACCTCGGGGTCGATGGGGCCGGGGGTGCGGCCGTACTTGCCCAAGGCGATGTCCATCGCGGCGGGGGCGAAGTTCTTCCAGCGGCCGAACTTCACGTTGAGCATGGCCTGCGTGCCGACGATCTGCGAGGTGGGCGTGACCAGCGGGATCCAGCCCAGGCAGCGGCGCACGTGCGGGATCTCGGCGAGCACCTCGTCGAGGCGGTTGGCCATGCCGAGCTCGCGCAGCTGCGTGCGGAAGTTCGAGATCATGCCGCCCGGTATCTGATAGACGGGCACATCGGGATCGGTGCGCTCGTTGGCGTGGCTGGTGAACGAGCCGAGCTCCGCGTAGACTTTCTCGAAGTGCCGGCGCAGCTCGAGCAGCCGCTCGCGGTCGTAGTGTGGGCAGCGCGGGTGGTGCTCGAGCAGGGCGAGCATGCGCTGGGTGTCGGGCTGCGCGGTGCCGTCGGCGAAGGGCTGGATCGAGGTCTCCACGGCGTCGGCCCCGGCCTCGATGGCCGCGTAGTAGGCGGCGGCGGCGAAGCCGGCGGTGTCGTGGCTGTGCACGACCACGGGCAGGCCGGTGCGGGCCTTGAGCCGGCGGACCAGTTCGGCGGCGACGGCGGGGGCGAGGATGCCCGACATGTCCTTGATGCCGAGCGTGTGGCAGCCGAGCGCGGCGAGCTCCTCGCCGAAGGCCACGAAGCGGTCGAGCGTGTGCACCGGGCTGGCGGTGTAGCAGATCTCGCCGCGGGCGGTGCGGCCGGCGGCGCGCACCGCGCGGATCGCGGTGGCGAGGTTGCGCGCGTCGTTGAGGGCGTCGAAGACGCGGAAGACGTCGCACCCGGCCGCGGCCGAGCAGCGCACGAAGGCCTCGACCACATCGTCGGGGAAACTTGTATACTGCACGATGTTCTGGCCGCGCAGGAGCATGATGTGCGGGGTGCGCGGCGCGGCGGCCTTGAGCGCGCGGAGCCGGTCGAACGGATTCTCGCCGAGGTAGCGCAGGCTCGCGTCGATCGTCGCACCGCCCCAGGTCTCGAGACCACCGAAGCCGAGGCTGTCGAGCAGCGGCGCGGCGGGCAGCATCTGGGCGGTGCTCATGCGGGTCGCGGCGAGCGACTGGTGACCGTCGCGCAGGACGGTGTTGTTGAAGACGACGGGCGCGGGATTCATGGCGTTGGTGTCTGGTGACGCCACCACCATAGTCGAAAGGTCGCCCGCCCGCTGCGCAGCAGGCCGGACCGAGTGTGCATTTTATGACGTGCCAAATCGCGCAGCCGATGCGATGCTGCGCGCAAGAAATGCCCAGCACGATCCGCGAGACCCTCAGCGAACGCATCCGCGCCCTGCCGGAGCTGCAGCAGTGCGTCGACGACTTCACGCAAGCGACGGGGCTGCCGCTGCACTTCGTCACCGCGCTGGGGCATCGCACGCTCGGCGCCGAGGTGTGCACGCTCTGCCGTTTCCTCCACGCACACCCGGCGGGGGCGAAACACTGCGCGGGCTTCCTGCAGAAGCTGCTCGAGCAGGCGCTCGAGAAACCGGCCACCGCCGGCTGCGATGCGGGCCTGAGCGAGACGGCGGTGCCGCTGCGCACCGGCGGCCAGACCTTCGGTTTCCTCGTCTTCGGGCACAACCGCCTGCAACCGCCCGACCGTGCCGCACTCAACCGCGCGCGCCACCTGCTGGGCCGCGTGGGCGTGACGCTCCCGGCCGCGCAACTCGAGGTGCTCGCCGCCGACACGCCCGTCGCCGCGCCGCGGCGCCTCGCCGCCATGTCCCGCCTGGTCGAGGCCGCGGCGGAGCGGCTCGTGCTCGGCATCACCCAGCACATCGTGCACCCGCCGGCGACGATGCCGCCGCTGGTCGATCAGGCCTGCAAACTTGTACGTGCGGAACACGCCCGGCCGTTGTCGTTGCCGGAATTTGCGCAGCGCCTCGGCGTGAGCACCGGCCACCTCAGCCGCGTCTTCCATCACAACACCGGCCTGCGCTTCGTCGAGTACGTCGCCCGCGTGCGGGCCGAACGGGCCAAGGCGTTGATCGTCGAGACCGACAAGCCGGTCACCGACGTGGCGTTCGCCTGCGGGTTCCAGTCGCTCTCGCAGTTCAACCGCACGATGCGCGCCCACTTCGGTTGCCAGCCCCGCGAACTGCGCCGCAAACCCGCCCCCGCCGGCCCCGCCAAAGGAACCGCCTCGCCGCATTCTCGGGCTTGAACGGCGCCGTCGGGTTCCTCTTGCTCTCCCCCTTCCCTTTTCGCGGCGCCCCGCGCCGGCTCCGTCCACCATGCCCAAACGCAAGAAACCCGACGCCCAGCAGGAGAGCTTCGACTTCAACGCCGCCAAGGCCGCAGCCGAAGCCGCCGCCGCGCAAGCCGCCGCCGCCGCGCAGCCCGCAGCCCCGGAGCCGCCCGACTCCGCCAATCCGCCCGCCGACCCCGGCAGTCCGCCCTCGCCCGTGGCGCCAGCCGGCCCGGCGACCGCCGACCCCGCGCCCTTGGCCCAGAGCTACAAGGGGTGGTTCCTCGACTACGCCAGCTACGTCATCCTCGACCGCGCCGTCCCCCACATCGACGACGGCCTCAAGCCCGTCCAGCGCCGCATCCTCCACACGCTCTGGGAGATGGAGGACGGCCGCTTCCACAAGGTCGCCAACGTCGTCGGCGCCTGCATGCGCCTGCACCCGCACGGCGACGCCTCCATCGAGGCCGCGCTCGTGCACCTCGGCCAGCGCCGCTGGCTCGTAGAACCGCAGGGCAACTACGGCAACACCCTCACCGGCGACGGCGCCGCCGCCGCGCGCTACATCGAGGCCCGCCTCACCCCCTTCGCCAAGGAGGTGCTCTTCAACCCGAAGACCACCACCTGGCAGCTCAGCTACGACGGCCGCACCAAGGAACCGGTGACACTCCCGGCCAAGTTCCCCATCGTGCTGCTCGAGGGCGCGGAGGGCATCGCCGTCGGTCTCTCGACCCGGATCCTCCCGCACAATTTCAACGATCTCTGCCGCGCCGCGGTGAACCATTTGCAGGGGAAACGTTTCCGCATCTTCCCCGACTTCCCCACCGGCGGCATCGCCGACTTCTCCGAATACAACGACGGCGAGCGCGGCGGGAAGGTGAAGATCCGCGCCAAGATCGAGACGCGCTCGAAGTACCTGCTCGCCATCACCGAGCTGCCCTTCGGCACCACCACCGAGTCGCTCATCGACTCCATCCTCGCCGCCAACGCCAAGGGCAAGATCAAGATCCGCCACATCGACGACAACACCGCCGAGAAGGTCGAGATTCTCGTCCACCTCCCGCAGGGCGCCGACGCCGAGCAGCTCATCCAGCAGCTCTACGTCTTCACCGACTGCCAGGTCTCGCTCTCCCCCGCCGCCTGCGTGATCGACACCCTGCCCGCCGCCGCCGGCCGGGGCACGCAGGACCGCCCCGCCTTCCTCGGCGTCTCCGAGATCCTCCGTCGCTCCGTCGACAAGACCCTCGCCCTCCTCCGCCTCGAGCTGGAGATCCAGCTCGGCGAGCTCGAGCAGCAGTGGCACTGGGACTCGCTCGAGCGCATCTTCATCGAGGAGCGCATCTACCGCCGGATCGAGAAATCGGAGACCTGGGAGAACGTGCTCAGCGAGATCCGCGAGGGGTTGAAACCCTTCGTCAAGCAGCTCCGCCGCGAGGTCACCGACGACGATCTCGCCCGCCTCACCGAGATCCGCATCAAGCGCATCTCGAAGTACAACCGCTTCCAGGCCGACGAGCAGATCAAGAAGATCGAGGCCGATCTCAAGCAGGCCCGGCACCACCTCGCCCATCTCGTCGACTACGCCATCGCCTGGTTCGAGCGCCTCGCCGACAAGTACGGCAAGGGCGTCAAGCGCCGCACCACCTACGACGAGATCGAGCAGATCAGCGTCCACGCCGTCGTCTCCGCCAACCAGCGCCTCTACGTCGATCGCGAGCACGGCTTCATCGGCCTGAACTGGCGGCAGCACGACTATGTCGCCGACTGCTCCGTGCTCGACGATGTGCTCTGCATCATGGCCGACGGCACGCTCAAGGTCTCCCGCGTGGCCGAGAAGCTCTTCATGGGCCGCGACATCATCCACGTCGCCCTCGTCCCGAAGGAAGCCGACACCACCGTCTACACCCTCGTCTACCAGGACAAGGACAGCGGCAAGGCCTTCATCAAGCGCTTCCAGCTCGGCGGTTTCACCCGCGACAAGCTCTACCCGCTCACCGCCTCCGAGGGTTCCAAGATCGTCTGGCTCCACGTCGCCCGCTCGCCCGCCGAGATGCCGACCAAGCTCCAGATCTCGCTCGACGGCCGCAGCCACGCCCGGGTGCGCGACTTCGAGTTCGACGCCGCCGCCCTCGCCATCTCCAGCCGCGGCGCCAAGGGCCTCACCGTCTCCAAATGGCCGGTGAAGGCGGTGAAGCCCCTCAGCCCGTCTCCACGCGGCTGACACCCACAGGAAAACCACCCGCCAAACCGGCCCTGGCCGCCCCGTCCTTTCGCTCGACCGTGACGAAATTTTAACAGGTCATTGACCTAGAATTTAAAACCGTGTGCTGTATAAGGTTGTCGCGCGCGGACCGCCCGCCTACCCCTTCAAGCCCCCCTGTTTTTCCGACTTCAAACGTCATGAATCCAAGTTCTTCCGCATCCTCCGCCGGAGGTGATTCCCCCTCCAACCATCTCGTCGAGCTGACGTCGAACACGCTCCAGGTGGTCCGCGTCGAAGCCGGAGCGATCGGCCTGTCGCGCAACGCCGCGCTGGACAACAAGGCGATCCTCGAACTGCTGCTCAACGAGGCCTCCGCGGATTGGCAGACCGCCGGCTGGACCGCCGGGGTCGGCGGCTTCGTGCCCGCCTCCTCCTGGCACCTCGTTTCCGAAGAACAAGTACGCGCGGTCGGCGCCAACGCCACCCTCGGCGCGGTCGCCGGCAGCCTCCCGCATGGTTTCTCGGGCGATCTCGTCGTCGCCGGCTGCTCCGCCGGCAAGGGCGCCCCGGTCGAGGCCGCGGGCGAGAACCGCTGGCTGCTCGCCGTCGCCCCGAAGGAGGGGCTGGACAAGCTCCTGACCGGCACCGAGCGCTGCAAACTCACCGCGAGCCCGGTCGGCCCCGGCGTGCTCGATCACATCGGCGCGATCACCCGTCTGCTGCGCGTCACCGGCCAGAACGCCGTCGCCCTCTGGGAGCTCGGCCTTGATCGCTCCCACCTTTTCCTCGTCACCGCCAACGGCGTCGAAGCCGTCGTGCCCTGCGAGATCAAGCTGACCGACGTCTGGGAGACCATCCGCGCCGAGCTCAACCTCAAGTATCAGCTCGCCGCCGCCCGCCTGTTCTACGGCGACCTCTTCGACTTCACCGACGCCGCCCCGCGGGTCGCCGGCGCCCTCGCCCCGATGCTCACCAGCGCGCTCGCCGCGCTGCCCTCCCATGGAGAGAAGCCCGCGTTGGCCTGCGCCGGTCTCACCGGCACGCAGAACTGGCTCGTCAATCACCTCGCCGCCGCGATCGGCACCACCAATTGGCAGCCCGACCCCGAGACCGCCCTCAGCGAACTCGGGCTCCACGTCAGCGGCGACATCGTCCCCGGCCAGCTTGCCCCGGCAACGTTCGGTTTGCTGCACCGCGCAGCGGTCAACGCCAAGGGCGGCAACGCCTGGAGGCCCGTCTGGCATGCCGCCAGCGCCGCCGAGTTCAAGATCGCTCTCCCGGCCGGCCCCAAGGCGGTCGCCGCACCGGCCCCCGCCCCGGCGCCCAAGCCCGTGATTCCCGCCCCGGTGATCGCGCCCAAATCCGCGCCGATCCCCACCCCGATTCCCGCGCCCAAGCCCGCCCTCAAGGCCCCGACCCCGGTCCCGCGCCCGGCGCAACCGGCCCCCACCCCCGTCCCCGCCAAGCCCGCGCAGCCGGCCCCCGCCGCCAAGGCGCCCATCCCTGCCCCGCAGCCCGCCAAGCCTGCGATTCCGCAGCCGCTCAAGCCCGCCACCCCGGCCAAGCCCACGCAGCCCGCCGCCAAGATCCCGGCCCCGGCTCCGGCTCCCGCCGCCAAGGCCCCGGCTCCGCAACCGGCCAAACCCGCGGAGGCGCCCAAGCCCACCCCCGCTCCGGCCGCCAAGACTCCCGCCCCACAACCCACCAAGCCCGCGGATACGCCCAAGCCGACTCCCGCCGCGGCGGCCCCGAAGGCCGCCGCCCCGAAACCGGCCAGCACGGAGTTCGTCGCCAAGAAGAAGTCCCCCGTGGCGCTCATCGCCATCGCGGCAATCGTCGCCGTGGTCGGTATTGGCGGCTTCCTTTTCATGCAGCAGAGCAAGGCCGCGGCCAAGGAAAGGGCCGCGATGGAGGCCAAGGCCAAGGCTGATGCCGAGGAGGCCGCGAAACGCGAAGCCGCCCGCCAGGAGGAGCTCAAGAAAGCCCAGGCCGAAGCTGCCCGCCTCAAGGCCGAGGCCGAGAAGCAGGCTCAGCTCGCCGCCGAGAACGCCCGCAAGCAGGCCGATGCCCTCGCCGCCGCCAAGGCCGCGCAGGATGCCCTCGCCCGCGCCCCCGGCGTTATCTCCATCACCTCCGACCCGGTCGGCGCCGAAGTCACCATCGACGGCGACACGCCACAGATCACTCCGGCCACCATCACCAATGTCGCCCCCGGCCTGCGCAAGGTGTCCATCTCCCTGCCGGGCTACGACACCGTCGAGCAGCTCGTCGAGGTCAAGGGCGCACAAACCCTCGACCTCGGCAGCGTCACCCTCCAGCGGGTCTACGGCACACTCATGCTCCGCTCCGAGCCGGCCGACGCCGAGTTCGCGGTCTTCCCCGCCGACAAGACCGACGACCAGCCCATCCGCACCGGCCGCACCCCCGGCAGCGTCGACCAGCTCCTGCCCGGCGAGTACGTGATCAAATTCACCCGCCAAGGGCTGGTGCCGACCACCGAACACGCGTCCATCGCCGGCAAGGACATCGTCGATGTGAACAGCACCTTCATCCTCGGTGGCGTCTCGCTCTCCAGCAATCCCTCCGGGGCCGCCGTCCGCATGAACGGCGAGTACCTTGGCGTCACCCCGATCGTCCGCCCCGAACTCCAGCCCGGCCAGGCGTCCTTCGAGTTCACCTTGCCCAACCACGAGCCGATCAAGCTCGGCGGCGAGATCACCAACAACCACACCCTCCGCCTCCACGCCGAGATGCTCCATGTCGACCGCATCGCCAAGCCGAGCGAGGTGAAGAGTGCGCCGAAGATCCTCCAGACCGCCGCCCCGAGCATCCCCGGCAACCTGGGCGAGATCAAGGGCGAGGTCGTCATCTCGGTCGTGGTCACCAAGCAGGGCACCATCCGCGACGTCCGGGTCGACAAGTCCGACAACCCGGCCCTCACCGAGCCCTGCCTGAAGGCCGTCAAGCAGTGGAAGTTTGGCCCGGCGATCAGCAAGTCCGGCCAGCCGGTGAACATGCGTATCTCCGTCCCCTTCAGGATCGACGTCAAACCGCAGAGCCAGGCGGCCGCCGACGACAGCGCCCTGCCGTTCCACATGCGCAACTGACGCGCCGCCTACGTGCCTCTCCCGCCCGCCGCGAGCCACCGCTCCGGCGGGCTTTTTCCTGCCCCGTGGCGCAGGCCTCGGTGCCTGCGAAAGCGTGCCGCCGCTCACCGTCCCGCCGCCAACCACCGTCGCCGTTCCGCCGGCGCATGTTTCTCGAGCGCGTAGCGCAGCATCGTGCGCGGCA
>ENA-UPSM01001813-UPSM01001813.1-activated-sludge-metagenome-genome-assembly--contig:-NODE-1813-length-27334-cov-5.665860_pt1 | contig 27334 bp, 27 predicted proteins | sample MGYA00238181_ERZ773283 | MGnify/ENA primary metagenome ERZ773283 (study PRJEB29023, sample SAMN05720199) | activated sludge metagenome | isolation source: Anaerobic digester | place: Japan...
ATACCAGTTGAAGTTGACGGATTGATTTTCTGCGGTCTTGCAGGTTCCGGAATGGATTTAACAGCAACTGTTATCTATACACAGTACAAGCTAACAGGATTTATTGAACAAGACCACGCCTACTACTTGAAACATCAATCAAAAGAGTTTGTTGAGTATGTTATCGGAGAGAAGGCAAGAAACGAATTAATCCAATGTGTAAATAAGTTTTATAAGGACATCGAACTATGAAAAACTTCTTAATCCTAAATCATTTGTATGAATTCATCATGGAAATAAACGAAAAAACCTTTATAGGACTAATTGAAGGGGTAAAAGATGAAAAAGAAGCACTCAACAGAGCAAAAGCAAAATTCAATCTTGGACAGGCTGAACAGCTTATCGCAGAGGAGTGCTTCTTTCAAGTATAACAGGTTAGAGGCGGAGGTCAAAAGCTTCCGCCTTTAATAAAACTATTAAACATAAATTTATTAAATAAAAAAATGGACTATATAAAATACCCAATAGCAAAAACATTAATTGAATGTATTGAACACTTGGAGAAAGGCGGTGAACTATGGCAGGAGTTGAGTACAACTCCTGAAGATGGCGAACTTGCTCAAATTGAAGATTATGATGAATTAATGGATTTAGTCGATTATGAAGAAGATGTTGAAGATTGGCAAATCCATCTAGTAGATTAATTTTCTTGACCTTTGAGGGTTGAAAGGTTAAACCCTCAAATTTTGAGCAAGTTAAACTTACTTTCTTTATCTCTAGCCGAAATAGAAAGTAAGCAAAGAAAGTTGGCTTTTCATTTGCAAAAGTTGTATGATACAGTAATATCATATTACCAGTATTACAACACCATGTTTACAAACATTGGAGAGAAAATTAAGAAAGTTAGAAACGATAAAGGGCTGACTCAGGAGGAATTAGCCCAAAAGGCTAATATCTCCTATATAACCCTTGTGAAGATTGAGCAAGGAAAGGTTGAGAATCCTACAATGAAGACTTTGCAAAAAATTGCAAAGGCATTGGAAATTTCTCTTGATGAAATAGTTAAAAATGTAAAACAATGAATAAAAATCAATTATCAGAAACAGACATTAGAACAAAATTTATTACACCCGCAATTCAAGATGCAGGTTGGAATATTCAAAAGCAAGTGCGAGAGGAAGTTCATTTTACGGATGGAAGGATAATTGTAAAAGGAGAAACGGTAAAAAGAGCCAAAGGTAAGAAAGCTGATTATATTTTGTACTACAAATCAAACCTCCCCATTGCAATTGTCGAAGCTAAAGACAACAAACACTCGATTGGAGATGGTATGCAACAAGGACTTGATTACGCCGAAATCCTTGATATACCTTTTGTATTCTCAAGCAATGGAGATGGTTTTCTAGAACATGATAGAACTATTTCAGAGGGAAAAGTTGAAAGAGAAATTTCATTACAGCAATTTCCTTCACCAGAAGAACTTTATCAACGTTATAAAATATGGAAGGGATTATCTAGCGAGGAAGAACAAATTGTAAAACAAGACTACTATTATTCACCAACGAGTAAGACCCCCAGATATTATCAAGAAATTGCAATCAACAGGACAGTAGAAGCTATCGCAAAAGGTAAGGATAGACTTCTTCTTATTATGGCAACAGGTACTGGTAAAACATTTACTGCCTTTCAGATAATGTGGAGATTATGGCAGGCAAAGAAAAAGAAGAGGATTCTTTTTGTTGCTGACCGAAACATTCTTGTAGATGACCCAATGAGAAGAGATTTTTCTCCATTTGGCGAAAAAATGACAAAGATTAATAGAGGAAAGTTCAATATTCAGAAATACTCTGCATATGAAATTTTTATCGGACCATATCAAAGTATAACTGGTTCTGAGGAAACTCAAAAAATATATAAACAGTTTCCAAGAGACTTTTTTGATTTGATTGTTATTGATGAGGCTCATAGAGGAAGTGCCTCTGATGATTCCGCATGGAGAGAAATTTTAGAATATTTTAACAGCTCAACTCAGGTCGGTATGACTGCAACTCCTAAACAGGAGCATGGAGCGGACAATATCGAGTATTTCGGTGAACCAGTATATACGTATTCACTTAAACAAGGAATTGAAGATGGCTTCCTTGCCCCTTACCGAGTTATCAGAGTTACTCTTGATACCGATGCTGAAGGTTTTAGACCTTACACAGGACAAATAGATAAATATGGGAATGAAATTCCAGATGAAGAATATAATGTGAAAGATTTTGACAAAAGGATTGTTATTGATGAAAGAACAGAAATTATTGCAAGTAAGATTACTGAATTTCTAAAAAACACTGATCGATTCTCAAAAACAATCGTTTTTTGTGTAGATATTGCTCATGCAGAACGTATGAGGCAAGCCTTAATGAATGAGAATGTTGATTTAGTAAACGAAAATCGGAAATATGTAATGCGGATTACTGGTGATAACGAGGAGGGTAAAAACGAATTGGATAACTTCATTGACCCAGAACAAAAATATCCAGTTGTTGTTACAACTTCAAAACTACTTACAACAGGAGTTGATGCAAAAACATGTAAATTGATAGTACTAGACACAAACATCAATTCAATAACTGAATTTAAACAGATTATCGGAAGAGGTACGAGGCTTGATCCTGATTTTGACAAGTATTTCTTTACAATAATGGACTTTAGACAAGCTACCAAGTTATTTGCTGACCCTACTTTTGACGGTCCTGCAATAAGTACATCTGAAAAGACAGAGGATGACGAGATTACTCCTCCATCGGAAGATGAATATGTAGTCACCCCAGAGGAAGCAGAAGCATTAAAGGATTCTGCTGACATTGAATATACAAGCTCGAATAGTGATGTTTCAATAGATGGTACACCTGAAAAGCCTAAGAAGTATTATGTAAATGGTGTTGATGTTGAAGTTATAAATGAAACAGTTCAGTACTATGATGAGAACGGAAAACTTACAACAGAATCATTAAGAAGCTATACGAAGAAAAGTCTTATTAAACGATATAAAACACTTAATGAATTTCTGAATGATTGGAATGATGCTGAAATGAAATCTGCAATACTAGAGGAGCTTGAGGAACAGGGAATCTTTTTTGAAGAATTGAAAAAAGAAGTTGGAAAAGAATTAGATCCTTTCGATATGATTCTACACATTGCTTTTGACAAACCGCCTCTTACACGCAGAGAAAGAGCGAATAATGTTATTAAACGCAACTATTTTGAAAAGTATGGAGAGGAAGCTCGAAAAGTTTTACAGGCACTTCTTGATAAATACTCCGATGAAGGAATTATGGCACTTGAAGATATGGAAGTACTGAAAGTTCAGCCAATAAATCAGTTTGGTTCTCCTGTAGAAATCGTGAGTTATTTCGGAGGTAGAGAGCAATATGTTGAAGCAGTCCAACAAATGGAACAATTAATTTATATGCAAGCTTAAATCACTATGGCACTATCAAATCTCATAAAAACAATTCAGAATATAATGAGAAAAGATACAGGAGTTGATGGAGATGCTCAGCGAATCTCTCAGCTTACTTGGATGCTTTTCCTCAAGATATTTGATGATAAAGAAAGTGAATATGAATTATTGGATTCAAATTATAAGTCCCCAATTCCAGAAGAACTTCGTTGGAGAAATTGGGCAGTAGAAGATACTGGAATTACAGGAGATGAATTGATAGATTTTATCAACGAAAAACTTTTCCTTGGTCTAAAAAATATGAGTTGGCAGAAAGGTGATGATCCTAAGGGGTTTATTGTCAAAGAAATCTTTCAAGATAGCTACAATTATATGAAGTCAGGAACATTGATGAGGCAAGTAATCAATGTAATAGATAACGAAATTGACTTCAATAATAGTAAGCAAACTCATATTTTTAATGATATTTATGAGAAGATTTTGAAGGACCTCCAAAGTGCAGGAAACGCTGGCGAGTACTATACCCCACGAGCTGTAACCAAGTTTATTGTAGAGATGGTAGATCCACAACTAGGAGACAGGATTCTAGACCCTGCATGTGGTACAGGAGGCTTTTTGATTGATTCTCTCGAGCATATCAGAAGCAATCAGGTTAACACACCAGAAGAAGAAAAGGTATTACAGAATTCAATTTATGGAACTGAAAAGAAACCTCTTCCTCATATGCTTGTTATGACGAACTTGATTCTACATGGCATTGAAGCTCCACTGAATGTAAGGCGAGGAAATTCGTTAGCGAATTCTATTAGAGATATTACTCAAAAAGATCGTGTTGACGTTGTAGTTACAAATCCTCCATTTGGTGGAATAGAACAAGATATGATCAAAAAAGGTTTTCCTACTCAATACCAAACTAGTGAAACCGCCGATTTGTTCTTGATTATGATTATTGAGCTTCTGAAATCTGGTGGAAAGGCAGGAATAGTCTTACCAGATGGTTCACTTACTGGTGATGGAGTTAAATCAAGAATCAGGGAGAAACTTTTGACTGACTGTAACTTACATACAATTGTTAGATTGCCAAATTCGGTATTCGCACCATATGCGACTGTTGCTACAAATCTACTTTTTTTCACAAAAGGTGAACCTACAAAAGAAGTTTGGTATTACGAGCATACATTACCAGAAGGACAGAAATCATATTCAAAGACTAAAACGATTAACTTTGAAGAGTTTAAGCCAATACAAGAATGGTGGATTGATAGGAAAGAAAGTGATATTTCTTGGAAGGTATCAATTGACGAACTAAAGAAAACAAATTTCAATTTGGACATTAAGAATCCAAACCAGAAAGAAGAAATTCTTGAATTTACCACTGTTGAATTGATTAAGAAGTTACAGGAGTCCTTTACTGAAAGTCAGAGATTACTTGAGGAAATTAAGAAGGAATTATGATTGACTTTATTGAAATAAATACACTTTTTAATATTGAGAAAGGATCTTTACAAAGTACAAAATGTACAGAAGGTGGGTATGACTTCATTACGGCTAGTTCGGAATGGAAAACCCACAATGAATATACTCATGATCAAGAGGCTTTGGTTGTTGCTGTCTCTGCATCGGGTTCTTTAGGAAGAGTACATTATGTGAAAGGGAAATTTATATCTAGTGATTTATGTTTTATTCTTACTCCGAAATCAATTGAGCATCCTGTCGACTTGTCTTTCTACTACTACATATTTAGATCTATTCGAGATGATCTTGTTAAATCAACAGCAACAGGAACTTCAAAGTTGGCTATCAACAAAACAAACTTTGGAAATTATAAACTACCGTATGTTGATATCACTAAACAAAGGAATTTCAAAAATAAACTGATAAATGTAGCTGAACGAAAAGAAAGATTAACTGAATCTAATGAAATACAATTAAATCTTATTCAAACACTAAGACAACAAATTCTTCAAGATGCCACTACAGGCAAACTTTCAGAAAAATGGAGAAAAGAAAATCCTGATGTGGATCCAGCCGAAATTTTACTAGGAAAGATAAAAGCAGAGAAAGAGAAATTGACTAAGGAAGGTAAGATTAGAAAGCAGAAGAAATTACCCCCTATAAATGAAAATGAGACTCCGTTTGAGTTACCTGATGGATGGATGTGGTGTAGATTGGGAGAAGTTTTTCAAGCTTCAGATTATGGAACATCAGAAAAGGCCTATGTATCAGACGAAGGAGTTCCTGTTTTAGGGATGGGAAATATCCAAGATTTGAAAGTAATTCTTGATGCTCCGAAAAAGCTATCCTTAAAAAGCAAAGATCTTCCAAGATTATTTCTGAATAAATACGATCTACTCTTTAACAGAACGAATAGCTACGAATTGGTTGGAAAATCTGCAATCTTTATGGGCAATGATAACCAGTATACTTTTGCATCATACTTAATTCGATTGAGTTTTAATCTTAATTATATCCGTCCTGAATATATTTCTTATTTAATCAACTCCGATTGGTTTAGAAAATATGTAGTAGAACCGCAGATTGTTCAACAAACAGGTCAAGCTAACTTTAATGGAACGAAGCTTGGTGAGAGCTATGTTCCGCTTCCACCATTTAATGAACAAGCATATCTTGTAAATCAAGTTGAGAAACTATTATCTCAGCTTAATAGGGTGAAGGAAATAAATGAAGATAGTAAGAAGATCTTAGATATATTAAATAAATCTGTATTTAAGGAGATGTTTGATAAAAATGAATGAGTCCCAGATATACAAAATAATAAACTTTACTTATCAATCTGTTCTTTCACTACTTACCAATAGGACCTTTCTCATAGTTATAGTTTCATCAATCTCCTCAATATTTATTCTAAAAACAATACGGAAAAGACTGAAATCAAGTAAGGACAGCATTATTTATTTGTCTAAGCAAGAGATAAAAAAAATACGTAGTAAAAAAGATTTTCTAATAGACTATAAAGTTATTACTATTCCCTCAATTAAATCTATTCTTATAATCGTATTTATTAATGCCTTACTTTTATTCATATCATTAGGTTTATATTTTTTGTTTCATAATTTATGGAACGAACAAAAATTAGACATACTAATTGAGAGTAATCTACAACTTTATAGTATTTTGGTATCGATTATTATCGCCTTTGTAATTTTAATCGCTGAGGGGTTGAGAGATGGAGTAAATGATTCGAAAGGTAGAACAATATTATCAGAATCAATGGCATTACCTTCTATTACCTCTATAGTAATCTTTTTCGTAATAGTATCATTTGTAAAGTTTTTCGGTTTGGAAGATTTTTTGGCTATATATGAATCAGTTTTTAACGTGTTAATTTTATGTGTTTCAACATTTGGATTGTTTCAAGTACTGAGGTTATTTATTCAACGAGACTACTTTTCAGAAAAGCAAAGAGAAATTGAATCAAAATTACTTCGGTCAAGCTTAGAGCAACAATTAAGCTACAGAATTCAGAAAAACATATCTTATAAGGAAATAAATATTGAGAATTACAGTATCTCATATACTAAGTGGACTCTTGATGATGAGAGGTATGAAACCTTCTATTCAGAAGAGTCTAGTGTGTATGTCTCTGATATTCGTCCATCGGTATTTAAAGAATTAATACAACAAATTGAAACGATATTGAATACAAAGGGATTAACGCTTACTAAGAAGACTAATGATAGTAAGCAAGAATTTCAAGTAGAGAATGAGGTTGTTGAAAAACCACAGAAACCACTTTCAGAGATAAAAATGTATATCCATGCGATTGTTAATGATAGTGTTGATGATCTGTCAAGGATATTTAGTTTTGATAAGAAAAGTATTTTTAGTGATGACGAAAAAGAACTAATTAAATCTTTTATACCTAGAATATTTTTGTTCTCAAAAAAAACAACTCAAATTGAACGATTCTCTGATTATAACGATTATGCCTCGAAATATATATTGGCAATAAATGAAGAAAACTATGCTGATGTAAAATCTATGAATGAAAAATACCGCTCAATGATAGAGACATTTTGGAATTTTCTAAGAGATTATCAAATTCAATATTCGCCAAAAGATGCTACAAATGAAATGTCGTACTTTTCTAATGATATTACTTGGATTGAGATTTCAACGATACTTGAAGATCTTGAAAAGATATTCAAAAAGGCAGTAGTAAGTTCAAATAATGACCTACTTTTAGAGGCAAAACATTTACCACTTGGCTTATTATATTCATCTGTAAATAAAAAGGACTACTATATTTTTAAATCAATTTCACGCTGGTATTTTTACGTGTGTTATGAAGAATCAATAAGATGCAAAGATATCAATCCGCAAAAAGCTGAGTACTTAAGGAAGAATGCTATAAGTATGGTAATCCACGAAATCGCAACTTATATACTTCTCCCACATTTTAGAGATGATTTTAAAAGCAAAAAAGATTCTGATCAATATATTGGATTTATTGAAGAAATATTGAGGCAATATATGTATCTGATCAAGTCATCTGTCAAGAACTCTGATTTTGATTCATTTAAATATTTCTTAAACAAGTTTGTAAGTCTTGGTGAGAATAGAGATGAACTTTTAGATTCAGAATATAAGATTCAATCCCTAGAAACAGATATTAAAATATCCCCAAATAATAAATTAGATACAAAGTCGTTAGAAAAGCAGTTAATTAAAGAAAAAAAGAAACAAAAATATGAATATAGTTTTAAGTTAAATAAATATTCAATAATCTGGGGAATTTGCTCATGGTTAATTAATAAGGATAGTAATAAATATGCTGAGCAAATAAAACAATTGTTGACTTACATTCCAAATGAAGTAAAAGTTGTATCTGATATATATTTGAATGTAGTTAAACATGAGAGTAATGACAGATGGGGTTGGGAGTGGTGGAGACATGAAGATGATCGTGATTTTGAGCCTAAAGTACATTCACTTGGTTTCGAATTCGAGTATATATTAATACTTACAATAAAGCTTATAGAGACAATCCGTAAAGATCCTAATGGAATTTACTCAATAGATCCAGACAGGCACTACGCCTTTGCGATGGATTCTCAAGGAAGTATAAAATCTCAACTCGAAAATATTAAATCCAACAGCATACTAAAAGAATACTTAAATGACAGCAATTTAGACGATCATTTTAATAAAGCTATTGAAATTCTAGAAAAAGCGAAGGAACAGCAAGAAAAAGATGAAGAGTTATATATTAAAAATTATAATGTTCCAAATACAAAATTGAACTCAATCGGACAGGCTTTTATTAGTGAATATAAGAAAAACAATCAATTTAGAAGTTTTTTAACAAAGAACGGATTTTACTCCGATCAATCGAATATCAAAGATGAAAAGGAGAAAGCAACAAAAAGGATGGGAATTAATCAAATCATTAATAAGGAATCATTTGTCGATGAATGGCATGTTCATTATCCAAATCTCGGCAGTGAATATGCACATTCATTTATTAATGGCGAAATTAAGGATATTTTGGGAAAAATTAAGAAAAAGTCAAAGCAAAAAAGACTCACTTATATTGACGATAGCATAGATCAATCTAAAACTGATGATTACTTCTTTGTTTGTAGCCCATCGAGTTTATATTCATTTTCAAGAATAACAGAAAAAGTAAAATATCGTAGGAATAATTTAGAAACGGTTGAAACGAGAGCAACGTACTCAATTGGTGACAAAGAAATTCCAATATATGAATTCGGCTTTGATTATGAAACCGTCCTACTTTTAAACAAAGCGAAATTTGGCAAGTTATATCAACTTAACCCGTTTAACGAAGAATTCTCTGATAAATACAAGCTATCTTACTTCTATTTTTTCATTGATTTTTATTCTCAAAATGAGGACTTAATGAAAGAGATGCTTAACAATCCGCCAGAGTGGTTAAAAGAGAAGAATAATCAAGAAGAATACTTAAAATTACATGGAGTAATTAAGATATATGAGAAGTACAAATTTAAGTTTGATAATAATTTTGAAGGATATAAATTTAGAGTGAGAGAAAAACTATGAACAATAATGAAAAAGCTAGAAAAGTAATTAGGAATAAATAAGTAATATATGAAACCAGTTTATATTGATCTACATATTCACACATCAGAAGATCCAAACTCTTTAAACGAGAGCTACGATACATGCACTTTACTAAAAAAAATGTCTGAAAGTTCAAAAGGAGAAGATTTTCTTATTTCTCTAACAGATCACAATACAATCAATAAAGTTGCCTACTTGGATCTTGTGAATAAACTACATGATCAAGATAATAAGGGAAGCTTAATTCTCGGAGCAGAGTTACATATAAGGAAATATAAAGAAGATGTGAACTCTAAGGCTTATCATTGCCATATTTTCTTCGATCTGAAAGAAATAACAGAAGAAAGTATTAATGATATCAATAAAAAACTGGATGAATTATATCCTAATAAGACACCTGAACGCTCATCTCAAGACATTCCTATGATAGATGATATCCTTGATGCTTTTGATCAATATGAATATTTACTCCTACCTCATGGAGGACAAACACATTCAACATTCAATGAAACTGTTAGAAGCACAAGTGAAGAGAAACAATTTGATAATGTATTAGCTAAAAATCTTTATTATAATTTCTTTGATGGCTTCACCTCTAGATCAAATAGTGGGGTTGATAAGACATTCGAATATTTCAAACGTTTAGGAATTGACCAGTTCATAGGATTGGTAACAGCATCAGATAACTATAACCCTAGTAATTATCCTGAACCAAAATCGAGGGAATCGACAGAATATGTACCTACCTGGATGTTTGCTAGTCCCACGTATGATGGATTAAGAATTGCATTATCAGATACAACGAGATTGATTTGTTCGAAGGATAAACCGAATGTTTGGGAGAAGTCTATCCAGAGTGCAACTCTTGATAATGAGACTATTAAAATAGACATAGAACTTACTGCTGGGTTAAATGTAATTATTGGTGCTTCATCGAGCGGAAAGACTCTTCTTGTCGACTCGATTAATAGAGATTTAAATAAACTATCATTTGACTCAGAAGTAGATAAAACTAGTGTTTACAATGAAAAATACAGTGTTGAAAATATCGATGTAGTTTGTCCAAGTGGAATAAAGCCTTACTATATTCATCAGAAATATATTTCAGGAATTATTAATACCCATAACCATATAAATGAGATAGAGCCTTTAGATAAATTGTTTCCAGACACAAAAGAACAACGAAAAAAGATATCTAAAGCCTTTGAGGATTTAAAGAGACTAATAGGAAATCTTTTTGACAGTGTAGAAGAAATTGAATCGCTTGAAAAGGAAATTAACAAGATTCCAAGTCTTGCGAGTCTAATAACAACTGGAGATCTAAGTGAGAATATTTTTGAATTACTTAATGAGAAGGCTCAATCGAATAGCGGAAAGTTAGAGAACTTAGACTATTTGGAGGATAAAGAATCTTTGGATCGAATTCATACTTTACTTAAAGAACATCCTTTAATTGATCATAATGAGGAAGCATACCAAACACTTTTAAGTGAACTAGTTCTTGTCAGAGAATATTCAATTATTGACGAAAAAATGGGTAGTGTAATAGCTAAATACAAAGATGAACAGGATGTTATTCTTGAAAAGAAGTTAGGAAAAGATCAAAAACGACAGACAGATTTCAAGAAGTTATTGGTTAAGATGCGAAAGTACGGATCTGCACTTAATCAATTTAATTTCATAGTTAGCGAAATTACCAAATTCAGAAAGACTTATGAGACGCCTGAAAAAGAGATCAATGGGCATAAGTTATATTTCGAAGGTACTATTGAAATAAATGAAAAAATAATCTTGGATTCGTTGAATAAGTACATTCTAAATGATAAGAAGATTGCTGAATTACAAAGAATGTCTCATAGAGACCTATACTCTAAAAACTTTAGTAAAAATCAGCCAGGTAACCCGACAGGTGCTTGTCTCGACTACTCTATAATTTCTAACAATATTTTTAACCTTATCTCTCAAAGAGAGCAATCACAGCCTAAGATTATAACAAAGAGTGGCGAGGATTTTGAAGATTTGAGCCCAGGGAAGAAGACTGCTGTCATTTTGGATTTAATCCTTAGTTTTAAAGGAGATTCAGCTCCAATTATCATCGATCAGCCTGAAGATAATCTATCCGCAGAGTATATGAATACGGAACTGATAGATCTCATTAAAAAGGTAAAAGAGAAGAAACAAGTGATTTTTGTATCACATAATGCCACAATCCCAATGATTGGAGATGCACAGAATGTTATTCTATGCAAAAACGAAAATAACAAAATAGTTATTAGCTCTGCTAGGTTAGAAGGAACAATTGACGATAAAAAAGTTGTAGATCATATCGTGGCTATAACTGACGGGGGAAAACAGTCGGTCAAAAAACGATTCAAAAAATATAATCTTAAAAAGTTTAATTAATTGAAATTACTAAAATGAAATTAAAATTTACACGAAATGGAAACGGAGAAGTTATTTTATTAGTTGATCAAGAGCCGTTTTGCACTGATCATTACCTTGAAATGGTTAAATCAGTTAAGGAAAAAGTTGAAATAGAGGTTGAAGATTTTGGCGACGATATTACTCATGATGAACAAGAAAGCATAAAGAAAATGATAAAAGAGATTAATGAATTGGAATTCAGTGAGGATCAAGAAAATGAGGATGTGGAGGATCTTGATTCTATAGATAATAACGTAGATGAGTCTGAAGACCCACCTTTCTAACTTACCTATACACTCTATCTAGACCTACTTTTGATTATGGTATTTATAGCTATCCATATTATATGAAGAGGAAATAGAAAAATACTCATCAAACATCCATAATTTCTAAAACCAGAACTACGATAAACACTCACCCCTTTTCCTCTTTTATAAATCATAACAATCGCCCTAACAACTTAAATCTAAAGTTGGAAGCTCAAATAAGAACTTCCACTTATACTCAAACTCTTTAAAACATGAGATAATCGTATCAATAGAAGGAAGGAGTCGTTCGTACATAGTACGATCGCCCCGATTTCTTTCATAAAGAAATTAATAGATGTATAATTATTTATATGAACACTTTTGTATATCACGAAAACGCAACTGGGAAAGCTTCTTTTACAAGAACAGGAGATGCGTATTATTTTGATGAAGAGACTTTAGCTTTTGTTGTTGCGGATTCCCCATTAAGATGTTTAATTCGAGATACGGAAAATTATCCACTTGATGATTTTGGTTTTGATGCCACTGCCACTTTCTGTAGGGAGTTTGTCAAATGTGTATCAAAAAAACGAAAAGATTTTTTTGTAAGAAACGATCTTAAAGAAATCTTTCTAAAAACTAATAAAAAAAATTCATGATTTAAACATTTCTTTAGGAAAAACATATAAAGATCCTTTAAATTATGACCTTGCAGAAACAGGTTGGTATCGGCGCAATAATTGTGGAAGAATCTTTATTCTATGGAGGTGTTGAAGATTGTTATGTGAATGTTCTGCGAGGAAAGAACCTCGAAAACATAGCTCCTTGGGACTATCAGATTTTGAAGGCTGGTAAATATATTGATAGATTGTCGAATGAAAATAAGTTAATTAATTAGGTCCCAAGGCAGCTCAGAAAAAAATTAAAAAAAGAAAACTTTTGGGAGCCATGTTGGTGTAATCATTTAAGAAACAATATTAATGCACTCGATGATGAAGGAAAACCCGTTGGTTGGGGGTGCTTTACCGGTGAGAAAGAATTAGAACCTTTTATTCAGGTTCATGAGGTTCATTTAATGAAGGGAGATCATTTATTTCTGTTTTCAGATGGTATGATCCCAGTTTTAGATGATAGTGAATTTTTAAAATGGTTCCTAGAAGAGAATAATCCATCATTTTATTTTCAGCTTCAGATGAGGGAGAGAATTATGAATTTACTGCAAGAAAAGTCCGATAAAGACAAAGAAAAACCCCTTATTTACTATAAGTACTAAATTTAAACCTAAATTTTGCATATCCAGCAAGGACTTCCACTTATACTCAAACTCCTTAAAACATGAGATTATCTTATCAATAAAGGGAAGGAGTCGTTCGTACATAGTACGATCACCCTGAATTCTATTTCGCTAAGATTCTTATTATATGAGATAATGATATCAAGTTAGGTGTCAGTTATTTTTAATTTGAGAACTAAATTAACATAAATTATTATGACAACAAGAGCAGTAACCAGTACAATTCAAGTCTCGAATAAACATGATTATGATAAAAATGATATCGAATTTTTTAAAATAGCGATTGAAATGTCTCATCAGTCATACGAAGAAGGAGCTTTTCCCGCAGGTGCCGTTATTGTAAAAAATGGCAAAATAATATCGAAAACAACCTCCGCTTCTTTTCCTAAAATTAATTATCATGCCGAATCAAAATCAATTGATATTGCAATCAACGATCTTAACGAACAACTTACGGATTGTACGCTATATGCTTCAGTGGAACCCTGTTTGATGTGTTTGTCTAGATCTTACTGGGCTGGAATTAGAAGAATTGTTTTGGCTGTGAAAAAAGAGAATGTTCCATATACACTATGTTATGAAAGTAATCTTGATCACCTTGAGTTAGTGAAGAAATTTAACGAAAACATAAAACTTGTATATGTTTGAAGAATTACAAGAAAAAGCAATGAATGATGTGAATAAATGGCTAAGGAAAAATAGTTAATTTAGTGTTTGATATTGTCGATGAAAACAGTAATTTTTATTAATATTTTACATGGAAATAGAAGTTAAAAAATTTAGTGAGTTAACACTTGAGCAATTGTATAAAATTTTGAAGCTAAGATTTGATGTCTTTGTATCTGAACAAAAAAGTTTTTACGACGAATATGACAACAAAGATTATGATGCGATACATTTTTTCATTGAAGATAAACAAATGGTGGTTGGATACCTTAGATTATATAGGAAAACATCATTATCGGTTTCATTAGGAAGGATTGTAGTGCAGAAAGAGTATAGAAAAATGGGAGTGGGGCGAAAGTTAGTACAAGAAGGAATTAATTATGCTAAATCTAATTTGAAGGTAGATAAAATAGATATTAGTGCCCAATATTATTTAAAAGATTTTTATGAATCATTCGGATTTAAGTCGACATCTGAACCTTATGATGATGGTGGTGTAATACATATTGACATGACTTTAGAAGTATAATGTCTTAAATTATTATTTCTATAAAAATTTCAAATGAAAAATGAATATATTAATGCTGTAATTGAGCTAAAAAAAATAATTCAATCGACTAACTTACTTTACAATTATAGATTACACATTAGTTTTTTAAAAATAATAAAGGATAGAATGGAAAAAAATCTTAAAGAACATACATTCAGCGGTATGGTGGTTGAAAATGGAATGGACTACTCATACTTTCACTTCTCAAGTAAACAATTAAAATTAAAAGGACTAAAATTTGTTTTTGTATTTGATTATAACTCACTTGACTATCAAATTTGGTTATCCGGAATGAATAGAAAGATTCAAGAAAAATATACTGCAATCTTCAAAGAAAAGAAAGTTAGGCTTACTTTGACTAGTAATCCTTTAAAAACTGACTACATTTTAAAACAGGTTATTGACTTAAAATATACTGAAGATGAAAAAGTATTGTCCAATATTTTGAACAAGTATTGGATTTTGTTTCAAAAGCGGGTGCTTATTTAAAGTGAACGGTGCTTTGAGAATTGATGATTAATTGTTAGTTGTTTTCAAATTGACTTTGATAAATTTTGCTATATAGTCCATTTCTTTCTAGTAATTCTCTATGCGTTCCTTGTTCAGCCAGTGTTCCATTGTTCACTACGATTATATTATCCGACTTGATTATTGTGGACAATCTGTGAGCAATTATTATGCTTGTGCGACCTTCAAGTAAACGTTCAATTGCCTTCTGAATAATAATCTCTGTTCGTGTATCGATAGAACTTGTTGCTTCATCTAGAATTAACATAGGTGGTTTTGTAACCATAGCTCTTGCAATTGTGATCAATTGTTTCTCGCCATATGAAATATTATCACTGTCTTCGTTAATTATCATGTCATAACCTTGAGGTAATGATTCAATTAAGTGATCAATATTTGCTGTTTTGACTGCATCTTTTATCTCTTTTTCAGATGCTTTGGGATTCCCATATTTTAAATTATCTCTTATTGTTCCGTTAAATAGCCACGTATCTTGAAGAATCATCCCAAACATTTTTCTTAGATCGGATCTTTTTAATTCTCTTATGTCTATTCCATCAATAGTTATTGATCCTTCATTTACATCATAAAATCTCATAATTAGATTTACTATTGTAGTTTTTCCTGCGCCGGTTGGACCAACAATTGCTAACTTTTGACCAGGATTAATATGAAGATTAAAATTTTTAAGAATTGGCTGTTGCTTTTCATATGAAAAAGTAACATTTTTAAATTCAATTTCACCTCTTAATTTTTTGATTGATTTTGGATTGATAACGTCTTTTACTTCTTCCTGTTCCTCAAGAAATTCAAAAATTCTTTCTGCAGAAGCAACTCCAGATTGCATAACATTAGCAATATTTCCAAGTTGAACAGTTGGAATATTAAGTTGCCTTACATATTGTATAAATGCCTGAATTCCTCCTATCTGTAACCCCTTGTTTATTGCTAGCCAGCCTCCAACAATTGATACTCCTACGAAGCTAATGTTTCCCATAAAATTAATAATAGGGAAAAGTATTCCAGAAATAAATTGTGATTTCCATCCTGACTCATATAGATCTTTATTTATGGTTTTAAAGTATTTGAATGAATCGTTCTGTTTGTTAAATGCTTTTATTATATTATGCCCACTAAAATTCTCTTCAATATGGCTATTAATCATACCTAGAGTATTCTGTTGTTTTTTGAAAAGATTTTGTGATTTACTGATAATAAATCTAATTAAAATCATGCTAAAAGGAAGAATAAGTAGAGCAATTATCGTTAACTCAAGACTTATATTAATCATCATTATGGCAATACCAATAATTGTAATAATCGATGAAATAAATTGGGTAGTACTTTGTGATAGTGATTGACTCAACAGATCAATATCATTTGTAATTCTACTTAAAATATCACCATAAGCATTTTGGTCAAAATACCTAAGAGGTAACTTATTTATTTTCTCTGAAGATTCTTGCCTTAGTTTGAATGATATCTTTTGGGTTATTGACGCCATAATCCATTCTTGAAGATAGTTTGCAAATGAACTTATAAGATATATTAATATTAGTAGCAATATTGTATTTTGTATTCTCTCAAATCTAATACTTGGCTTGGAAGATAAATCAATATTATTAATTTTATCAATATATTGTGATGGAATTTTTTCTTTAATTTCATTTGGGATGACTTCAAGAGGTTGGTTTGGAATGTCTGATAAATTTGTGTTACTGAGTGCTTGATGTATTTTTTCGTAAATTACTATTTCAATATAGTCTGAAACAATGTTATTGGTAACGTTTCCTAACATTTTAGGTCCAATAATTGTAAACAACGTGGCAATTATTGATAACGAAATAACAAGAATAAATTTAACTTTATAAGGGGTAATATATTTTATAAGTTTTGCTAGAGTTCCTTTAAAATCTTTGGGTTTTTCAAATAGCATTGCGTGACCAGCTCTTCCTGGGCCAAAGGATGGTCGCCGAATTAATTTATTGTTTTTGAATTTATTCTCATTATCCATTTTAGTTGTTGTTTAGTTCTTTGATATGATTATTCAAATTAGTAAGTTGTGATTCAGCTATTTCTCTATAAATCTTACATTTGCTAACAAGATCTTTGTGTTTACCAATTCCAACTATTTGGCCATTTTCTAAAACGATTACTTGGTCTGCGCTCATCGCAGTACTTATTCTTTGAGTGGTAATAAGTATGGTCTTTTTAGATAGATTTTTGTATATTGCTCTTCTTAATTTTAATTCTGTTTGAAAATCAAGTGCCGAAAAGCTATCATCAAATATTAATATTGGCGCATTTTTTATTATGGCTCTAGCAATTGCGAGTCTTTGTTTTTGTCCTCCAGACAAGTTTGTCCCAAGTTGTGAAATATCGCTTTTAATATTTTTCTCTAGATTTTGAACGAACTCTTTGGCTTGTGCTATTTCAAGAGCATTCCAAATGTTTTCTGCTGTGGCTTCTTTTTTGCCAAATTTAATGTTGCTTTCAATACTTCCTGAAAATAAAAAAGCCTTTTGTGGTATTAAAGCAATTTGTGCTCTTAAGTCTTTATTTTTTACAGTATTGATATCAAGTCCATCTATTTCTATTTTGCCTTCGGTTATTTCATAGAATTTGGGAATTAGGTTTACTAGTGTAGATTTTCCACTTCCAGTGCCACCAATTATCACTGTTGTTTCACCTGGATGAATAGTAAATTTGATATCTTTTAGAACTGGTTCTTCCGCATTTGTATATTTGAATGAAACATTTTTGAACTCGATTTTACCTTTTATCTTTTTAAATGAAACTGATTTAAAATTTTCTTTTCGTAATTTTTTTATTTTCAGTATTTCTTCAATTCTTTTTATTGAAACAGATGCTCTTGGAAGTACAACTAAAACCATTGATATCATTAAGAATGACATTATTGCCTGCATTGAATACTGCATAAATGCCAGCATATTTCCGATTTCAATTTTAAGTTCAGAAAGAAGTTGTGCTCCAATCCAAACTACTGCCACTGATGTAAGGTTCATAATTAACATCATCATTGGTCTCATAATGGATAAGCTTCTGTTGATAAAAAGGTTGATTTTCAGGATGTCTTCGTTAACATCTTTGAACTTATTCATCTCTAAATTTTCGTTGTTAAACGCTCTAATTACCCTTATTCCAGTAAGATTTTGCCGTGTTACTAAATTAAGTTTGTCTGTTAATTTTTGTATTAAATCAAATTTAGGGACAGTATATACAATTAGAAAGGTTATAACGGACATCAATATTGCTACTGAAACAGCTATAATCCAGATCATTGAAGGAGCAGTTTCATACGCTTTTATTATTGCACTAACGCCGGTAATTGGGGCTGAAAGCACCATCCTTAATACAATTATTAGTATCATTTGTATTTGCTGTACGTCATTTGTAGTCCTAGTAATTAATGATGAAACTGTATATTTGTTAAAGTCAGTAATGGAGAAATTTTGTATCTTTAGGTATAATTTTTCTCTAAGATCTCTTGAAAAGGCTGAACCAATTTTGGCTCCTTGATATCCTGTGATAATAGTTGCTATTCCTCCTATGAAGGCAATAATTATCATTTTAAAACCAGTCTTAAGAATAAAGTTCTGATCTGATAATATTATCCCTTTATTAATTATTTGAGCTAAATAGTCTGGTAATTCAAGATTAACATATACCTGAATTATTACAGAAATCAAAAGTATTAAAATTTGAAACCGATATTTTTTTAAAATTTTTATGATGTTAGCCATTCATTTACCGTAAAAATATTTCGTTAGTATAACAGATTGGGAATATTGGGTCAAGGTTATTAGTATAACAGATTGGGAATATTGGGTCAAGGTTAAATGATGTTTCCTTGTGATATAATTAAATTAATTAAATTTTATTTATACTGTTCATGTCTACAGATGTTAGAACGATTAAATCTTATGATGATTATGCGAAACGATGGTCAAGTAATATTGATGAAGGTAGAACAATATCGCACATTTGTCTAGAAAAACCAGCAATGTACAAGAAAGTGCCTGTTTTAAAAGGTAAAAAAGTATTATGTATTGGTTGTGGTAGTGGTGAGGAATGTGAATTTTTGAAAGAAAGAGGAGCTGATAAAGTTATTGGTATAGATATTTCTGAAGGATTAATAAATATTGCAAAGAAAAAATATCCCGAAATTGAATTTCACGTTATGGATGTTGAAAATATGAAATTTGAAAAAGATTCATTTGATTACGTATACTCAAGTTTAACAATGCATTACCTTTCTAATTGGATCGTTGCCTTGAAAGCGATAAGAAAGATATTAAAAAAAAGAGGAATTTTTTTATTTTCTACTCATCACCCCGTTAGATTTGGTGCACAAAAAGATAGTAAAACCGATGAATATCAGTTTATCTTGGGTTATTCCAAAAACAAAAAAACGAAATCGTGTGAAATATATGGTGACTATTTGAATACAAGAATGGTTAGAAGTGTTTGGAGTAATTCCTTGGAAGTTTTTTACTATCATCGACCATTGTCTTCAATTATTAGGGATATAATTAAGGCGAAGTTTACAATTATTGATTTTCATGAGCCCAAGGCAACTGAATTAGCTAAACAAAAAGATATTGCTTTTTGGAAAATTCATCAAAAAATTCCGCTTTTTATGATATTTGAACTCAGGAAATAATGTCTAACTTTGGGTGATTTTAATTATTTGATCAAGTTTTTGATTGATTTCTGACAACTCCATTTTTAATTGGTTAATACTTTGTTCACAATTGCAGATGCAATTACAGCCTTGTTCATTGCCTGATCTTTTAAATTTTTTTATATCTCTAAAGTCACCATTATCTCTATTTTTCTCAACAGATTCAAAACATTCGCTACAGTAGATAGGTTTACTATTTGTTGGTCTGAAGGGTACTTTGCAATTTTTGCCACATTGATCACAGATTGCATCAAACATTTCTTTTCTGCCTGAACTTCTGTCCCTAAAATTACCTCTACCACTTGAACCAGTTCTATTTCCACCAAAACTTTTTCTTGGTCTAAAAGAATCTCTCATTTTCATTTATTTCAACTTATATTTTGCAGTATATCATAATTATTTATATTAGTATATAGAAACTGAATTTATGAAATTAAATCAATAGGGTGTAAGGTCTTATTCTCTATTTGATAATATTCTTTAATTCCTATTTTATTGATAAAATCAATGTCATGTGAAATTATTACTAAAGAACCGTCATATTCTTTAACTGCTTTAGCAATAATATTTTTGGTATCGATGTCAAGATTGTTTGTTGGTTCATCGAGAATTAATAGGTCTGCAAGTGAACTTGTAGCTATTGCAAAAGCCAATCTAGCTATTTCTCCTCCACTTAGATAACTTGCCTTTTTATTTATCTCAATTTCATCTGTAAATGTAAAATTACCTAATAATTTTCTTATATCCTCATAACAAAGGTTGTTATTGTATTTAACAATATTATCAACAAGAGATAATTCGGGATCAATAATTTCATATAATTGATCTACATAAACAGTTTTATATTGTTTACCGTAGGTTATTTGGCTAACTAGTTTTTCTTTTTTATTATACACAAACTGCTTAACTAATAGTGATTTTCCTGTTCCGTTGTTTCCAAGAATTGCAATTCTATCAGAATGATAAATTGAAATGATAATATTTTTCAGAATAGTTCGATTAGGCTGTATCCTCAAATTTCCATTCTCAATTTTTAATATCAATCCTTTTTTGCTTACATAATTCAGTTTAACGTGAATATTTCTTCTATGATTAATTTTCATTTCATTTTAACTGATCAATATGTGTTTGAAGTGTTTTTTTCTTTTGGGATTTTATGTCACCATATCCTGTTTGTAATCCATCCATCATTGTTTTTCTTTTCTTTTTGGGAATACTTCTGTCATGTGTTTTTGCCATTTTTTCAAGTTTTGATTTACCTTTTTGATATTTCGTTTGTAGTGTATTAAGAGATTTTGTCTCTCTAGTGACCTTCTTTTTCATTGCTTCGTATCTATTAAGTTGAGCTTGTATCTTTTTATCCTTTTCAGATTTAAAGAAAGAATAATTTCCTCCATATACATTAAGCTTTTTATTATCTATCTCCCAAATAATGTTTACAGTTTTATCAAGGAAATCAATGTTATGACTTACAATTACGAATGTAAGATTAGAATTTTTAATATATTTATTTAATTTTTCAATTGAATTTAGATCAAGATGATTCGTAGGTTCATCTAGAAGGATTAGTTCAGGATTCTGTGATAATGCAATGCAGATATTCAACTTGATTATTTCTCCTCCACTTAGTGTATTTAATGGTTGAGTAACTACAATATTTGAGTCAAATATTTTTTCAACCATTGTGACTATATCCCACCAACTTTCATTCTTAGATTCCATATATTCAAAGACAGTTATTTCTTTTTTATATTTTTCAAGGTCTATCTGTTCAACATACTCTGTTTTTGCATATACCATAACTTTGCCAGCATCAGGTTGTTTAATTCCCGAAATTAGCTTTAAAAGCGAACTTTTACCACTCCCATTTATACCTATCAAACCAATTATATTACCTTGTAATATTGCACCAGACACATTATTTAATATCTGTTTATCATTGAAAGAAAGTTCAATATTCTGAAATTGAATTAAGGTTTTTGTATTTAACATTTTTATTAGCAACACAAATTAAGATAAAATAGCATTAGGAAAATGTTAATTTGAGGTTGCATTTTTTTAAATGAGACAGCAATATCAAATTAATCATAGTTCCCAGATCAATTTTGATATTTATGCTATCATTTGTGAGGTTTTTAAATAATTGATATGATTATATCATGCTTTATATAATCAGTAAAGATTTAATTGTTTTTATTACGATATATTGTTATAATTTTATATGTCGAAGTACTTGGTGTGTAAAAAATAATTTATTAAATTTAATATGGAAAAAAAACAAAAAGTTATCGTTGTTTTGTTGGTTATATTGGGTATAACAGTTCTGTCGGTGCTATCGTATTTTACGATAAAATATTTTAGCAAGAAACCTTCCTCAGAAGAGTCAAATAATAACAGTAATAATATAAATAATATCAAAACTGTTGGTAAGTTAGTGGCTGTAAATTCAAGCATTTATGTAACAAGAGAAGGTGATGAATTTGAGATTGAAGAGGAAGAGCAAGATATTAAAGTTGAAGATGTTGTTAAAACATCTGAAAGTGGTTCTGGATATATTGTTTTCCCAGACAATAGTTTTTTGTTACTCGATTTCGATTCAGAAATAAATGTTGATGAAATATCTTTTTCCGACGAAAGTGAAACGGTTAAAATATCTCTTGTCAAAGGAAATGTATGGTTTAGTTTAAACAAAACAGGTAATAAAACAAAGGATTATAGGATTATAATGTCGAATATGGTTGCAAAAGCAGAAGGTACCAAGTTTGGATGTAATATTGTAAATGAAGTGAACACTTTGTGCTATGTAAACGAAGGAACAATTAAAATTTCTGATTTAGGAAAAGATAATTTCGAGCCGTTCACTTTAAGTGTCGATCAATTGTTTGATAATAACAGTAATAATTATTCAGATGATTATGATCCAAGTGAACATGTGTATAATTTTGAGTTTGATGAAAATAATGAATTCTTAAAGTTACAATGGATGGATTATATTAGTTGTATTGATGAGAAATCAGAAGATTCTGATGAAGTTAGTTTTGGATTAGATTGTAAGGACATTCTTATAAGTGATGAATACTCAAAACCTAAGTTGCCAACAGTGATTTTTAGTAAACAAACAAATAATTACAAATGTAGTTGGAGTTCAATTGTTGGAGATAGTTATAAAGTATCGATTAGTAATGATATTCCATATGCTCAAGTCAACTGGGTTGAGACTTCTGATACAGAGTATTTTATTAATGAAGGAAGAACAATTAGTGAATATTATAGATGTAATGTTATTCCGATTGTTAACGGTATAGAAGGACTACAAATATCTTCAGAACTTCTGTATGTAGATTTCGCATTTGCCAATATAGAGGATGTTAGTGTGACAAATTTTTCCTCAAACACAAAAGTGACAGGTGGTGGAATTTACAGGAATATTGAAATATCTAATTTAATGTCAAGGTTTTATATACGCGATAAAAACAGTGATAAATTCTTCAATGGAACTGGATGGCAAGATGATGAATATTGGTTTACCGAGGAATTAGATATTAATGGGCCGGGTTTATTTGAGATTGAAAAAAGTGTTACCTTTTCATTAGATGATATATTGGGAGGTATGCAAATAGAATATAAGTTAGAAGTGTATAATAAAATTAGTCAAAGAGTATTAGATAGTCGGATTGTGGATGAATCAAATCCAGGTGATTAACAAAAGTTGAAAGATGTTTATACATTGAATATAAGTATTGAAGAAATAAGGAAATATCTAGACTCTAAAGTTTTGTCTGAATTAGATAAAGGTAGACCAAATTGGGACAGATTTCACACAATAGGGGTTGTTCACTATATTGAAAAGTTGATTAAAAAAGTGAACATTTTAAAATAGATCCCTTTGTCTTAATAATCACTGCTTATGTTCATGATTGGGGGTATGTAGGTTTATTTAAAGATGGAGCAATATTAAATAGTACTGAAGTCTCAAGTGTAAAAATTGAACATATGAGTAAGGGTGCACAAAAGACCAAAGAGCTTCTCAAAGATCCATTTTTCAAATTTCTCACTGTGAATCAAAAAAAAGAAATAATCCATATTGTAAGTGTTCATGATACTTTAGAAGAAATAAAAACAGATAATGAAAGATTTTTTTAGAGGCAGATACAATGGGTGGGTTGGATACCAATTTTTGTAAACCTGAATTTGATGAAGAGTCGAATAACAAATACATGGCAAAAGTTAAAATTAAGAATTTACCTTTATTCTTAACAAAATATGAAAAAGAAAAATTTGATGAACTGTACACTTTAAGAAGTAATTACTATTTCTTTAGAAAAAATCAAAAAACAAAAGATAAGTCTGTATATAATGAATGTGGAGAGTACAAAGGACGAAAATATAAACTTGAATTATTTCTTGGAAACCCAGGAGTTCTTCCATGTGTAGATCAGGCGCAGTCAGTTGCTTTTTGTATTGTTAATAAAAAAAATTAATGTTGTATTTTTTAAACATATTTACGGTCATAATGGTATCCCTGGTGGAGGTATTGAGGAAAAAGAAACCTTTATTGATACACTAAAAAGGGAACCTATAGAGGAAATAAATTGTGAAGTAATCGATTTTGGCATTGTTGGTTATGAAATTATAGATTATCCAGACGTTAATGAAAGAAAATATTTTGGGAGATATTGGACTCTAGTTAAAAAATTGAATGGTCTTGTTAATGATCCATGTGGAAAAGCAATTGAGAGGATTTTAGTTCCTTATGAGCAATCAGCTGAAATTTTGAATTGGGGGGAAAAAGGTAAATTATTGTTAGAGGAGGCATATAAAAATTTTATGGAGAAGGCTTAAGCTTACTGTTTTGATTGATAAATGAAAATATGTTAAAATTGTTACGTTTTCATATTTATATCAAATATAAGGAGGGGTGCCTGCTGTGTCCTGCCGAAAGCGAAGGGAAGGCGAAAGTGGCTTGCCACGAGGGCACCCAAAAGAGACGATTAATAAAGGAGGGGTGCCTGAGTGGTCGAAAGGGGTACTCTCGAAAAGTACTGTTCGCTTTTGCGGACCGCAGGTTCGAATCCTGTCCCCTCCGCTTTTATCATATTATAAACACACACTTGTTTTGTTTATATTTGATTGATTTCGTGTAATTTGTTAAAATTGATTTTAAGTAAATATAAATTAATAAAAAGTAAATGAATGATAATAATACTGAATGTTGCCCTGAGTTCAATGTAGAAAAGATGGGACAAAAAAAACATTTAATTGGAGTAATAAAAAATTCATCAAAGATACTATTCCAGAGTTTTTTCACATCCCTTTCGCTTCTATGATTGGTAAAAAATTACAAGAATGTGGACAGCTGTTGAACAAACGGGAGCGGGTGCCTCAAAAAAAGAAGATACATTGATATTGTTTCGTGATCCGACACCGTTTAAGGGTGAGATTTATATATCAGTAGAAAAAGATATCCTATCAGAAAATAATGTGGTTATTACTGGAGATTTTGTGAGCCGAGTTTTTGATGGTGGCTATAATGCAATTCCTAAATTCATTAAAGAAATGGAACAGTATCTTTCAGAAATGGGAAAAAAAGCTCAAGATTATTACATTCATTATGCCTATTGTCCAAAATGTGCTAAAAAATATGGGCATAATTATATAATCCTTTTTGCTAAAATTTAGTATTTAAAAAATATTAAAACAATATGGTAAAGATAAATAGGGAATGGCATTTAGCAAATAAAATGCCTAAAAACCCAACTCACCAACAAAGAATGAAATGGCATATTGAGCATAATAAAAATTGTCAATGTTATCCTATTTCTGATAAAATAAGGAAAGAGATAGAAGAACTTCAGAAAAAAGGGAAAAAAATTTGAGGTAATGAAAATCCGTCTAAAAACTGATGCAAAATATCCATATTGAATTTCTATTTATGAAAACAGGAATTAAAGTTAGTATCATTAAGAAATTAATAAATTCTACTGAATTTAATAATTTTGAAGTAATTTCCATTGATAAGGGTGTATCTACAGATGTTTTTAAGTTGTCTTATAAATCAACAACACTTTTTCTTAGGGTCTTACCTAAAGGTGAAAAATCTTCAAGACAAGTAATTGCACATAGAAAAATGATAGAGAAAGGGGTTAATGTTCCTGAAGTCATATATTTTGCTGATAATATTAATGAGATTGATGGTTGTTCATATATGATTTTAAAAGAAATTAAGGGCGATTCTATTAGAGAAAGCCGTGTACTTCGTTTAAACGATATTGAAAAGATAATTATAGAAGCTGGAAAGCAAATTGCTCTTGTAAATACTATTGAGGTTAATGGAGTTGGCTGGATTGACAGAGCGGAGGGAAATAATTTGTTTGCATCAGTAAAAGATTATGACGATTTTGCGATTAAAAATCTTCAAAATATGCTAATAGATCTCGTTAGTAAAAACATAGTAAGTAAAGAATTGTCCGAAAAAATATTTCAATATATCGATAAAAATAAACAATTGTTTGATATAAAAGGTAAATCATTTTTAGCACATGGGGATTTCGGAATCGATCATATTTATCAAAATGATGGAAAGTTTTCGGGCATAATTGATTTTGGAGACATTAGGGGTACATCTAAGTTTTACGACATATCTCATGTTTATACTTTTAACAATATTTACTTTGAATATCTTATAAAAGGTTATAATGAAGTTTATAAGCTTCCGAACGATTATTTAGAAAGGGTAAAGCTAGAGGCAGTATTATTTGGGGTTGGGAAATTATGGTGGATTGCAAAAAATAGACCAGATAAAATAAGCCAACATCCAGTTTATAAATTGTTTGATAAGGTATTTAATATACGTTACTAATACTCTTATTATTTAAAAATACCTTTTATCGCCTACAGTCTACCACTTCAATCTTCCGATTAAAAGTTATTCACGATATTTGAAAAGATGGTATTTATTTGATACAATCTTCTTGTTCTTTTTTGGACATGTAGCTCAATTGGTTAGAGCACTCCGCTTACATCGGAGAGGTTATAGGTTCAAGTCCTATCATGTCTACCAGCAAACAATAAGACAGTACCTGACAGAGCGAAGCGACGGTATGGTCATGTCTACCATTTTTTTACTTTAATCTATTGAAACATTTTGTCGCAGTCGCTTGATACTCCTTCATTAGTAAGGCGATGCCTGCCTGTTTTGACTGTAAAAATAATATAAGGCAGACAGGTGAGTGTCAAAAACAAGTATGGTGACTTTGATCATCATACCTTGGCGAGAAGCGGATATCCATATACTATTTCTGGTATATGGGAAAGCTTCATTGGAAACATTTCATAAAAAGTATTATTATTAATTAAATGTTGAAAACAAATAATTTAATTAACTGGCTTAATGACCAACAAAAAGATATCTATACTTTTTGCTTTGATAGTAGTCTTACTCCTT
>ENA-UPSM01001823-UPSM01001823.1-activated-sludge-metagenome-genome-assembly--contig:-NODE-1823-length-27238-cov-49.936247_pt1 | contig 27238 bp, 22 predicted proteins | sample MGYA00238181_ERZ773283 | MGnify/ENA primary metagenome ERZ773283 (study PRJEB29023, sample SAMN05720199) | activated sludge metagenome | isolation source: Anaerobic digester | place: Japan...
CGGTCATCACGAGCGGGACGGTCATCACGGGCCGGACGCGAGGGGCGGTCGTCCCTCTCGAACCGAGCGGGACGGTCATCACGCGCCGGACGGGCCGGGCGGTCGTCGCGGTCGAAACGCCGTGGCCGGTCGTCCCGCTCGAAGCGCGCCGGGCGGTCGTCGCGGTCGAAACGGCGCGGGCGGTCATCACGCTCGAAGCGCGCCGGGCGGTCGTCGCGGTCGAAACGGCGCGGGCGGTCATCACGCTCGAAGCGCGCCGGACGTGTGGGGTTGCCATCCCGGTCGACCCGGGCCGGGCGTGCCGAGCGGTCATCCCGCTCGAACCGGGCCGGACGGTCGGGACGGTCATCGCGCTCAAACCGAGCCGGGCGATCGGTGCGGTCGAAGCGGGTCGGACGCTCGGGGCGGTCGTCGCGGACGAACCGGGCCGGACGGCTCGGGCGCTCGTCGCGCTCGAAACGTGCGGGGCGCTCGTCGCGGGAGCGGGCGGCATACCGGGAGGTGGGAGCGTCGCCCGAACCGGTGCGGGCGACGTGCCGCGGGGCGCGCTCGGCGCGCGGCGGCTTGCTCTCGGTGGGGGCCTGTCCGCGGTGCGGCTTCTTGGGGCCGGACTTGGAGGCAGTCTTCTGGGCGGTGGTCCAGCGGGCCTTCTTGGGCGCGCCAGAACGTTTAGGGGTGGGCATGACGTGGATCAGCTACTTCCGGTGACTCGAGTAGACGCGTCTCGAGCCACCGCCAAGGTGACCGGATAAGACGTGCCTCAGGCGCGCGGTGCGCCAGGAAATCGCCGGGTCATGCCCGGCGAACCCACCTAGTCTACCAGCGCCGCTGCGGCCGCCCGGCTGCCGTCGTAAGGTGAGCCATGAGTATGCCGTCCGAACACCGTGGTCCCCGACCCGCTCGCGTCGAAGTGACCGGCACCGGCACCGCCAGTGCCACCCCCGACGTCGTCCGCGTCGCCCTGGGCATCCGCTGCGACTCCGAAGGCGTGGCCGCTGCGCTCTCGGCCGCGGCTGACACCGTCCGTCAGGTCAGCGCGGCCGCCCGGGCCCATGGCCTGGCCGACCGCGACATCGCCTCGACCAGCGCCTCCGTCCAGCCGCGGTGGAACAACGACGGCAGCGCGGTGGCGGGCTACACGGCATACCACCAGCTCACCCTGCTCGTGCGGTCGCTGCCGTCCCTCAACGATCTCGTCGACGCCGTTGCCGATGCCGCGGGCAACGCCCTGGTCATCGACGGGATCACCCTCGACCTCGCCGAGCGCGGGCCGCTTGCAGAGCATGCGCGCGAGGCCGCCTTCGATGACGCGCAGGACAAAGCGCAGCAGTATGCCGCCCTCGCCGGCGCCCGCCTCGGGCGGGTCCTCGCCGTGGTCGAGGGAGGCGGCGTCCCCGGTTTCGAGCCGATGGCGGGGCGACGCGACGCGATGATGTCGATGAAGGCCTCCGCGGGAGGGATGCCGGTGGAGGCCGGCGAGCACTCGGTGGGCGCCACCGTTCGGGTCGCCTGGGAACTCGTCCCCGAATGACCGAAGCCGTCTGTGGCTGGACGGGTTGAGTCTGGAATAGCTTCCGGGCGGGCGCAGTTGGCACAGCCATGGCAACAACCGAACTCACCGCCGACACCTTCGAGCGGACCATCCTGGACAACGACATCGTCTTCGTCGACTTCTGGGCCTCCTGGTGTGGCCCGTGCCGTCAGTTCGGGCCGGTCTTCGAGAAGACCTCCGCGGAGCACCCCGACGCCGTCTTCGGCAAGGTCGACACCGAGGCCGAGCAGGCCTTGGCCGGAGCCCTGGAGATCACGTCGATCCCGACGATCATGGCCTTCCGCGAGGGCATCCTCGTGTTCTCGCAGCCCGGCGCCCTCTCGGCCCCGGTCTTCGAGGACCTCGTCGGCCAGGTCAAGGCCTTGGACATGACCGACGTGCGTCGCCAGATCGCCGAGCACGAGGCCGGGCATGAGACTGGGCACGAGGCTGGGCACGACGGCGCGGCCGAGCCGCAGGGTGCCGGAACCTCCCAGGCCTGAGCAACGTTCACGGCATACCAGAGCAACACCTCGCACCACCGGAAAGAAGCGCCCGTGCGCACCATCCTCAACATCATCTGGGTCGTCTTCGCCGGCTTCTGGCTCTGGCTGACCTACCTCGCCGCCGGCGTTCTGGCCTGTCTGCTGATCGTCACCATCCCGTGGGGGATCGCGTCGTTCCGGATGGCCAACTACGCCCTGTGGCCGTTCGGGCGCACCATCGTCGACAAGCCCGACGCCGGGCCGGCTTCGACGATCGGCAACATCGTCTGGATCGTCTGCTTCGGCTGGTGGCTGGCCCTCGGACACCTCACGACCGCCATCGCGCAGGCCGTGACCATCATCGGCATCCCGCTGGCGGTGGCCAACGTCAAGCTCATCCCGGTGTCGCTGGTGCCGATGGGCAAGGACATCGTCCGGATCGACGACCTCGGCAAGGCGACCCCGTGGGGTCCCGGCCCGCAGCGCTCCTTCAGCGTCTGACGCGCACCAGCTGACCTGCCCCAGCACTCGCCGCAACACGAAAGGCGCCCACCCGGAAAGCCCGGGGGGCGCCTTTCGCGCTGTCCAGCGTGACGTGTCCACACGGCATACGGGCTGCTGACCGATGCCGAGTAGTGGAGGTGGCGGGAATCGAACCCGCGTCCGATGACGTGATCCCAGGACTTCTCCGGGCGCAGTGCGCTATGGAGTTTCTCGGCCCCAGGGCTCGCGCGCACGCGTTCCCTGACAGGCCCAGTCGAGTAGATGTCCCACGCCGCCCCCCGACATGACGGCGCGGTGAGTTTCCTAGCTGACGCCAGGCACTGAGTCGGAAACTAGCTCAGGCTGACGGACTTCGAGGCTCGCTCAGGCGGCGAGGGCGAAGTCGGTGCGCTTTGAGTTGGCACCTATTGGTTTGCGCGGATCGTTAACGAGATAACCGTGCGTCCTCGGCCCGCTTCTCCTGTGACGACGATCACCGTCGAAACCGATCACCCCCGTGAGGGGTGTCCACGTCACGCTGTGCAGTTGTCAAGAACCTTCAGTATGCCGTGCAACGGCTACCGGGGTCGACTCCATTCCCGGGCGGGGCCAGATCGCAAGCTCAGGCCGGGGTCCGACGCGACTTGGCGAAGTCCTTGTCGCGGATGAGGTCCCGGTCATGGCCGGTGGTGATCCACACCAGGGCCAGCGCTGCGGTGACCCCGACGGCGACGACTGAACTGCGCCAGGCAGCGTCGACGACGGAGTACATCGCCAGACCACAGGTCGCCCAGACGACGATCCGTCGGGCCAGTTGGCCGGACTCGGTCATGGCGAAGAGCAGGCCGCCCCAGAGGATGTACCAGGGGTGGACGACGGGGCCGGTGAAGACCAGGACGAGCAAGATCCACCCGAGGGTGCGGACCGGGTGCCGCGCCTTGAACTTGAACACCATCCAGATGACGACGAGCAGGCCGACGACCTGACCGACCCGCTGCGCGATCGGGACGACGAGGTCGGCGTCGGGGATGACCCCGAGGCTGACGAGGACCCAGTCCAGTCCTTGAGCGATGGTCGTGACGGGCGAGAGGAAGCTGCGCACGGCATTGGGCACGCCCAGGGCGGTGATCCAGCCGAAGCCGAGCCCGGTCAGCAGCCCAATGGCCACGAAGGCCGCGAGGAACACGCCGACGACGCCGACGGCATACCGGGCGACTGTGGCGTTGCTCGGTTGCTCGCGCCAGCCCCCGACCCGCCAAGCGTGCAAGGCGGCGACGGCGAGCACGGCTGCGGCCGCGGGCTGTTTGACCGACGCTGCCGCCGCAATGATCACCGCTGCGGGCACCCAGTGCGTCTTAGCGGCCACCCAGAGCCCCCACATCATGAGGCCGATCATGAGAGCGTCGTTGTGGGCTCCGCCGACGAGGTGCAGCAGGACCAAGGGGTTGAGCACGGCCAACCAGATCGTCGTCTCTCGGTCGTAGCCGATTCGGCGGGCCAGCCTCGGCAGATAGACCGCGAGCAACAGCACCCCGATGAACGCGGGGATCCGCACGAGCAGCGCCGACAGGTAGGGCTGGTGGCCGGTGACGACGACGATGAGGTGCTGCAGCTGCAGCGACAGCGGGCCGTAGGGGGCCGGGGTGTCCCGCCACATCTGGTCGACCTGGCTGGTGAAGGCGTCGCCCAGCACCCCCGGGCCGACCTTGTAGGGGTCGAAGCCACGCGAGACGAGCTCGCCCTGGGCAGCATACGAGAATGCGTCGAAGGACAGCAGCGGTGGCGAGAGGAGCAGCGGCAGCGACCACCACCACACCGTGCCGCGGGTCAGCGGGCGGTGTCCCTTGGACGGCCGCAGCCGCAACCACGCGTCCAGCAGGATGACGACCCCGATGAGCATGGAGCCAGTCGCCAGGATCCGGCCGGGGAGCGTCGTCTGCATGAGGCCGATGACGGGCAGGTCCCGCCAGAAGTTCGAGTTCGGCATCGTCGACGGGCCGTAGGCACCGATGAGGATGAGCAGGCTGCCCAGCGCCCCCCACCGGGTGACCGGGTCGCCCCAGGCGTAACGGAGATCGTCGAACTCCCGCCGGATTCGCCCCGTCCAGCCGGCGGGCGCGACGTGGGCGCGGTCGTGACCCGGGGAGGAGGGCATCGCGCTCCACTCGTCGTGGCGGTCGTGGGGATCGTCCCTACCTTAGTCGGCAGATTCGGTCTGCCGCCCCACGGCGACCGCCGTCGTGACGACGCCCACGGCGAGGACGGCCGCGCCGATGTTGAGGGCCGAGTATCCCGCCAGCCCCACGACGAGCCCAGCGATCGCCCCGCCCAACGCGCCCGCCAGGCTGGTGAGCAGGTCGGTGACGCCCTGGATCGCGGGGCGCGTGTGCGGCGTCGACGCCGCGGTGACCAGGGTCGAGCAGGCGATCGTGCCGAGGGACCAGCCGACCCCGAGGAGGAACAAGCCGAGCCCGAGCGTCCAGGAGGCACCGGCGTGGGACGAGCCGGCCAGCACGAGCGCCACGAGGAGCACGACACCGCCCGCGGCGAGGATCGGGGCGCTCCCCCACCTGTCGACGGCCATGCCGACGGCGGGCGAGAAGACGAACATCCCGAGGATGTGGATGCTGATGACCAGGCCGATGATCTCCAACGAGGCGTGGCCGTGGTCCATGTGGATCGGGGTCATCACCATGACCGAGACCATGACTGCGTGGCTCAGGCTCATGCCGATCGCCGCGAGACGCAGCAGTCGGTTCTCCCGCAGCAGGGCTCGTCCGGAGGCCCGGGCCGTGGGCGCCGTCCCGGCAGGGAGTTCCTTGAGGTGTTCGGCCCTGGCCAGCACGAGCGGGTCGGGGCGCAACCGGAAGAACATGACCGCCATCGCGGCGAGCATGCCGACGCCGGAGAACAAGTAGGCCCCCGTCAGTGGGGGCAGTCCGACGGCCGAAGCGACGACCTTGCCCGGCCCGGACAGGTTGGGGCCCAGGACCGAGCCCACCGTCGTGGCCCACACCACGAGCGAGAGGTCCCGCCCGCGGTGGGCCGGGAGCGAAAGGTCGGTCGCGGCATACCGGCTCTGGTTGTTGGCCGCCGTGGTCGCGCCGAGGAAGACCGCCCCGACGAGAAGCAGCGGGAACACCCGGGTGACGCCGGCCACGATGGACAGCGCCGTGCCGATGAACCCCAGCGCATAGCCGAGCGTCAGCCCGATGCGTCGGCCGTGGTCGTCCATCACCCGCGCGATCAGGAGCGTGACCAGAGCGGTCCCGAGGACGGCCGCGGTCTGGGCCAAACCCGCCAACGACTCGACACCGGACACATCCTTGGCCAGCATGGCGTTGACGGAGATCGCAGCACCGACCCCGAGGCCACCGAGCACTTGGGTGGACAGCAAGGTCGCGATGGTCCGTCGCTGCACAGCCGCACGCGTCGAGAGGGTCGAGGTCACTCGCAAGAGTCTGACAGGCGAACCGCACGGCGGGGCTTCGCGGCTGATGGCTACGCTGCCGCAACTGGCACGAGGAATCGGAGGCTGACATGTTCGGCAAGGTCTTGGTGGCCAACCGCGGAGAGATCGCGGTCCGCGCGTTCCGGGCAGCGACCGAGTTGGGCGCGAAGACGGTCGCGGTGTTCCCCCATGAGGACCGGTCCAGCGAGCATCGGCTCAAGGCCGACGAGGCCTACGAGATCGGTGAGCCGGGGCATCCCGTCCGTGCCTACCTCAATCCCCAGGCCATCGTCGACGTCGCCGTCGCATGCGGCGCCCAGGCGGTCTATCCCGGATACGGCTTCCTGTCCGAGAACCCCGACCTCGCCGAGGCGTGCGAGAGCTCCGGCGTGGTCTTCGTCGGTCCGCCTGCCGCTGTCCTGCACCTCACCGGCAACAAGTCGCGGGCCATCGAGGCGGCTCGGCGCGCCGGCCTGCCGACGCTGCGCGGTTGCCCGCCCGGCACCGATGTCGAGGCCCTCGTCGCGGGCGCCGAGGAGATCGGGTTCCCCGTGTTCGTCAAGGCGGTCGCCGGTGGCGGCGGCCGCGGCATGCGTCGGGTCGACGCTCCCGCAGACCTGCGCGGCGCCTTGGCTGCGGCGATGCGCGAGGCCGAGTCCGCCTTCGGCGACCCGACGGTCTTCATCGAGGAGGCGGTGATCCGCCCCCGCCACATCGAGGTGCAGATCCTCGCCGATGCGGTCGGCAACGTCGTGCACCTCTTCGAGCGCGACTGTTCGGTCCAACGCCGCCACCAGAAGGTCGTCGAGGTCGCTCCTGCGCCCAACCTCGACCCGGCGTTGCGCGACCAGATGTGTGCCGACGCCGTCGCGTTCGCCCGCGAGATCGGTTACGTCAACGCCGGCACGGTGGAGTTCCTCCTCGCCGAGAACGGCCGCTACGTCTTCATCGAGATGAACCCGCGCATCCAGGTCGAGCACACGGTCACCGAGGAAGTGACCGACATCGACCTGGTGGCCTCGCAACTGCGAATCGCCTCGGGCGAGACCCTCCCGGACCTCGGGATCAGCCAGGACACGATCACCCTGCGCGGGGCCGCCCTGCAGTGCCGCATTACGACCGAGGACCCGGCGAACGAGTTCCGCCCCGACACCGGCGAGATCACGGCATACCGCAGCGCGGGTGGCTCCGGCGTGCGACTGGACGGTGGCACGGTCTTCGTCGGCGCTCAGGTGAGCCCACACTTCGACTCGATGCTCGTCAAGCTCACCTGCCGCGGGCGCGATTTCGCGACCGCGGTGACCCGCGCCCGACGGGCGTTGGCCGAGTTCCGCATCCGTGGCGTTTCCACCAATATCCCCTTCCTGCAAGGGGTTCTCGAGGAGCCCGACTTCGTCGCCGGCCGCGCGACCACCTCGTTCATCGACGAGCGGCCGCACCTGCGCACCGCTCGGACGCCGCACGACCGCGGCACGAAGTTGCTCACCTACCTCGCCGATGTGACGGTCAACCAACCGCACGGCCCCGCCGCGACCCGCATCTCACCGCGCGCGAAACTCCCCACGCTCGATCGGTATGCCGCCCCGCCCGCCGGTGCGCGCGACCGACTGCTGGAGTTGGGCCCCGAGCGGTTCGCCGCCGCGTTGCGGGCCCAGGTGCCCGTGGCGGTCACCGACACGACCTTCCGCGATGCCCACCAGTCGCTGCTCGCCACCCGGGTGCGCACCCGCGACCTGCTGCATGTCGCACCGCACGTCGCGGCGTTGACCCCTCAGTTGCTCTCGGTGGAAGCTTGGGGCGGCGCGACCTACGACGTGGCCCTGCGCTTCCTCGCCGAAGACCCGTGGGATCGCCTGGCCGCATTGCGTGCCGCCATGCCCAACCTGCCGTTGCAGATGTTGCTGCGCGGCCGCAATACCGTCGGCTACACGCCCTACCCGACGACGGTGACCGACGCGTTCGTCGCCGAGGCGGCAGCGACCGGCATCGACATCTTCCGGATCTTCGACTCACTCAACGATGTGTCCCAGATGCGTCCGGCCATCGACGCGGTGCGTGCCACCGGCACCGCCGTCGCCGAGGTCGCCCTGTGCTACACCTCCGACCTCAACGACCCCGGCGAGCGGCTCTACACGCTGGACTACTACCTGCACCTGGCCGAGGCGATCGTCGCCGCCGGGGCGCACATCATCGCCATCAAGGACATGGCCGGGCTGTTGCGCGCCCCCGCGGCCCGTCGCCTGGTGACGGCGCTGCGCGAGCGGTTCGACCTGCCGGTCCACCTGCACACGCACGACACGGCCGGCGGTCAACTCGCGACCCTCCTCGCGGCGATCGATGCCGGTGTCGACGCCGTCGACGTCGCCTCGTCGTCGATGGCCGGCACGACGAGCCAGCCGCCGATGTCGGCCCTGGTCGCCGCGACCAATGCGACCGAGCGGGCGACCGGGCTCGATCTTGCGGCCGTCTGTTCGCTCGAGCCCTATTGGGAGGCGATGCGCACGCTCTACCGGCCTTTCGAGTCGGGCCTGCCCTCCCCCACCGGTCGGGTCTACACCCACGAGATCCCCGGCGGTCAGCTGTCCAACCTGCGCCAGCAGGCGATCGCCCTCGGGCTCGGCGACCGCTTCGAGGCCATCGAGGACATGTATGCCGCGGCCAACAAGATCCTCGGCAACATCGTCAAGGTGACGCCGTCCTCCAAGGTGGTCGGTGACCTCGCCCTGGCCCTCGTCGGAGCGGGTGCCGACCCGGCTGCCTTCGAAGCCGACCCCACGGCATACGACATCCCCGATTCGGTCATCGGCTTCCTCGGCGGCGAGCTGGGTGACCCGCCCGGTGGCTGGCCCGAGCCGTTCCGGACCAAGGCGCTGGCCGGGCGCACGATCAAGCGGGCCGAGACCGAGTTGGCACCCGACGACCTGGCGGCGCTCGCCGTGAGCCCGCGGGCCACCCTCAACCGGCTGCTGTTCCCTGGGCCGACCAAGGAGTTCCTCGCCTCCCGCGAGGCCTACTCCGACCTGTCGATCGTCGGGACGGTCGAGTTCCTGCACGGCCTCGTGCCCGGCGAGGAACACAGCATCGACATCGAGCCCGGCAAGCGGATCATCGTCTCGCTGCAGGCGGTGTCCGAGCCCGACGAGCGAGGTTTCCGGACGGTGATGTGCACCCTCAACGGCCAACTGCGGCCCGTGCAGATCCGCGACACGTCGGTCAAGGTCGACGTCCGCCAGGCCGAGCGCGCCGACCCGGCGATCAAGGGCCACATCGCTGCGCCCTTCGCCGGCATGGTGACGCCTGCGGTCCGCGAGGGCGACACCGTCGCAGCCGGCTCGGTCGTGGCCACCATCGAGGCCATGAAGATGGAGGCCTCGATCACCACGCCGGTCGGCGGCGTCGTCGAGCGGCTGGCCATCGGCGGACACACCCAGGTCGACGGCGGAGACCTCATCCTCGTCGTCCAGGTCGGTCAACCGCCCGCACCCAAGGCTCCCGAGATCGAGGCCTCGGCGGGCTAGCCCGCCGGCGTCGGGTCAGGTCCTCCGGCTCACCACGAGCCGGAGGACGAGCCGCCGACCCCGCCACCGGAGAACGACCCGCCCGAACTGCCGAACCCGGACCCGCCGGACGAGCCGGGCGTCGACTGGAACGTCCCACTGGCGGTCGTCGAGAACGAGTCGACCCCGTCGACGATGCTCCCGAAATCGGGGAACAACGTGCCGTGGTAGATGTACCAGTCGGGCATGATGACGACCTGGCCGGCAGCCGCAGCAGCGGCCGCGACCTCCTGGAACGTCTTGGCCCAACGGTCGGCGACCCCGAAGACGATGGCGAAGGGCAGGTAGCGCGAGAAGACGTCTTGTGCCTCCTCCCACCTGATCTGGTTCGCCTCGGCGGTCACGAGGTATTGGCGGAACCCCAGCGATTGGGCGAGCACGGCCGACCCGGCGGCGGTCTTGGCGGCCATCCGGGCCCCCAGCAACTGGATAACGAAACCCGCCAACAGCAACCCGGCGCCCAGCACCCAACCCGAGGGGATCGGCAGGGGCAGCCCGCTGGAGATGTCGATGGCCCGCGAGATCGAGCCGTAGGCGAAGATCGTGACGATCCCGGCGCCCATGACGAAGAAGCCGAAACCACGCCAGGCCGTCCGCTGGCTCTGCGGTGACTTGCGGAACCAACCGCGCGAAAGCACCTCGTCGTACATCAGGTCCTTGGTCGCGGCCAGCGTCTGCGCGAAGTGGTTCTTCAGGTCCGACAACAGCACTGGGCTGCCCTGCTGGAACAACCCGACGAGCACGCTCTGCTCGTAGGGGCGCAACTCATGCGCCGTCGTCGGGGACAGGGCCGTCAACCGCCAGTCGGTGCGAGCGAACATCCCCCCGCCCTCGACCTCCTCGATGCGCAGGTAGCCCCGGACCGCGAGGTCGATGACTGTCGCCGACACATCGAGCGTGTCGGCAGACTCGTCGATCACCGTCCCGACCAGGCCCGGTTGCACTCCCGGCGGCGGGTTGAACTGCACCGCGATCGTCGGAGTCTTCCCTCGCACCGTGGGCGCGGACCCACCAGGGGGTATGCCGTCCGCGATCGGCCCCTGCCCGAGGCCCGGGGTCAGACCTGGGGTCAGACCGGCATACCACTCGTCCCGGCCACGGGTGGCGACGAGCATCCCCATGACGACGAGCGCGACGATGGGGGCGAGGACGCCACCGGCCACCGACGCGAGCGAGGCGACCTTCGCGACACCCTCATCCAGGCCCGAGCCGGGAGCCCCGGCGGTGCCGGTGCGGATGTCCGGCGCGATCTTGGAGAAACCGGACAAGGGATAGCGCGTGTCGATGGTGAGGTTCTCCCCCGCCGCCAGGCTGCCCACGGCGAATCGCGCCGTGGCGCCACCGGTGGCCGAGTCGCAGGCTGCGCCAACCCCGCGGGTGCACCGCACGTCGGTCGCGGCGACCGGAGCCGTCACCGACACGGTGACCGCACCCTTGGCGACCGTGTCGTCCTTGATGACGTTGTAGTAGAACTCGGCCGTCTGGGTGTCGGTGAACGGGTTGAGCACGTTGGCCAGGTGATAGCGCACGACGTAGGTCTGCGTGCCGCTCACCGTCTTGGAGGCGGAGCCGATCCGGATCGTCACGTCGGGGCCGTTGTCAACCAACTGGACCGTGGCGTCAGCGCCCGTCGGGCTGGAGACGCTGACCCCCGTCATGCTGAGGTAGCGATAGACGTCGGTGCGCCCGTCGACCCCCTGCCGCACAGTGATCGCCCGGTAGATGCCGTGCCGGACGCCGCCGGAGGAGTCGAAACTGTATTGGATCGTTTCGGTGACCGTGATCCCGCCGTCCTTGTCGACGACGAACGCCGAGTCGAAAGCGGGCATCCGATCAGCCGTCGCCAGAGCGGCCAGCGCGGGAGCGGCCGAGAGGTCGGACCAGGGTGCGACCGCGGCCGTCGTTGAACTCTGAGCCGGTGTCTGGGCCAAGGCAGCTGGGGCTGCCGCGACGCCGAGCAGAGTGAGCGCGGCGCCCACCAGCAGGGCGAGCCGCGCGGCATACCCCCGACGGTGTGTTTGCGAGCGAGCCGGGTGGCTCACCGCTCGCTCCGGGAGTGCATGGCGCGGTCGGCTTCGCGCTTGTCCTGGCGTTCGCGAAGGGCCTGGCGTTTGTCGTATTGCCGCTTGCCGGTGGCCAGGGCGATCTCGACCTTGGCGCGGCCGTCCTTGAAGTAGACGGCGAGGGGGACGATCGTGCGGCCCTTCTCGCGGATCTTCGACTCGATCTTGGTGAGTTCCTCGCGGTGCAGGAGGAGCTTTCGGCGGCGCCGAGGGGCGTGGTTGGTCCAGGTGCCTTGGCTGTATTCGGGGATGTGGACACCCTCGAGCCACAACTCGTCGCCGGTGAACTGGGCGAAGCCGTCGACCAGTGAGCAGCGCCCGGCACGCAACGCCTTCACCTCGGTGCCCATGAGGGAGATGCCCGCCTCGAAGGTGTCCTCGATGTGGTAGTCGTGGCGGGCCTTGCGGTTGCTCGCGACGACCTTTCGGCCACTTTCCTTGACCACGTGAGTGGGTCCTCCCTGTCACCTACCGGAGAGCCAACGCTACCCCGTCGGCACCTGCGGCCGGGAAGGCTTTAAGCACGCCTACAACCAAGAGCGCGGATTGACGAACTGGCCGTCTTCCAACGTCTCGAAGTGCAGGTGGCAGCCGGTGGAGTTCCCGGTCGTCCCCGTATAGCCAATGAGCTGACCGCGCGACACGGTGCCGCTGCGCTGGACGAAGGACGTGAGGTGGTTGTAGGTCGTGGCCAGGTCGACACCCCGGCGGATCCCGTGGTCGATGACGATCTGGTTGCCTCGCCCACCGGCCCACCCGGCCCTGATGATCGTGCCGGGCGCGGCGGCATACACGGGCGAACTGCAGCCGTTGGCGAAATCGAGGCCGGTGTGCAACCGCCAGACCTGGAAGATCGGGTGGAAACGCATGCCGAACTCCGAGCTGGTGCGACCACCGGTGATCGGCCGGCTGAGGAAGCCGGAGGCCTGGTCGGGTTGCGCGACGGGAGGCGGCGGGACCGCCGTGCCGTTCTTGCGAGCGGCTTCCTCGGCGGCCTTCTGGGCAGCAGCTTCCGCGGCCTTGCGGGCCGCCTCACGCTCCCGCGCGATCCGGGCCTGCTCGATGAGCAGGGCTTGCAGGCGCTGTTGTTCGGCCTGCGCCTCGGCCAATTGGCTCGCCTCGTTGGCGCGCTGGGCCTCGACCGAGGCGGCATACCCACTCTGTTGGGCGACGAGCGCGTCGAGGGCCGAACTTGCTGCCTGCGCCTCGTTTCGCGAGGCTTCCGCGGCGGCCAAGGCGTTCTCCGCCTGCCGCTTGAGGTCGGTGACCTCGACCTGCACCGCAGCCAGGTAGGCGCCGTTGGCGTCCCCGTCGGCCTTAGCTGCGGCGAGGTCGTTGAGAGCCTGGTTGGTCATCGCCGTCACCGTGTCGGCCAGGACGAGTCGCGTGGCGAAGTCGTCGGCGCTGGTGGCGCCCAGAGCCACGGACAGCTGGCCCACCGAGCCGCCCTGGAACAGGTCTGCGGCGAAGGCATCCAACGTGCGTTGAGTTTGATCGCGGGTGGCCGTGTTGCGGGCCACCGCTTCCTCGGCGCGCGCGGCATTCGCCTGCGCCACCGCCAGGGCTGCCGCCACCTCTGCGTTGTGTTTGGCCGCTGCTCTCGCCGCGGACTGCGCCGAGGCCAACCGAGCCCGGGCGGCGGGCAACTGCGCCTGAGTCTGAGTGAGCGCCGTATAGGCCTGCGCCAACTCGGCGGAGGTCTCGCTCAGTTGCTCCTCCAGGTCGGCGACCTGGGCGTCGGCGGCACGCTTCTCATCCCCGGTATCAGCAGCCGACGGAGGGGCCAGAAGCACGGCAGAGAAGGACAGCACGACGAGACCGGCGGCGCCAGCCCGCAAGCCTGGGCGGCGGCCGGGGGGTGAAGTCAACACCCGTCGCATCAATCTCTGGAGAATCATCAGTCCCTTTGGTACCACACTCGGTCGGCACAGATGAGCGGGCTCACCTGTGAAACCTGACCAATCGACCTTGCATCCCCCGACCCCCGTCACACTCGAAGGTAGCGCCTGAGGGTGAACCATGACGTCAGAACCGCGACGATCGCCACCCCGCCGACCACCCAAGGAGCCACGGCGAAGACATCCGTCATCCCGATGAACGCAGTGTCCATCAACGCCTTGCTGAGGTATCCCCCGATGCCATAACTAACGGTCGCCCACAACAGGCCCATCGCCAACGAGGCTCCGACGAGGGCCGAGACGAGCGTCTCGAGCACGAAGGGCAGTTGGATCGTCGCGTTGGACGCACCGACCAGCCGCATGATCCCGGTCTCTCGCCGCCGCGAAAATGCCGTCTGGCGAATGGTCGTGGCCATGAGCAGGACGGCGCACAGGACCATGAGCGCCGAGAGGGCGATCGCCCCCCACGACACGGCGTTCATGAACGCGAAGAATCGGTCGAGCAACTGCTTCTGGTCCTGGACCCGCCCGACTCCTGGGGCACCGGAGAACGACGACACGATGACGTCGTATTTCCCTGCGTCGGTCAACGACACCCGGAAGGAGTCGGCGAAGGCCCGTTCGGTCGCCTGCTCGGCCAACGGGGAGTTCTTGAACTGCTCCTTGAACCGCTTGAACGCGTCGGCCTGGCTTTCGTAGAAGATCTCCTTGACCGGAGGCTTCATCTGCTCGAGCTGGGCCTTGATCTGCTCACGCTGGGTGGGGGTGGTCGCCTTACCGCTGCACGCGGCATACTGCGAGCCCTCCACGCACAGGAAGATCGAGACCTGCACGCGGTCGTACCAGTAGTCCTTCATGGTGTCGACCTGGCGCTGGGCCAGGAGCCCGAGTCCGAGCAGGTACATCGAGATCATCGTGACGAGGATGACCGACACGGCCATCGACAGATTCCGACGCAGCCCGGTGCCCAATTCACCGAGGACGAATCCGGCCCGCATCAGCGCTCCCCTCCGGCCGACCCGGCATCGGGGGTCCCATCCTCGGCGTCCGAGTCGCCCTCATCGATTCGAACGACGGGGATTGCCGAGGTCGTCTTGCCGTAGTCGCCGTCGGCCTCGTCGCGCACCAACTTCCCGGCGTCGAGCTCGATGACCCGGCGGCGGAACTCGTTAACCATCTCGTGGTCGTGGGTAGCCACGACGACCGTGGTGCCGGAGCGGTTGATCCGGTCGAGCAACTCGACGATCGCGCGACTGGTGGCCGGGTCGAGGTTGCCGGTCGGCTCGTCGGCCAACAGGATTGTCGGCTTGTTGACGATGGCCCGAGCAATGGCCACCCGCTGCTGCTCACCACCAGAGAGCTGGTGGGGCAACCGCTTCTCCTTGCCCTCAAGCCCAACGACGCGCAGCGTCTCGGGAACGGTCTGGCGGATGAGGGCGCGCGACTTGCCGATGACCTGCAGGGCGAAGGCGACGTTCTGGAAGACGCTCTTGTTGGGCAGCAGTCGGAAGTCCTGGAAGACCGTCCCGATCTCGCGGCGCAGCATCGGCACCCGACGATCGGGCAGCGTGCGCAGCTCGCGGCCAGCGACGAGGACGGCGCCCGACGTCGCCCGTTCCTCGCGAATGGCCAGGCGCAACAACGTCGACTTGCCCGAGCCGGAACTCCCGACGATGAAGACGAACTCACCTCGCTCGACCTCAAGGGAGACCTCGGACAAGGCCGGGCGGGTGGCCTTGGGGTAGGTCTTGGTCACGGCGTCAAACAGGATCATGCGTCGGTTTCTCCGGTCAGGGCAGCCTGGGGCCAGGGCCTGCGCGAGCCCTGGTGTGGTCCGAGGGTAGTTGAGTGACTGGAGAAACCACAGTTATGCACGTGGCTGGCGTGGCGCGAGGGGTATGCCGCAAGGCCCCGACTCGCGCCCTCCCCCTCTGGCCGCGGCCGGGTTGTACCCGATTACGCCCGGTTTGCACTCGTCGGGCGTAGGGAAGTATCTTGATGTCAAGATACTTGGAGGGGGAACCCGATGGCCGCCGCAGGCGAGGGTGAGGCGCTGACGCGACGCGGCATACCCCTCGATCCCCAACTGCGCGTCCTGGCCATCGGAGCGTTCGCGACCCGCTTCGGCAGCGGTGCGGTGATGACGACCTCGGCCATCTACTTCACTCGCCACCTGGGTTTCACTGTCGGGGAGGTGGCGCTGGCCGTCTCGGTGGCAGCCGCGGCCGCGATGATCGCGGCCCTTCCCGCTGGGCATCTGGGCGACACCCGCGGCCCCCGCGAGGTGCTCAACGTGATCATGCTCGCCCTCGCGGTCGCGACGCCGTTGCCCGTGCTGGCAACCTCGCCGTGGGTGCTCACCCTGCTGCTGGCGGTCGAGGCCGCCCTGGCCTCCGCCGCCAACGCGGTCCGCAATGGCCTCACCGCCCAGGTGGCGATCGGCGGGCGAGGCGTGCAGTTCAAGGCCTATCTGCGTGCCGTGACCAACAGCGGCATCGCGCTGGGCTCGGTCGTGGGCGGGGCGGCGCTCGTCGTGGACACCCGCGCGGCATACGTGAGCGTCTTCGTGATGGCCGGCGTGCTGTGCGGCTTCGCTGCGTGGAACACCACCCGGCTGACCCACCTGCCGCCCTACCGCCGACCGGACGGTGAGCCGCGGCTCGGGGTGCTGCGCGACCTGCCGTTCGTCGCAGTCGTGCTGAGCACGTCGATGTTCTCCGTGCACTTCGTCGCCGCCGAGTTGGGTCTGGCCCTGTTCGTGTCGCAGCGGACCCAGGCGCCCCAAGTGATGGTCGCAGTGCTCCTGCTGGTCAATACGGTCGCGGTCGCCTCGCTGCAGGTCCGCCTGTCCACCTCCGCCGACTCCGTCGCCACTGGAGGGCGGGCGTTGGTGCGCGGCGGCGCGCTCATCGCGGTCGGGTTCGCCCTCATCGGGCTGGCCGACGGCAGCTCGGCATGGGTGGCGGTGGCCGTGTTGCTCGCCGGCGCTTGCGTCCACGTCGTCGGCGAGATGATCGGCTCAGGCGGCCAGTGGGCGTTGCAGATGGGGCTGGCCCCGCACGAACGGCAGGGGCAATATCAGGGGTTCGCGAGCCTGGGCTTCTCGCTGATGAACGTCGTCGGGCCGCCGGTGGTCACGCTGCTGTGCATCCAGGGCGGCCGCCTGGGGTGGGTCGCGATGGGCCTGATCGTCCTGGTCTCTGGTGTCGCCGCGCAGGCGCTGGGGCGCTGGGCTCTGGCCAACCGCACGGCATACGGAGTGACGACCCACTCGGGCTGAGTGGTGCGTGCGGGCTGATCGGCGAGCGGAGGCTGAGACTTACGGCCGCGGTCAGCCGTTGCCCTTCTCCAGGTTGCGCTTCCAGCGGATGCCGGCCTCGATGAAGTCGTCGATGTCGCCGTCGAAGACCGCCGACGGGTTGCCGACCTCGTGGTCGGTGCGCAGGTCCTTGACCATCTGATAGGGCTGCAGGACATAGGAACGCATCTGGTCACCCCAGCTGGCCTTGACGTCGCCGGCCATCTCCTTGCGGGTGGCGGCCTCCTCGGCCTTCTTCTGCAGCAGCAGGCGTGACTGCAGGACGCGCAGGGCGGCGGCGCGGTTCTGGATCTGGGACTTCTCGTTCTGCATCGAGACGACGATGCCCGTGGGGATGTGGGTCATCCGGACCGCCGAGTCGGTGGTGTTGACGCTCTGCCCGCCGGGGCCGGACGAGCGGAACACGTCGATCTTGAGCTCGTTCTCGGGGATGTCGATGTGGTCGGTCTGCTCGATGAGCGGGACCACCTCGACCGCTGCGAACGACGTCTGCCGGCGCCCCTGGTTGTCGAACGGGCTGATCCGCACCAGCCGGTGGGTGCCCGCCTCGACCGAGAGGTTGCCGAAGGCATAGGGCACCTTGACCTCGAAGGTCGCCGACTTGAGGCCAGCCTCCTCGGCGTAGGAGGTGTCCAGCACCGTTGTCGGGTAGTTGTGCCGCTCGGCCCAGCGCAGGTACATCCGCATGAGCATCTCGGCGAAGTCGGCCGCGTCCACTCCCCCAGCACCCGAGCGGATGGTGACGACGGCCTCGCGGGCGTCCCACTCACCGTTGAGGAGGGTGCGGACCTCAAGCTCACCGACGTCCTTCTTAAGCTTGGCCAGATCGCGCTCGGCCTCGGCGAGGGTGTCGGCGTCGCCCTCCTCGGTGCCCATCTCGACGAGCACCTCGAGGTCTTCGACCCGGCTGTCCATCCCGGTCACCCGTTCGCGCTCGGAGTTGGCGCGGGACAGCGCAGAGGTCACCTGCTGCGCCCGGTCGGGGTCGTCCCAGAGGTTGGGGACCGACGCCTCCGCCTCCAGCCGCGCGATCTCGGTCGTCAGAGCATCGAGGTTGGTCACCTCGCGCACGGAATCCATCGTCGCGCGCAGGTGCTTGATCTCTTCTCCGAAGTCGACAGCCACGAGGGTCAAGCCTACGCGAGGCCCCCTGTATGCCGCGCCGCTCACCGATCGTGCCCCACGTCGGAGCCACACCCGCGCCGCACCGGGGCTGGGAGGCGGGCGACCGGCATACCCCTGCGCACACCGAAGGCCATTGGTCGGCGAGGCGGGCGCGGCCCGTGCTCAGGTGCCGCATCCCACCCGACCATTGGTATGCCGTGTGCTCGCCGCGGGCGCGGTCTAGCGTGGGGCTATGCCTCCCCGTGCGTCGCGAGCAGACACCCTCGCCCAGCGGCTGCTCGACGCCCAGGTGGCCTACCACCTCGATCGGTTCACCGGCGACCGGCTCGAGTCCACGGTTGCTGGGCTCGTCGAGAGCCTCCTGGACAGCGCCGGGCCGCACCAACTCGCCGACCTGATCGACCGGGAAGCCGTCGCCGCCGTCGTGGTGCGGGCCATGGCGAACGTGCCGGGCAGCGCGGCCGTCAGCGGCATCGTCGAGCTGGGCACCCAGGTCGCTCACGACGGTCCGTGGCAACCCTTCCCCGTCGGCGAGACGGTCGACCGGGAGCAGGTGGAGGTCCTCGTGACCTCCGTGCTGGAGTTGACCCCGGCGCTGGAACGGGCCCTGGAGCGGCTCACCGGCAGCCCGTTGGTTGGCGTGGTCGCGTCGCGGTTCATGGGCCGGATCGCCAGCGAGGTGATCCAGGCCAACCAGGCTGTCGCATCCAAGGTGCCCGGTCTGGGGCCGCTGGTGTCCTTCGGGACGAGCACGGCATCGCGGCTGCGGGGTGCTGCGGACCGGCAGTTCGAAGGGCTGATCGGCGACGCGGTCGGCAAGGGCGGCACGTTCGCGGTGCGGCGCCTCAACCGAATCTTCGTCGAGACCCTGCGCGACCCCACAACCCGCGAGGCGATCCTGCAGGTCTGGCACCAGACCTCCGGCGAGCGGGTCATCGGACTCGGGGCGTATGCCGCGCACGCGGAGGTCTCCGGCGTGGTCGACGCCGCCCACGAACTCGCCGTGACCGCCCTCGGCACCGAGCACGCCGCCCGCGTCGCCACGCTGGTGGTCGACGCCCTCTTCGAGTGGTTCGGGGGCTACACCCTGGCTGAGCTGCTCGACCAACTCGAATGGCCGCGCGACGAGGTCATCGCCCACCTCGTGCCGCTGGCTTCGTTCGTGGTCGACACCCTGCGCGCCAGCGGAGACCTCGAACGGCTGCTCCGTGCCCAGCTTGAGCCCTTCTACGCCTCCGCCGAGGTCGCCGACCTGCTGCGCTGAGCCTGGTTGAGGTATGCCGCCCCTGAGGTGGCCTGTGCGGAGTGTTGGCCACACCAGAGGGTCGCCTTCACTCCGCAAAGCGCCGGTTGACCGGCCTCGGGCGCCGCGGCGCACGTCGTATCTAGGGCACAGGCAGGAGCGGGGCGCGGGCCTTGGCCTCGACGTGCACCGCGATCTCCTTGCCGAGCGCCGCGAGCAGTCCGCCGGTCATCGGCAACTCGACGGTCGCATCCAGGACGACGACCGCGGTGTCGCCTCCCTGAGCGCCCGTCCCCGGCGCGATCCCCCACGCCCGCACCCCCTCGGGCTTGGGCCGCACCGAGAGGTATGCCGCCGCAGCCTCCTTCACCGTCGCCGAACTGAGCACCACCGCGTCCGACAACCCGCTGCGGTATGCCGTTGCCTCGTCCAACGCGTCAGCCGCATCCAACGCCGCCGCGTCGGCCGCATCGACCAACCGCACCCGAGCCAGTTGCGCGGCAGTGACATCCACTCCCCCGACGATCAGCAGCATCGCGAGCATGACCATGCCGAGGATGAGCACCGACACCTGCCCCGACTCGGCCCGGCGCCGCCGCACCGCGGCCCTGAACCGCCGCACCGCCGCACTGACCCGCCTCGGCCCGCTCATGACCCACCGAACCGACCGACGGTGGCCACATGCGTGGCCGACACGGGAATCGCGGCGGGGACGGCATCGCCGAGGAACGCCGGAAGGTAGGGCAGTCGCACCCGGATCGACGTCGTCACGCTGACCCGCGCGTCCGGGCGCAGACAGGGAGAGCCGTCGCACGTGATCGCCACCGAAGTCTCCTCGGGCAGGAACCCGAAGTCTTCGAAGGCGACCTGGGCCGCGGCCCGGGCGCGCGGCATACCTTGGCTCTCCGCCGGGGCCGTCGTGAAGGCGCGACCCGCCTCGCGAGCCGCCGTTGTCGCTGAGTATGCCGCCGCCTGCAGCACCGCCAGGGTCATGACAAGGTAGATGAGCGGCACCAGCAACAGCACCCCGAGGAAGACGAACTCGACGATTGCTCGCCCCTGGTCGGGGCGGCCGACCCGCAGCCGCACCCACCGAACGAGCCCCGTGGGCCTGGTCATGGCTCGATCACCTGTCGCTCGTCGAACGCCCGCCCGACCACCGTCATCGACCCGCCCGGCCCCATCAGGCCGATCACGGGCAGGGGGGCAACGACGGTGACCTCGACGACTCGGACTCCCGCGTCGGTCACCGTCCGCCGCGTCGAGATGTCCTGGGCGTATGCCGCCGACAGGGTGTCGGTCACGAGCGCGCCAGTTCGCTCACTGGCGTCCGACGTGGGCACGTCGGCCCGAGCGCCGAGCCGGGCTCCTTCGGCGGCGCAGGCGATGAGGGTGTTGCGCACGTGCAGGACGAGGCCCAGTTGGAAGACCCCCATGCCGAGGACCAGGACGAGCGTAGAGACCATGACGAACTCGGCGACCGCCGAGCCACGCTCACCCGGCCGGGTCGCCGCCACCGCGGCCATCGGGCTACTTCTTGCCGGTGACACTCGACAGGGAACTCTGGAACAGGTCGACCAGCGCAGGGCCGGCGACGATCCAGAGCCCCGAGACCAATCCCGCTGTCATGACGGTGATGAGGACCCAGCCGGGGACGTCGCCCCGGTCCCGCCTGGCGCGCCGAGCGGCGCGGTTGGCGGCTGACCAGAGCGCGCCCAAGCCGCTCGCAGTCCGAAGGTATGCCGTGTGTACAGGTGTCATTGCAGGGCCCCCGTGGTGACGTGGTGGATGGGACTGGTTGGTGGTTCGACCGCCAAGCGGTTGGCGGGGATCAGGGTGGGACGCCTCGTCATCGGCGGCCTCACATGGTCAATCGAAGGAAGGCGAAGCCCGGGAATACGGCGAAGAGCACCGTCACCGGCAGGACGAGGAAGACGACCGGGATCATCATCGCGATCTCCTTGCGGCCCCCGGCCTCCATGACCGCGCGACGACCGGCTTCCCGAACGTCTTGCGCCTGGGCGCGAAGCACCTCAGCCAAGGGCGTTCCTCGCTCGGCAGCGATGACCATGCCGTCGACGAAGCGGGTCAGGCTGACCAGGCCGGTCCGGTCGGCCAATCCCTGCAACGCGGTGGGAAGGTTGGCGCCGGCGCGCGCATCGGCCAGACACCGCCCGAGCTCGATCGAGAGCTCACCACGCGAGAGACGACAGACCCGATCCAAGGCGCCGGTTGCCCCCTCACCGGCACTGACCGCGAGCGCGAGCAGCTCTGCCACCGTGGGGAACTCGGCCAGCATGAGCTGCTCACGCAGCCGAGCCTGGCGGGACAGCCACTGATCGCGACCGATGACGCCCAGCAGGACACTCGCCACGACGAGAAGGACAACAGGCATCACCGACGCCCCGCGGGCAAGGATCGCGAGCAGCCCGAGCGCCGAACCGACCGCTCCGCCGAGCGCGCCCCACACCACCTGCTCACCACGGAAGCCCTCGACGTCGGGAGGCAGCCCAGCCCGCTGCAGGCGCCGTCTCACCGAGGCCGAGCCGCCCATGATCCGGTCGACCCGGCGGGCCAGATCCCCCATCAGCGGGGCGAGCAACGTCGAGAGGCGAGTCTGGTTGCGCGGCATACTCGCCAGGAGTCGGGACGGAGCGATCGTGTCGCGCAGGTAGGGAGCGAGCCGGGCATCCAGACCCGGGCGTCGGTTGACCGGCACCCCACGGACGATGAGGATGACGCCGACCGAGAAGAGCGCACCCGCCGCCGCCCCGGCCATCGACCACCCGCCCACGCCACTCATCGCAGCACCCGCTCGTCCTCGGGAAGTCGCCCGATCCGCACCATCAAGCGGTAGGCGACCACCGTGATCGCTGCGCCGACGGCGAGGACCGCCGTGCCCGCGGCACTGCTGTAAGCACGTAGCGAGTCCTGCTGGATCGACATCATCGCCAGGACAACCCAGGGGGCACCTGCTGCCAGGCGAGCGGCGTTGACCGTCCACCCCTGACGGGTCTCCAACTCGGCGCGGGTGCGGGCGTCTTCACGCAGGAAGGCCGACAGCGTGCGCAGCACCCGCCCGAGGTCAGATCCACCGACCTCCCGGGCGATCCGCAGTGATTCCACGAGGCGGTCGGCGACCGGGTCGGCGAGCCGGTCCTTGAGCCGGTTGAGGCAGTCGTGGAAGCGCCCCGTCGTGCGGTAGTCCTCCGCGAACGCGGCGAACGCCGGGCGCAGTTCCTCAGGTCCGCGGACGGCGAGCTGGCTCAGCGCCTCGGGAAGGGCAAGTCCCGCCCGGACCGCGGAGGCAATGTTGTCGACCGCGTCGGGCCACAGGTCACGAAGTTGCCCCCGTCGTTTGCGGGCTCGCATGGTCACCAACGCCCGCGGCCCGTACCCCGCCATCGCTGCGAAGCAGATCGCGATAGGCACCACCCGGGTCATCGAGTAGGCACCGAGGAAGACGATGACGAAGACCACCATGCAGGCGGCGAGCAACTGGCCGGGCGAGATGGTGTCGAACCCGGCCTGGACGAGTTGGTCCCGCACCCGATCAGCCAGGCTGGCCCGACGCGCGGGAGCCGAACGCTCGGTTTGCGGCCAGGTCGACCAGAAGATGCAGAAGACCCCGGCGCCGAGCAGCAGGCCGATCGCAAGAGCCGACATCAGGCCTCCTGCGCCAACAGGGCAGTCAGTCGGTAGCCGGCCCGCTCGAATCGGTCGACATGGGGCGGGAAGCCATCGGCGCGCTTGAGGACGCCACCGCGGGTGGTGAAGATGTCGGCCACCTCGACCACGTCGCCCTCGACCCGGCCGGGCACGGCGACGATCTCCCGCACTCGGCGGGTCCCGTCACCTTCAAGGGCGATGTGCACGACGAGGTCGACCGAACTAGCCACCGTGGGCACGACGAACCGGGGGCTGACGTTCTCACCGGCGAGCAGCGGCAGCGTGCACATCTTGGTGATTGCTTCCCGCGCCGAGTTGGCGTGCAAGGTGCACATCCCGGGTAGCCCTGAGTTGAGGGCGATCAGCAGGTCAAGGCTTTCGGCCTGACGAACCTCGCCGACAATGATCCGCGACGGGCGCATTCGCAACGCCTCAGTCACCAAGCGGCGCAACGGAACAGCGCCGGTGCCCTCCAGGCTCGGCTGTCGACATTGCATTCCCGCGACGTCCCGCAACGGGATCTTGAGCTCGAAGACCTCTTCACACGTGACCACGCGTTCCCGCGCCGGAATGGCGGAGGCCAGGCACCCCAGGAGGGTGGTCTTCCCCGCTTGCGTGCCTCCGGCGACCAGGATGTTCAGCCCGGAGACGACCGCCGCTTCCAAGAACGTGGCGGCCGGGCGGGTGAGGGTCCCGAGGCGGACCAGGTCGTCCAGGTGGTCGGCCCGCACGACGAACTTCCGCACATTGATGTGCCAGTGGTCGCGGGTGATGTCGGGGATGACGACGTGCAGTCGACTGCCGTCCGGCAGCGTCGCATCGACGAACGGTGAGCTCAGATCGACCCGTCGCCCGGAGGACCGCAACATCCGCTCGACCAGGTCACGCACCTCATCAGCGGTGAGGATGGTGTTGGTCAACTCGGACTGCCCCGCGCGGGCGATGAATACCCGATCGGGACTGTTGACCCAGATCTCCTCGACCTTGGGGTCATCGAAGTAGCGCTGCAACGGCCCATATCCGGCGACCGTGTCGAGGATGGATTTGGCCGCTCCGGCGAGATCGGCCAAGGGCGGCATGCCGCTGCGCATGGAGCGCTCGTCGTAGTCGGTGACCGCGTCCCGCACCAGCCGGTCGATCTCCATGGGATGACGGGCCGGATCGAGCCCGGATCGACGGATGAGTTCACGAACCTCACCCTCGACCTGACGCACTGCGTCGGCCATCACGCCTCCGTTCCCCTGAGCCTTCTTGAGGCAAACATAGTGATTCGCGGCATTCGCGCATCTCGTACCGGTACGTCCCTGTGGATAACTTCTGCGCCCGTCGGCTCCGGTCGACTACACATCCGGTATGCCGTGCATCCACATCAGGGGGAAATTCCGTGCACCTTCGGTTGACTGTGGTGAACCCGATGGCCGGCCGTGCCGTCGAGGTGCGGGTCGCGGCCCGCCGCGGGGCGACCTTCGCAGAGTTGCTCGACGCGCTCGACGCCGCGCACGCGCTCACCGACACCAGCCGCACGTGGTCGGTTGATTCGGTCGGTGTTCCCCCCACTGCGACCCTCGGTCTGCCGCCGTTGCTCGACGGAGCCCGACTGATGATCCGTCCCGCAGGGTCGACCTCCCCCGACACCTCGACCGCCTCGACCGCCTCGGGCCTGCTGCAACTCCATGCCGTCGGCGGGCCTGACAGCGGCCTGGTCCACGACCTCCCTCCGGGGCGACACGTGCTCGGACGCGGAGCGAATACTCCTATCCGCGTGGGTGATTCGAGCTTGTCTCGCCTGCATGCCGAGATCACCGTCGCCGGTCGATCCATCACCGTCCGCGACCTGGAGTCAACAAACGGGACCTGGGTGAACGGCATACCCGTGGGGGGTGAACCCATCACCCTCGCGGCCGGGGCAACCTTGCAGACGGGCGATTCTCGGTGGCAGTTGCGCACTCCGGCAACGGTTTCCGCGGCAACACGCCCTGACCATGAAGGACACCTGCTGGTCAGCCGGAGCCCACGCCTGCCGCTCCCCGGGCCGGCCGCACCGATCCCCTTCCCCGAGGAACCGAACCCACCTGCGGGACAGCGACTTCCGATCGCCGCCGCCACCCTCCCGCTCGTCTTCTCCGCGGTGCTGGCAGTGGTGATGCAGTCCCCCACGATGCTGCTCTTCGGCCTCATGGGGCCCTTGCTGCTCCTCGGCTCCTGGTGGTCAGATCGTCGCAACGGGAAGCGGGTCACCAGAGCAGAACAGCGCCGGTATGCCGCCGCGCTCGCCACCGCGCGGGCCCTCCTGACCGCCGCCTTAGCCGCCGAACGTGAGGTGCGGTTGGCCGAGGACCCCGACCCGGCCTGGCTCGCGGGCCTCGCCAGGGGGCCGCTGACCGGCTTGTGGGACCGGACCGGCGACGCTGCGCTTCGGGTGCGGATCGGGCTGGGGACGATCTGCGCCAGACAGTCGGTGGCCGGGAGTCCCCATCCGCCCACGATGGACGAGGTGCCCGTTGTCATCCGGCTCGACGGCGGTGCTGCCACCGGCATCATCGGGCCACGCGAGGAGGCCCTGCGGTTGGCCCGTTGGATGATTGGCCAACTCTCCCTGCGCTATTCGCCCGCCGACCTCAGCATCGGCTTGCTCGCGCCGGAGTCGGAGCGGGAGTGGTCGTGGGTCGCCGAACTGCCCCACTCACAGGCCGAGGCGGAGCGCGACGCGGGTCGGGGTCGCGGGGTGATCCTTGTCGACGGGACCCCAGCCCCGGCACCGACTGAGAACGTGCATGTCCTGGCCGTGGCGGCCGACGCTGCCGACCTGCCGAGCGCCTGCACTCAGATCGTCGAGCTGCGCGCCGGCACCTCGAGCCTGACGTGGGCGCAGCAGCCTGTCACTGGCCTCGAACCCGATGGGGTCCCGCGGGCCTGGGCCCTCCTGCTCGCCCAGCGGCTGGGGCCGCTGCGCGACGCGGCAGCGACCCCTCACAAGGGCGTGATTCCCTCTCGCACAACCTTGTTGGACGTCCTCGAGATTCCCGAGCGAGACGGCATACCCGACCTCACTGCCCGTTGGCGTGAGAGTCCTCGGTCGACGCTCACTCCCATCGGGGCCACCGCCTCGGGGCCGCTGCCGATCGACCTCGTCCGCGACGGCCCCCACGCGTTGGTCGGAGGGACGACGGGGTCTGGCAAGTCGGAGTTGCTCGTCAGCCTCGTGGCCGGGCTCGCGGCCGCGAATCGCCCCGATGAGCTGAGCTTCGTGCTTGTCGACTACAAGGGGGGTGCCGCCTTCGGCGCCTGTCGGGACCTCCCTCACGTCGTCGGCCTGGTCACCGACCTCGACCATCAGCTGACCGAGCGGGCCTTGGTCAGCCTCGATGCTGAGCTCAAACGACGCGAGCGGGTCTTCGGCGAGCATGGCGTCGCGGATCTCGCCGCCTACCAAGGGGTATGCCGCCCCGGCGACCCCACCGTGGGACGTCTGGTCATCGTCGTCGACGAATTCCGCAGTCTTGCCGAGGAATTGCCGGACTTTGTCACCGGCTTGGTACGCGTGGCCTCGCTTGGCCGATCCCTCGGCGTGCACCTCGTCATCGCCACGCAGCGCCCGGGCGGAGTCGTCACCGCCGACATGCGCGCCAACCTGGGGCTGCGCATCGCGTTGCGGGTCCGCGACATCGTGGACTCGCTCGACGTCGTCGAATCGCCCGTCGCCGCCTCGATCGCCGAGAGCACCCCAGGGCGAGCGATCCTCACCAGCGCAGCCACCCGGCTCGTCGAGGTGCAGACCGCGCTCGCGACCGGCCCGAGCCGCCGAGCGGTCGAGCCGCCCGTGCGGGTTGTGTCCATCGATGGGCTGGCCATTCCACAGTCAGTCCGGGCGCTTGACGGCCCGACGCAGGTGGACGACCTCGTCGCAGCCAGCCGTCGCGCGGTGTTGGAGCTGTCGATTCCCCTGCCCGGGTCGCCCTGGTTGCCTCCGCTGTCGGGTGACTTGACCGTCGCGAGCCTCGCCGGAGGTTCAGGATGGCCGGTTCCGTTGGGGCGCAGAGATGTTCCCCTTCACCAGCGGCAGAGCGACTGGACCTGGGACCCCCTGCGTGAAGGTCACCTGGGCATTGTCGGCGCGCCGCGGACCGGCCGCACCACGGCCCTCCTCACCGTCGCCGGACAACTCGCCGCCCGCTTCTCCCCCGACGAGATTCACCTGTATGCCGTGCACGCCGGCTCCCTGGGCCATCTCGACGCACTCCCACATGTCGGTGCCTCGGTCCGTTGCGACGAGTTGCCCCGGCTGGCACAACTCCTGACGATCCTCACCGACCCCAGCGCCAGCACCCGCGCCAGCAGCAGCACCAGCAGCAGCAGCAGCGAGACGATGCGCGTTCTGCTCGTGGACGACTGGGACCGGGTGTGCGAGGAGTTG
>ENA-UPSM01001833-UPSM01001833.1-activated-sludge-metagenome-genome-assembly--contig:-NODE-1833-length-27124-cov-108.178913_pt1 | contig 27124 bp, 25 predicted proteins | sample MGYA00238181_ERZ773283 | MGnify/ENA primary metagenome ERZ773283 (study PRJEB29023, sample SAMN05720199) | activated sludge metagenome | isolation source: Anaerobic digester | place: Japan...
AGAAAAAAGATATATAGTAGAGTAAAGAAACTGGAAACAACAACAGGAAGCAACAAAATGAGGTAAAAGGGACGACAAAGAAGCAAAGACATAACCGGTTTTTGGGCAAGAGAAGACTAGAAGCGCTCTTTTTAACCTGAAAAAAGCTTCCCACGACCGGGGAGAAAGCGGGAGGAAAGAGGAGAGAGATCTCCTGCCCCCTCCCTTTCCTCTGCAACCTTGGCCTGCCTCATTTAGAGGCAAGCGTAGGATTCCACAGGCCGTTACTTAACTCAATCACCCCTTCAGGGGTATTAGAGGGTGATTTTCATGTGGGAAAAACTATTTTTCTTTCACCCCCAAAATGGTTATAATTTTTTAACTAAAGATTAATCAGGAAAGAAAGGAAGGCAGTTAATGGAAAAATTTTATGAGATTGATGACCGCGAAAGCCTCATTAAGTATCTAAACATGGCTCTTGAACATGAATGGGCCGTCAGCTTTGAATATGTCGTTCATGCCTACTCCATGCCAAAAGCTAAATATTTTTATAATGATCCGGTCATGGACGACCGCTTCGATGTCCGGGCTCAGACCATTCAGATTGGAATAGATGAGATGTATCATGCGTTGCAGATAGGCCTCCTCCTGAAACAGATCGGCGCAGAACCTTCTTTCAGGACAGCGGCCATCAAACGCTATCCTCTGATCATAGATAATTTAAGAAGAGATAAGACTACCGAAGATGAGGTAACAGAGTATTATCAGCAGGTCAGATTCAATAATATCAATGAGCCAAAATTGCAGAATATGCTTTTTAATATGGCCTCTGATGAAATCAGGCATAGCCGCCAGTTCGAAGCCATGATAAAAATGATGGAAAAAGAAGGCCTGACTGGCGAGCTCATTTTCCAGCCCAGCCCTGAAGCCGGCAGCCGGGAGGATCTCAAGATTCTTCATGAACTTACCCGGCTCGAAAACTCGATGATGCATGAATATCTTTATTACGTCCTTCTCTTTAGCGACCATCAGGACCTTGGCCAGAGGCTTTTTAAAAACTCAATCAATCATATGCGGCACTGGGACAAACTATCAGGCCTCCTGGTCAGGCTGGGAGATGTCATCAGGCTCGAAAATGTTCAGCCAGCAGAGAATGGAGGCGAGCAAAGTTTGATGCCCATGCCTTATGTTTATCCAGGTAAAACACGGGTAGAGGCTCTCGACAGTACACTTCGGGGTGAAAAGCAGCTGATAGAAAAGTATAAGCTGGCTATAGATTTGGTGCCAGGAGAAGAGATTAAAACTCAGTTAAAAGCTCAACTGGCCCTTACCCGTGAACATCTCTACACTCAGGAAAGTTTGCTGGCCAACACCAAAAAAACGAAGATAGTTTAGGGTCGCCAGAAAAATTATTTGATTCCGAGAGAAATTGACCAGGAAAAAGTGCTTAAATTTAATTGACCAGGATCTAAATAAGGAAAATAGAGACCTCAGGATCAAGCTTCTAACAGAAAAAAATTAAAGAGATAGCCAATATTAATTAAGGAAGGAGGTTGCCATCATGAGCCAAACTTTTGTTAAACACAGAGAAAATAATTTCCGGTCATGGCTTTTTATCATTTGTTTCTGTCTAAGCTTAGCTTTCATCTTTTTTAATCCGGCTTTGGCTGGAGCCCAAACCATCGAGACTCAGAAAAGCAGGCCGCAGCTGTCTTTAGAAAAAATAATGGCCGGCCAGGAATTTTATGGCACTCCGCCTTCCAGCCCAACCTGGGCAGTTGACGGAAAGACATTATACTTTCAGTGGAAAAAGCCAGGTGAGAAAAGTTCAGAGATCTATGCGGTGAGCCTCAAGAATCCAGTCCCGGTCAAAATCACCCGCGAACAAATACTGCTTAACCCACCCGATGGCGGACAGATTGGTGGAGGACGCTTCCGCGGACGTGGTGGTTTCGGTTTTGGCCGCTTTGGTTCGCAATGGAGCTGGGATAAGAATCATCAGCGGTTGCTCATCACTCAAAACGGAGAAATTTTCCTCTACCGTCTGGCTGATAAAAAAATTCAACAGCTGGTCGCCGGGACAGAAAGAACGAGTGGTGCCAGCTTTACCTTTGACGAGAAAGGCGTTTATTTTTTAGTTAAAGAAAATCTTTATCTTCTGTCGCTGGCTGACGGGACTTTGAAGCAATTAACCTCTTTTACCAGAGAAAAACCGCCGGCTCCGAGGACGCCGGGAGAAGTGGAAAAATGGTATGAAGATCAGCAACGCGAATTATTCAAGGAAGTCTTCAGAGTGGGCTTTGAAGGTGGCGAGCAGTTAAGGCGCGGCCAGGACTTTTTGCCACCATTGAGCCGGGAGACACCCAGGAAAAAACCATTTTATCTGACTGAAAAGCAGCGGCTGCTGGCGGCCGAGCCATCACCCGATGGGAAGTATGTTCTTTTTACGCTAAGCGAGGATCTGGGAGCAAAAATGGCTATGGTTCCAGCTTACGTGACGAGATCAGGCTATACAGAATTAGTCCCCTCTCACACCAAAGCCGCCGAAAACCCGACCGCTTATAAGCTGGGCATTATGAAGACCGACACGGGTGAAGTTATCTGGGTTGACTATGGTCAGGGCGAACGTCAGATAAATCCCGGCCTGTGGGTATGGTCTCCAGACGGCAAGAAATGCCTCCTTCAAGGAGAGGCGGAAGACCGCAAAGATGCCTGGCTCTGGCTTCTTGAGCCAGCTACGGGGAAAACCACGCCGGTTGAAAATATTCATGATGACGCCTGGGTTGGGCCACTGGGGTTGACTGGTATTTTCTGGTGGCCGGACAGCCGCCATGTCTCGTATATTTCCGAGAAGTCAGGTTATGCCCAGCTTTATGAACTGGCCATTGATACCCGGGAAATAAAACCCCTTACTCAGGGTAAATATGAAGTGACTCAGGCTTTTCTCTCCAGGGATGGCCAGAAAATCTACTTTGTTTCGAACGAAGTTCATCCGGGCGAAAGGCACCTTTATCAACTGGACCTTAAAACGCGGAAGAAGACACAGCTTACAGCATTAACCGGGCTCAATGAATTTTATCTGTCCCCTGATGAAAAAGCGGTGGCCATCATTCATTCTTATTCCAATCTCCCGCCGGAGCTTTATCTTGAGAGCCTGCTGCCGGCTGGCCAGCCGCGCCAGATAACACTTTCGACTACCGATGAATTCAGGGCCTATCCCTGGCATGATCCGGAAATTGTCACTTTCGAGGCGCGAGATGGGGTCAGGATTTATGCCAGATTATTCAAACCTGACAACCCTCGTCCTGGGCTGCCGGCTGTTGTTTTTATTCATGGCGCCGGCTACCTTCAGAATGCTCACCGCGGCTGGAGCACTTATGACCGTGAGTATATGTTCGACAATTTCCTGCGCGACCGTGGCTATTATGTTCTCGATGTGGATTACCGCGGAAGCAGCGGCTATGGACGTGATTTTCGTACCGGCATTTATCGCCACATGGGCGGGAAAGATCTGGACGATGTGGTGGATGGAGCTAAATTCCTGATTAAGAATTACCAGGTCAATCCCGAGGCCATCGGCTGCTTTGGCGGAAGCTACGGCGGTTTTCTGACGCTTATGGCCATGTTTAAGACGGACCAGTTTAAAGCGGGTGCAGCACTGCGTCCGGTGACCGATTGGGCTCACTATCATCCAGCCTACACGGTGGATATCCTCAATCTGCCACAAAAAGATCCCGAAGCCTACAAGCAGAGTTCTCCCATTTACTGGGCAGAAGGCCTCAAGGGTGCTCTGCTCATCTGCCATGGGATGATGGATACCAACGTCAATTTCCAGGATACCGTGCGCCTCGTCCAGCGCTTAATAGAGCTGGGCAAGGAAAACTGGGAAGTGGCTATTTATCCGGTCGAGAATCACTCTTTCCGGACAACATCATCCTGGCTGGACGAATATCGCCGCATTTTCAAGCTGTTTGAGACCAATCTTAAAGGAAAATAAAAAAGCGAGCGGGCTATCTGGAGCTGCTCTTGAGTTGTTTCTGGCAGAATTCTATGGCCTTATCGGGAAGAGCCAGTAGGCCCGCATCGGTAAGGAAAATTTCATCATAGACACGGACGCTGGTTGTCACCTGCTGTGGGGAAATAATCAAAGAGTCGGCTAAAGAAATGGCATTAAAAATCTTCGTTTTCTTTATCTGAGCCAATCTTCATTATTAGCTCAGCTGTCATTGCTTGTGGCCTAATTTTCGACTTATCAGGCAGGCGAGCGCCATGAGTCGGAAGGTAGACTGTCAGAAAGAGAGCACAACCTGTAAATGCAAATATTGCCTTAAAAAGCTTCGAGTTTTTTTGTTCCGCTTCTATGGCCATTGTTTTTATTTAGGATATACCGTTTTATTTTTATTTGCAAAAAACTTTCTATTTGTTTACTGGCGTCCCCTCTCTAAATCCTTAATAGAGAGGGGACGCAATATCATAAATCAATTAGATGGTCTGCACGGGAAGTGCGTGCTCGGCTGACAGTTCAGTATACTCCTTGAGGGAGTGAGTTAGGTCAGACACATCTGAAAGATAGAGTTTATACTGAGCAAAAAGGCGCTGGGATGCTGGTGTATAAGGAAGTTTGCAAATTGCGTTAAAGGAGTGAGCCATCGTAGAATCTCCTTTTAAAGAAGTTAATCTCAAGAAAGGAGGAGTTTACATACGATGGCTCGAAGAGATTATAAGGCATTACTGGAAGGATTGCTAACAGGATTTTTAACGGAGCAGGATCCGGTGAAGGCGATGCTGGAGTGGTTATTAGGGGAGCTGATGAAGATAGAGTCTGAGGCCAAGGTAGGAGCAGGGCGAGGGAAACACAGTGGGGAGAGGAAGACCTATTTTTCAGGGTACAGGGTAAGGAGGCTGGAATAAGTCCGGAACATCAGATAAGCCAGGAGTTGTATTATCGGTTGCGGACAGGTTTTCTATGGCTGGCCAGAGGGAATTAAGCAATGCGGGTGGTCCCCAGGATGAACCGGGAGCATTTCAAGTTCAGACAATAGGTCGCATCCGACGTGAGTACCCTTTGTGACAGAGAGAGCCTGCTTGATATTAATTGGATTTTATGTGCCTTTAACAATCTACAATACAATGCTCAGACTGAGCGAATTTTTCAGACCGTAAAAAAAAAGCCGGTGTGGTTAAATGAGTTAGGCTCTTTTGAAGAAGCTGAGGCCAGAATCGGTGCCTGGATAGATGAAGACTATAACCGGCTCTATGTCCACTCGGCTCTGGGGTATCTAAGCCCGGAAGAGGTTGCTCAGCAATGGGCTCAAACACAGGAAGCTAAGTCGGCAGGAGCTCAAATATGAACCGAGTTAAAGCCACAGCCTTCAATCCAAACGATATGGACTATTTTTGTGAAAAGAACTCTATCTCTCAATGCGAGAAAAAGTGTCTTGCCTTTCGGGGTTCACTACAATTTATTTTCATATGGGCTCATTGAGCATTGACAACTATTTTCAGATAAAAGATATTATCAGCGGAGATCAAATAAAGGGACTATAAATTGTCTTTTAAGTAACCTATGGAGAATATGAAGTGAAAAAACTTTTTATTATGATTCTGTTTTTCTCATTCTTATTCTCATGCTTATTGTTACCTTTAGACTCTTTCTCTGGAGAGAATAAATTTGAAATGAAATTAATTAAGAGTATCGGAGATAATAAAGATGAATATATATTTTTCAAGATAACTTCGGCCCTTATTACGCCTGATAAGGAAATATTTGTTGGCGATAGCGGAGGTCATTTTATAGCCAAATATACCTGGGAAGGAAAATTCATTAAGAGAGTTGGTCAGCCCGGTCAGGGCCCCGGTGATTTTAATGTTATCTTCGATCTTAATTATCTGGACAAAAAAATATATGCTTATGATGGGGATGGCCTTAGAATTACTGTCTTGAATACCGATTTAGAACCGATTAAATTTATAAGGCTACCAGAGCCTGTACTGGGCGACATATTTATTACCAGGGATGAGAAGATATTATGTTGTGGCGTAGCAGCCGGGGATTCTGCCCAATACGGTACGGAGAGAATAAAATTATTAAATTCGGATGGAAAATTAATTAAATCATTTTTTAGCCAGACCCAGTTTGGAGAGCTAAAGCCTCAAAAAGACCTGCTTCAATGGGCTGTCAATCAATGGACAGCAGGACTAATAACCGGGTATTCGTCCGATAAATCGGAAATTATCATCAGCTTTGAGTATCCTGTAAACCCGGTCAAGTTTTTTGTCTATAACCTTGAGGGCCAACTTAGTAAGACTTTTAGTTATAACGCCGATAAAAAATATCTATTTCCTGATTTTCTTAAATCTTTTCCTTTAAAATACCCGGCCAAAAAAGTCTATTACCTTAAATTATCTTCACTTTTTATCTATAAAGATTATTATCTGGCTTTTATAAACTATTGGCTGGCAGATAACGGCCGAGATGGCATTGAGAAGAGTACCTATCTCATTTTCGATCAGCAGGGTAACTTATTAGCAGAAAAAGAGATTGAGCAACCTTTTAAGTTTTTTTATTTGACCGGTGACGGCTACCTGATAGGGACAAACCCTGATGCTGAGATTCCTAAAGTATTTATATATCAGTTATTATTTTAGGCAGACTTTAAAAATAACGGCTGGTTTGAATGGCTAATTATCAGGTTCTGGCAAAAAGCGTCTCAGCTCTCATGCTGGGTGTATTTCTAATGTTTGCCTTAACCAGCAATCAAATAGCCTTAAGCCTCCAGGAAGACACCAGGCTTAAAGAAGGAATGCAGGTTATGAATTTAGCTTTAGAGAAAATGAGGAACAAAGACTACCCAGGGGCTCTAGAACTTTTTCTGAAGTGTCTTGACCGGGCTCCGGAATATGGACCTTCATTCAGCGATATAAAGAATTCGTTTCTCATGATTTATCTAAAAAAAATGATCGTTGATTATCCACCGACGGAAAAAGAACTAGTTGATCGCTTCATAATAATAACAAGAAAAGTAAAATCCGGGAAATTCTGCCAGTTAGAGGCAGATTGTCTGCTGGAACTGGCTGACATTCTAGGGGAAAAAGACGAATTAATCATTGTTTATGATGCGGCCAAAAAAAATATTACTGACAATTCCTCTCTTAAATTCCTGGTGGAAGAGCTATATTCTGTCCTTTACAAGAATAATAGATACCTGGAAATTTATGAAAATATGGACTTATTAGCCTCGGCCAGGGATCTGGTTAATAGATGGAATGAGCTAGGGAAAATAGGACCGGCTAAAGAAAGTATCCTTGGGCGATTAGTTGAATATAAGACCATATTAGAATCTTTAAAAGACATTGATAAGGCTAAGGAAATTGAAAAATTAATTGCGGTTCTCGATCAATAGCCCATTCAAAGCAATCAGGATGATAGTCAACATCAGGCTATTATAATTCAGTCTTTCCCACTTTCATGTTTCTTAATTTAATTCCTTGATAATGGAGAAAATTGAGAAATTTCTTATATTCGCTCTCCTTGATATTAAACAAAGGAAGCAGATTTTTGATGCTCCATTTTGATTCTTGTAGGCCAATCACGATAATTTTCCTTAGCTCGTCTTTCGAGATCTCATGCCTTATATAAGGAACGTAAATGACCTGCCAGAAATCTTGGTGCTGTTCTTTCATCAGTTTCAAAATTTTCTCACATTTAGTCTGCTTTTTATCAAGTTCTTCCTTATATTTAGCACTGTTCCATAATTCTTTTTCATTATCTATCACTCTTCTCAAAATCTCAGATCTGCTTCCTTTAAAGGACTTATTCGACCAGCCTATGAAAACCCTGCTTAGTACAGATTCCAATTGGCGCATGTTGCCCGGGAAATCGTAACTCAAAAGTATCTGTATTTCTTCCTTGGTCAACAGATCTTCTGCTATCCGGCTATTTTCATAATCCAGCTCAGGCTGATAATAGTTCTTAGCTATCTTATTCCAAAGTCCATTGGCTATCTCTGCAAAGTCACACTTTCTTTCTCTCAGGGGTGGTATCTCTAAGGTGAACTTCCCAATTCTATACAACAAATCTTTTCTAAAAGTCTCTTCAGCTGCACAATGCCATAGGTCCTTATTGGTAGCAAAAATGAACCTAACATCTACTTCCCTCTCTTTATTTTCTCCAACCCTCCTAATTTTTTTCTCTTCGACGGCCCTCAGTATTTTAACCTGGCACTCAGGCAAAATATCTGCCACCTCATCCACAAAGGCTGTGCCTTTGTTTGCCATTTCTATAAGACCAATTTTGTCTTCTCTGGCATCAGTAAATTAACCCTTTTTATGTCCAAAAAGCTCTGATTCAAAAAGAGAAGGTGTGATAGAAGGAATTTCTATTGTTATGAATGGACCATCTTTCCTGGCCGACTGATTATGAATGGCTTCTGCAAATAACCTCTTCCCAACCCCACTCTCTCCAATTATCAGAATGTTGTCTGCAATTGCAGCTAATACCCTGGCTTTATTTTTTATTTCTTCATATCCAATAATCTTACCCCATATTGTCTGAGCACCCCCCATTTTTTCCTCCAAGGCTATTATTACTTTTTTTATATGTTAAAAAAAACTCCTTTGTCAAATTGACGGGAGCATTTCTTCTGGCATCCTCATTGCCCGGCAGATAGACTATTATGGTTCGTTAAGGCGTCTCTTAAACGCTTAAGCCAGTTTTTAGAAGGTTGGCTGTTTAGTTGGTCTGGATTATTCTACCCGGCATCATTAGTAAAGAATTCCATTGACAATTTGAAAAAAATTGCTGTTTATAAGAATATATAGGCATCGATAAGTTATATGGTAACAGGGGAAAATTTAAAGCGGCATGACCAACGATCATTTCTGTCATTAGAAACAATGTTGGTCTGCTTATCTCTAAAGACAACAGAGCAAAAGAGTTTTTGCTTTGCACTTATAAAACCATGAGGACACCTTTTATGGTTACATTCACAAAGGCAGGCTTGATTAAATAGAGGGAGAAATTATGCCTGACACCAAACATGGCCACCACGACTTCGATAAAAAGGGTTTAAATCTATTGGGGGTTATAGTATGAAAAGGAAAATCTGGTTAATGGCCTGGATAATTTTTCTCTCTATTAGCTGGCTTGGGGTGAATAACAGGAAAATAGAAGCCGGAATAATCCATGGAGCCGCCGAAAGCTCATTATCATCCGGATTTTCTACTGAGATACTGTCGCAGGAGAAAAAGAAGAGGCAATTTTCAGAAAGCGAGCCAGTTTTAATCACAGAAATAAATCTTTATGAATTAAATAATGCTCCCTATCAGCTCTCATGTCTAAAGTTTGACCATAAAGGCAGACTATTCTCCGTGGATTATAAACGGGGATTAATCTATAGATTTGACTTTTCTCCAGATTGGAAAAAGATTCAATCTTTTTCTTTTGGAAAGGGACTTGGCCAGGGGCCGGGTGAGGTCTCGCAGGTTACGGACTTCAAAATATTTAATGGCGATATATACCTGGTTGATGGAGGTAAGGGGGCGATTGAAATCTATACGACAGACGGAGCTTACAAGACCAGCATGAGAACAGGGAATTTAGTCCCAAGGAAATTGACTGTGCTTAAGGATAGTCTGGTGATTGAGACGCTAGTTCCGTCCGATCATCTCTTTTATCTCTTTGACCTGTCAGGTAATTTCAAGTATTCATTTGGCGAATACCTTGAAAAACGTGGAAAAGAGAATACTGTCTATCAGGATAATGAGCTTTCAGAAAGTTTCTCTGAAAAATACTTTTATTACCTGCCCCGATTATTTGGCTTTGTTGCCTTATATGACGGGGACAAATTAGTTATGGTGAAAGAGACAATTGACGGTATAAAGAAGGGAAGCCGCAATATGCCCGTGGTTGAGAATATAAGCGGAATGATCATCAGGAGAGCAGATAGAAAATTTCAAACTGTTTCCGAGTATTCCCTTAACCATAAATATCTGTTGATCAGAGCCTATGACTATGAAGAAAAAGAAAGCTACTGGGATATTTATGAAGCCAAAACTTTTAATTATCTGCTTAGTGTAAAAAATAAGCCTTCATCCAGTTATTTTGCTCTTTTTGGAAATATCGTAGCCACCTTGTTAGAAACGGAGGAAGGCACCAAACTTCAGATTTATGATCTCGGCCAGGTTCAAAAAGAAGCCTCCTCTTTAATAAAACAATAATTCACCTGTCAGATGTACATCGGCCATTTTAAACTGTCTCAGGCCAGGACCGAAGCTGGTATGGTGGCTCAAAACCATGCCATTTCCTGAAAACAGGGCCTGGTTTTGTCTCACATTAAGCCAGTCCCCGGGATAACAGTTCAAGTAATTTAAAGCAAAACTCTTTCGGATTTAAGGTTTCTTTTCCGGCAATATGGAACATAAGCAAAGATTAGAGAGGCAGGTAAGCACCTCCTTTTGCTTTCTTGATATCAAGCACGGGCTTTTTTATAATCTTTGTGGTTAATATCCACAGACTTTTGGTAAAAGTCTGTGCCTATAACCACCGATAATTTAAAAAAGCCATGGCTATCAAGGAAGAAATAGCGAAAATATCTGGTATGGAAAGAATTAAAGAATTATAGAGATAGAATCTCGGGCCGCTGAGCCACTGAAATATCTGGATCAGCCAAATTAAAATATCAGGGAGGGAGGCCATGAGGCACCGGGGTCGTCTGGTATTGATTGTATTAGTCTTATTATTCTTATTTCCCTGGGGCTGTTCTCGACAGCCTAAAGCTCCTAACTCACCTCTATCTTCATCAGAAATCAAGGTTTTGTCCTCAGCCAGGAAACTGGAAGACATATTTTCGAAGACCTCTGAAAATCAACTGGAATTGACTGAAAACAGCGCAATTAGCACCATAATTGATTTCGTGCGGGACTCGAAGGGAAATTTCATCGTGGCTGACGGGGCTCAGCAAAACAATGTCTGGATATTCAGTTCTGATGGGCATTTTATACAAAACTTAGGGCGGCACGGTCAGGGACCAGGTGAGTATTCAGCTCCGTGGAGTTTGGCTGTAAGCCCGGAAGGGGATATCCTTGTAGATGATTATCTAGGAAGTCGCCTTATCTTTTATGACCGTGATTACCAGTATAAAAAGCAGATATCAGTTAAAGAGCGGATATGGTGCTGTGTTCACGTCAATCATAAGAATGAAATATTCACCTATGAAGGAACAGTCTCTGCTCCAGTTGTCATGGGACTCCAGAAACCCTGGATTTTTGACACCATTAAAAAGCTCAATTATAATGGGGAAACAATCATGAGTTTTGCCCCGATTCCTGAAGAAGTTTTTAAGTTTTTCTTTTCCTGCGAATATGACGGAATAGCTATAGATAAGGACGATTTCATTTATGAAATGAATCCCTTATTTTATCGGATAAGGAAATATACCTCAGACGGGCAGCTGGTTAAATCATTCGTCAATCCCCATTTCCAGCAGCCTGAACTAAAGCATGGGCAGCAGGTTATTCTGAATGGCCCCTATTACTTAGAAAAAGGCCTGTTGCTCGTCCAGCTCCAAGAACATCTTGATATATTTGATACTGAAGGGAATTTTCTGGTTGGTGGAATCCCCTTATCTTTGAACATTATCTACTCTGATGAAAATTCTTTTTATGTCGAAAAATGGGAGGAGCCACAGTCCGGTCAACCTCTCCCCAATCCTGTCATCATCTCCTATAAACTCAACCTCTGATAGCTGATTTAGAGGGCTAAAGATGTAATCACCTGGACGCATTGCTCTCATCTTTTATTGACAATTCTTAGGTTTTGATTGAACATACTTAAAGATGAGATTTTTCTTAAGGGGGTAAAAGTGCAGTCCAGATCGTGTAGATAAATGGGATCTAGCAGCGCAAACGACGGCTAGTACTGCGATGGCAGTATCTTAAACTCATGATGGGGGGTATGGTCATGGCCAGGCATCGGGGGCAAATATCAGAGGTTCAAACCAAAGACAGGCAAAATGGGTTAAAAATACTGATCACTGTCTTCATTTTACTGGCTCTCTCACCGGGCTTTATTTATGGAATCCAGCTGGAAAAGGTCGGAAGCTGGAAGCATGAAGAAAGGTATCAAGGTCCTATTTCTGGAGCCTTTTTTGATTCTCAGGGGAATCTTATCTTAACCTTTAGAAAGCATCCGGTCGCTGTGAACAAAGAAAAAACTATCCCCTTTGCCACTTATGGCCAGGGGCCTAATGAAGCTACACGGGTTTATACTATCTGTGACTATCGGGGGAACGTAGCTCTCTTTGAAGACATTGATAAAATCAAAGTTTTTCAAGCTCAGGGCGAAAAGTATAGTTCTATACAGACCATCTGGCTCAAGAGAGATCCATTTCCCTTTTTCCTCAAGACGGCTTTATTCTACCAAAATTATTTCTTTTTAGCCGGTCTGAAGATAATGAATGTTCCGGCTTCGGCCGATAAGATGGATATAGCCAATATGCAGATTTTTGACGAAAGCTCTAAAACTCCGGGGAAAAACATACTCTTAGAAAACGGAGTTAAAATGGATCGTCAATATGAGATTGAACGCTTTCTTATCCCCTACGATGATTATGTTCTCTATCTAAAGCAGAGCGAGCCAAAGGTTTACTTCATTTCTCTAAAGACGCTCGATGTGGAAAAATCAGTAAAGCTGACGGTTCCGGAAATTTATAAACCCATGCCAAAAGATTTCTATATGAGGAAGGACTACCAGGGGGATCATACAGCCTATTTAATTGACCTGGAAACGTGGGCCACCTCTTACTCAGCTATAACCAGGGCTATTCTCTACCGGAACAGTTATCTCCTGCTTCAAATCAGGACATGTGTCGAGAAACCCGCGAGATTTGCTCTTCTTTTCTATAATCTAAAAAATGATTGTTCCTTAGAAAAGGTTATCTATTTAAATGATCTGCTGCTGGCCGAAAAAGATGGGCTACTTTATTGCTATAAGGACGGGAATCCGGATCTCGATGAAAATGTCGAGGATTTCGAAATTGTTGTCTATAAGCTCTTGAGGAATTAGAGTTCGATAATAACATATTTCTCCTATAAGATTAAAGTTACTACGTACTCCATCTTAAGTAGAGTTTCGTCTACTATATCCCATATTGAAATTTCCAACAGTTTAATCAATAATAACGACATGAAAAAAAAGCCCAGTACAGATTACACAAAAGCTGAAACTACCAAAATAGCTATTAGAGAAAGCGATGAAGAATATGGGAAGAAATTGAACATAGGGGTTTCCCGAACCTGTAAATGTCCCAGAAATCATCTAAACTGTATGTCCCCGAAGGAATGGCTTAAAAGTCAGCTGGGGGTATGGCAATTTTTTTATGAATCGAGGGACATAAGAGATAAAAAATTGCATCCGGCTACTTTCCCGATATCTCTTTCGAAGAAAATCATCGAATTGTTCACTCATGAAGGAGAATTAGTTTTAGATCCATTTGTTGGGAGTGGAACAACTTTGGTAGCTGCTGCCGACCTCAATAGGAATGCTATTGGATTTGATCTTCAGGAAAGTTATATTAAACTCTGTGAAAGAAGATTAACGGAGCAAAAAGTGCTTTTTAATAATTCACGACAGGTTGCCATAAAAGACGATGCAAGAAATATTTATAAATATATAGAACCAAATTCAGTCAGCCTGATATGGACATCTCCACCATATGCAAATTTATTAAACCGACCCAGAAAAAACAAATCAAGAAGATTTAGAAATAATGAACAGTATGGCAAGATTGAACAATATTCTCAAGATCCAAAAGACCTTGGAATCTTACCCTTGGAGGAATATACCAAAGCAATGGGGGATATATTTGAGTCACTTCTCCCATTACTCCGCCCAAAACATCACTGTGTGATCAATGTAAGTGATATGTGGTGGGACAATAAAAGAATAACAATCCACATATCTATTGTAGAAGAGCTAAGAAAACGAGGGTATGAACTCAGAAACACTATCATCTGGGATAGAACTAATATTGTAAATCAAATAGGAATATTTGGCTGGCCGAGTAACTATATTACTATGGGTGTAACCTACGAATATTTGCTTGATTTTTGGAGACCTGAAGAAAAGTGAAATTAAAAACAAAACAAGAACTTATTGACGAGATAAAAAAGATAAGAGATCAAGGATGGCATAGAAGCATAAAGATAACGATTGACAATAGAAATGACGGAGCGGTAGGAAATACTTTAGAAAGTCTTTTGGGTATAACAGAAAATAATCTTCCGATCCCGAATGCCCGGGAATGGGAATTAAAAGGCCAAAGAAAGAACTCTAGTTCACTAATTACTCTTAAGCATATAGAACCATCACCAAGGGCAGCTAAAATAGTCACGCAGGTACTTCTGCCTTATTATGGTTGGAAACATCCCCTTGCCGGAATAAGATATCCCGAAAACGAAATGAGTTTCAGGTCGACAACAGGAGCCAATGCCTATACAAAACGAGGCTTCAAGCTGGAGATTGATAAAGATAGCAACAAAGTTAAGTTTGTCTTTGATGCTTCCAAGTGTGACGTATTAGATGCCGAAATTCTTTCATGGCTTAGATCGGTAGAAAAGAGAGTAGGTTTAGGACCACTGAATCCAGAACCCTATTGGGGTTTCGAAGATTTAAAATATGCCATAGGAGAAAAAGTAAAGAATTGTTTTTACGTGATAGCAGACACAAAGATAGAAGACAAACATGAATATTTTAAGTATGAATCTTTGTTCATTCTTTCAGGTTTTTCTTTTGAAAAGTTTATTGATTGTTTAGAAAATGGCATTATTCTCATTGATTTTGATGCCCGAACCGGCCATAACCATGGCACTAAATTCCGTATCCGCCAAAACCATTGGATCAATCTTTATCAAAATGTGCAGAAAATATTTTAATAATTTCTTCCCATCATTTATTTTCCAACAATAACTTCCACAACCTATGACCAAAAACACTGCAGCTAAATCTGAGGATATCTTTGAATTCTATATCCGAACTCTATTGTCCTTCTTCTTTAGGTACCATGCTTGGGAATTCATAGATGAAACGGAGTAACATCTCAACAAATCTAATTAACATTTCTGCATCATTTTTGTCCATTAATTCTATTTTATGTGAGGCATCATTGCCCTTCTTGCGTATATGGTCAACCCAAGGTTTGCCGTCTGGAGGCATAAATCCCTTTTCTGCAAGAAAGTTTATATATTCTACAAAGCTTAGCCCGACTTCCGCCCCTTTGTTAACTGCTATATTCATAAGAATTTTTCGGCAGAGCATCACCGATGCTGTATAGCAGTTTTCTTTTGTGCACCTCCTGGCTTCCTCATATATTTTATTTAGATCATCAGGAACAGATTCAACTGGCCTGCCGAATGGTGGAGAAGGATATTGATCTCCATTGGGGGACATAAAAACTGGGCTACCACAATTAGGACATATATAAATAGCACCGATTTGTGGTCCACTTGAATCCGAATAAGATCTTAAAGCATACCCTTTAACAGATGATACATAAACGTTACAATAACCACAGACAAAAGAAGAATTTGGCAAATCTTGTAGGTTTTTCCAATTAGCTTCCCCTCTTGAGAAAAATCGCATTCCGGCCTCCTTGACCTTATTCAAGCGATCTTATTATAAACATTGCACATTTTCATTTATATTAGCAGGATAAGGACTCTACCTTTAACTACATTTCTACATCTTAAAAGGCCATCATACTTTGCCTCGCCTCTGCTATTAATCACTTTATTATGAGATTCTCATCGATGTCAATTTCCAATCTTAGTTTTATATTGACAGCTTGAGGCGCCAGGCTAGAAAATATTAGCGATAGGATAAAGTAAATCCAGCAAGAAATAGGGAGGTTTATAATGATGGTTAAAAAGGCACCGTTTCTTAACCTTAACCAATCGTCTTTAGCGGCCAGGATCAGGCGGAAGAAATTAGAGCCAGTGCTACTGATTTTCTCAGCCATCTGCCTGCTGTTTGTTTTATTTATATTTGCCATGGCCACCAGCACTGCAGCCTCTCCTGATCAGAAGCTACCATTAAAGCTTATTCCCGAGCTGACTATAGGCCAGGAAACTGAGGAAAACCCAACATTTGCCTTTATTGGCTATGTCGATACAGATGCTAAAGGAAACATTTATGTGCTTGATACGAAGTACCGCCAGCTAAAAATCTTCAAAAAAGATGGTCAGTTGCTGCGCACCATCGATATCCCTCAAGGTCAGGGCCCTCAGGAACTCAATCAGTTCAGTGGCCTGGCGGTTACTCCCTCTGGCCGCATTTTTATCAATGGCGATCGAAAAATGATTCTTTATGAAGCGGAAGGAAATTATCTTCGTACTGTCTCGGTTAATTTCCATGTGAGCTGCATCGGTTCCCCCGGAACAGAAGAAATAATTGGCATTGGCCCTTATGAGGGAAAAATTCTGCATGTTTTTAACGACCAAGGCCAGATCACTAGCTCTTTTGCCGATGCCTTCGATGTTCCTCAAGAGTTTCAACAGATGAAAATGATGCCCATGTTTGGAGCACCATTGATTTTCAGTTGTTCAAAGGACGGCCGCATATTTGTAATGAACCCTCATAGCTACGAAGTATTGATTTTTAGAAATGGAAAACTGGAGGCAAAACTTAACGGCAAAAACGAGTTTTACCATCCAATAATCAAAAAGCCGACAAAAACAGGCCTGGCTTTTATCTCAACAGCTGCTCAAGTTTTCCCAGCCGGAGAATATATCCTGGTTTATCTAAGTACTCCTGAAAAAAAATCCATAATGGCCGATGTCTTTCTTAAGGGAAAACAGATTGGCAGCTTGGAGCTGCCAGGAGAGCCGAAGGCCATAGATTATGAGGGAAAATTATATCTGATTGACCAGCAAGAATATCCGCGTCTCATCCGCTGTGCCCCGAAGGTAGAAACAAAATAAAGTTGACACGGGCCGCAAAACTTCATAAAACCTTTTTTGACATTTACCATCATTAAAAAAATCAAGTAATGAGGTAAAGACTCGTGCCATGGCAACAGGTTTATAATCCTGTCGGAAATTTCTGGTTATCAGCCCTCCTGGCCGCCTTACCCATCATTGTTCTCCTCGGCGGACTGGCTTTCCTCCGGCTCAAAGCTTACCTGGCAGCTTTAGCCGGCCTCGTAACTTCCCTGCTGATTTCGGTCTTTATTTTCGGTCTGCCCGCCTCCAAAGCCCTGGTCTCCGCCGGCTTCGGGGCTGTTTATGGCTTCTTCCCGATTGGCTGGATTATTTTAAATGCAATTTTCCTCTACGATCTCTGTCAGGAAAAGGGGGCCATTCAGGTCTTGCGGGAAAACATTGCCGGTCTGACCTCAGACCGCCGCCTCCAGCTTCTGTTGATCGCTTTCTCGTTTGGCTCCTTTTTCGAAAGTGCAGCCGGATTCGGCACACCGGTGGCTATCACCTCAGCTTTGCTTATTGGGCTTGGTTTCCCGCCTCTTCAGGCTTCCGGACTTTCACTCATTGCCAACACCGCCCCAGTTGCTTATGGCGCCCTCGGCACACCGATTGTCGCTCTGGCCGGAGTTACAGGTCTTGACGTCAGAGACTTAAGCGCTATGGTTGGCCGTCAGCTGTCATTTTTTTCGGTCATTGTGCCTTTCTGGCTGATAGCTGCTTTCTGCGGGTTTAAAAAAATGCTGGAAGTCTGGCCAGCAGCCTTGGTAGCTGGCCTCGGATTTGCTATTCCTCAACTGTTAATTTCCAATTTTCATGGACCCTGGCTGGCCGGTGTGGTCTCATCGCTGGTTTCACTTGTCGCTCTGGTCATTCTTTTTCATTTCTGGCAGCCGCGACAGACTTTTTCTCCGGAAGAATATGGGAACGCTGAGCTCAAAGGCACCAATCTCAACCAGAAAGCACTTTTTTCAGCCAGCCTTCCCTGGATTATCCTGAGTGTGGTCATCTTTGTCTGGGGAATTCCGCAGGTAAAAAAGCTGCTCGATTCTATCTTTGCTCCCTCTTTTGTCATCAGCAGCCTCCACCACCAGATCTTCAGAATGCCGCCGGTCACGCCATCACCTCTGCCAGAGGAAGCAATTTTTCGCTTCAATTTTCTGTCTTTCACCGGGACAGGCATTCTGGTCGCAGCTATTATCTCCGGCTTTCTGATGAAGTTCAGTCCGGCTAAAATGTTCAAGATCTATGCGAAAACCATCTGGCGGGTTCGCTTTTCTCTTCTGACTGTGGCTCTTATGCTGAGCCTCGGTTATATAACCAGATACTCCGGGCTGGATGCCACTCTGGGACTGGCTTTCGCCCGAACCGGCTTTCTTTATCCCTTCTTTGGAACTATGCTGGGGTGGCTGGGCGTAGCTCTAACTGGCTCTGATACATCATCCAATGTTCTTTTCGGCAGCCTCCAGAAAATAACCGCCGGTCAGCTCGGCTTGAATCCGGTGCTGATGGCGGCGGCTAACAGTTCTGGCGGAGTGATGGGCAAGATGATTGACGCCCAGAGCATTGTCGTGGCGGCTACGGCCACCAGATGGTATGGACATGAAGGGAATATCCTGCGTTATGTTTTTATTCACAGCCTGCTTCTGGCTGCTCTGGTTTCTCTCCTGGTCTTTCTTCAGGCTTATGTCTATCCTTTTACAAAGATGGTTGTCGGCTAAGAATAACTATCCTTATGGCCTCCTATCCGCTCCGCCTCTTCTTGCCACAAAACGGTGGAGGAATCAGCAGCCCGAGCCAAAACCTTTTATTCCTTTTATTTTTCAATATATGGTGTTAAATTATTGTCAGGGTTGAAATTAAAGAAGCTGACTGGTAGAAGTGGTCAGAAACTTTTCTGCTGGCCGGATTAACCGCTTCTTTCCCTTCAATTTCTTTACCAGGGGGAGGCTTAAATGTTAAAAAAATCTCTGGCAATCGGAGTCTTGTTGTCTTTTCTGGCCACACTTCCCGTCATGGCTGCCAAAAAAATCACCATTCCTAAAGGCGCCACTGTGGAAAAAGTCGGCTCGGGACATTTCAGGTTTCTTCTGCCCGATAAGAAAATAATAGAAATTACGGGAATGAATATCAGAGGCAAATCAGCCGGCTTTATTGGAATTTATGACTCAAAAAAGAACAACCAGGTGATAGCCACCAGCAGCAAGATAACGATAAACAGCAAAGGTGTTTCAGCTGTGGTGAGAGTGCCAAAAGGAACACAGTACATAATGATCGATGACGATGTGACCTGGCTTAAGGTCGGCCAGAAGATTCCACGTAATGATTATGTCCTGATAGACGATGATGTTGTCTGGCTGCCGATAGAATTTGTTTACGAACCCGACAAAAAATAAGCAGAATAATTTGACGCCAGGACTTTAGTAGCGCCAGCTATTCGAATCAACAGCCAGAAGAGCAGACTACTTTATTTCCCTGCCTGTTCCAGCGCGGCCTTTTTCAATTTTTCATTGGCGATAATACCAATATCAACCCGCCGGTTCTGCTGTCGCCCTTCCGGCGTATCATTAGAGGCAACAGGCTGGTCCGGACCATAGCCTATGACCGTGAATCTGGAAGATTGAACGTTCTGCATGGCCAGAAAGGCGGCTACTGCTTTGGCTCTATTTTCAGACAGCGTCATGTTATGCTCCCGGGAACCGGTTGAGTCCGTATGTCCCTCAATAATGATATTAGTGTCGGGATATTTATTGAGAATCGCCGCCAGCTTGGTCAGGTTTTCTTTACTGGCCGGACTCAGCTCATATTTATCGACATCAAAAAGAAGTCCCGAATCAAAAGTGATTTTTATTCCTTCGCCTACTCTTTCGATTTTCGCCCCTTGCAGGTCACGCTTCATTTCTTCAGCTTGTTTATCCATCTGGTGACCGATATAAGCACCGGCCGCACCCCCAATAGCTGCACCCGTAATAGCTCCGATGAGGGTATTACCGGCTGCTTTGCCAACGGCCGCCCCTACCACCGCTCCTCCGGCGGCCCCGATAGTCCCTCCTTTGGCCGTCTTGCTCCAGCTGGCACACCCAAAGTTCATCAAAGCCAGACAAAGAACAAGACAGACAGGCATTAGCTTTTTCATCTCACACTCCTTTTTGTTTTTTACTCCTGCTCTTAATTTACAACGATTATGTCCCGAGCTTCAAGCTTATTTTTGTTCCATGATTTCCTGATAGATGATTTCAATGAGTGAAGGACGACGGGAAGAGGTCGTAGCTGGCTCGAGGCCGAAAGCAACTTTTATTTCGTCCAACGTCTTTTTCTGCTGAATCATTTCCCTTACCCGGGCTTCTTTTTCTTTAAGAGAATTGACTAACTCTACTACATCCTGGCGATTGGCTGGATCAGCATGGCCCGACAAAAATAATTCCATTTCGGGTTTATAAGCCAGCATCGATTCCAGAGTTTTGATCAGGCCGAAAAAGCTACCATTTTTCTGTTTATGAATGAGTGGATCCCGTCCGATAAAAATCAGGTCACCAGCTATGGCCACTTTACTCTCCGGAATAAAGATTACCGTGTCACCGCTGGTATGGGCCGGGCCAAAATTCCTGAGCTCAAGTTTAGTTCCTTCAAAATTGAGATTTTTGCTTCCTTCATAGGTTTCCGAAGGTAAAAAGTTTTTTAGCTCAGGCCTCTGTTCAACAGCCGGCAGCATCTCCTCGTAGGTTTTTTTATGCGCCAGAATCCTCACTCCAGCCGGCAGTCCGCTGAGTCCGTTAACATGATCTCCATCACTATGAGTAAGAATCATCAAAGAAAGGGGCTTAGCCGATATTTTCTGAATTTCAGCCAGCATCTCCTTTAAAGATTCCGGGCTCATCTTGGCATCGACGAGAAGGTTGGTTTTCTTCCCGGCCAGAAAATAACAATTGGCCCCCGCGCCACCTTTAATCAAATAAATATTGTCCCTGACGTTGGTAATGGTTATAGGTGGATTGGCTTGTTGGCCGGCCGCATCAGAGCTGGTTATTAAGCCCGAGGCCGGCAGGACTAAAACAGCGTTTGAAATAGCCAGAATCGAGCCTGTCAAAATTAGAAGCGACCTCGAAAGCCTTATTCTGCTCAGAATTTTCATTTCTCCCTCCTATTAATGATTAAGGTCATTGATTAGCTTATTTCTTTCTTCTTTTATTTCCTTTAGCCTTTTTTATTTTATAACATCCGCTAAGGCCAGCAAGAGAAAACAAAATTCGGAAATTGCACCGCCGACTTCTTAGCTATTGGCCCGCCCACAATGATGGCCCTCCTGATAGCAAGCTGGCGGCAATAAGCCAGCCTGGCTTGCCATATTCCTGCTCAACTTCAATACTAAATAATGCCGAATTCTAATTTTACTCGGCTTTCTCCGGTTCAAGGACAGCATTGCTGCCCGCTATGTAACCAAAGGTAAGAGCTGGCCCGATTGTCCCACCTCCAGCCCAGTAAGCCTGTCCAGCTGGCGAGGCAATACAGTTTCCTGCCCCATAAAGGGCGGGAATTGGTTCATCATCTCTGTTCAGGATCTGGGCCCGGGGATTGATTTTTGGACCGCCTTTGGTGTCCAGCGTACCGCCAGCCAGGATAATGGCATAATAGGGCCCCTCAGTAGAAATGGGGTACATGGTAATATTTGGCCTGTCATTCCCTTCAGCCCGAGGACCGTTGTATGCCAGATCAATCGGCACTTCGCCCCGTTGGAATTCTTCATCCACACCTTTCGTGGCATACTCATTAAAGCGAGAAATAGTCTTTTTAAGGTTGGGCAGGAAACTCTGGTCGAGACGAAATTTGCCGGTGCGGCTGGCCAGCTTATTCAGACGAGCTTCAAGGGCCGTGGTCAGCTCTTCTAAATTCCCGCCCTTAATCACATAAGGATTCTGCTCGCCTGCGGACGGAATTGGATAACCGCTTCTCAGCGGTCCTCCTCCCCATATTCTGGCCACGCGTTCGTCATAAATCATGAACAGGAAAAGATTGGGATATTCTCCTTTTAGTGGATCCCAGGCGAAGTGGACCTGGGTTCTCTCGTTATAAACAGCCTTCTCATCCATCACCCGCTGACCGTATTTATTAACCTCAATCATGCTATCTCCTGGCACAGCAAAGATATCGGTCGGCGGACTGGGATTGGCCAGAACCTCCTCCAGCACAGCCTGAGCCCACCAGGCATGAGCCAGATTATCAAGCTTGGCTCCAACCTCAGAAGCCATCGAAATCAGGTCACCCTGATTGGTGAGAACCGCGCAGCCTCCAAAGACCGGCCCTCGCAGATAATTGAGCCTCATCTCAGGGTTGTGGGTGAACCCACCGCTGCCAAAGATAACAGCCCGGTGGGCCCTGAAATAAACAGCTTCCGATTTTTCATTGAGGGCTTCAACTCCCACCACCTGGCCGCTCTCATTGGTGATTAATCTATGAGCACGATGCCTCAGAAAGACAGGAATAGCTCTGGCTTCCACCGCGGTTCTCAGCTGCCTGATTAATTCCACGCCACTAACCATGCCTTTTCCGGTCTTGGGGTCTTTCGGAATAAGAGCTCTTCCCCGCGGCACTTTATTTTCCTCGAAGTGAGCAAAGTAATCAGGCATGAATTGACCATCCCAGGCTATCCATGGGGTTGGATCAAGGGCTCCCATTTTCTGAAGATTCTCAACCGCCACCGCCGCCTGATCGTAATAGGTAGCAATTAACTCATACTGATTTTTATCCAGGCCGAAGTTTGGATCCTCCGGATCATAGAGAGTTGGATAGGCCAGGCGGGCCATATACTTGATGGCATCTACCCTGGTATCCTCCACTCCTCCGGCCCGAAGAAAAGAATTGTTCGGAATCCAGAATACCCCGCCCGATTTCTCAGTAGTTCCACCGTAGCGGTTTCTTTTCTCCAGCATAATTACCCTGGCCCCCTTGTCAAAGGCAGAAAGAGCAGCCGACGAACCAGCAGCACCCGTGCCTATAACCAGGACATCGGCTTCGTGATCCCAGTATTTGGGTTTAATCATTGCCATTTCCCCCCCCTGAAATTTTAAAAAAATCTTTCAAATCTATCTTTTGAAGCCTTGCAGATCGGGCAGACATCCGGCGGCTCTTTCCTGGCACAGAGATAACCGCACACCTGGCATCGCCAGACCGGTAAGGAAAGTGAAGATGGATGAGAAATCTCCTTCTCTGTTTTCTTTTTTCTCTCTTCCTTAGATGGCCGCCGCTCGGGAATGGGCCGGCTCAGGTTTTCTTTGGTGGCATTAGCTGAGACATAAAGAGCACAATAGCAGCGACCATATTCCGCCAGGTCCGCGTCACGGTAATCGCAAGGACAGATGATGTCCAGGTCTTCTTCCCTAAGGCCAGAAGCCCAGCGGCAGGGACAGGATTGATAACCATATCTCTCTTCATTGGCCAGCAGCGATTTGACCAGTTCAAGGGTTAAATCCAGATCAGGATTAAGGTGATAGCCAGCTTTTTCAGCTTCGGTCAGAAGCTTATGATAATATTCCTGAATTTTCTCCCGGCTGATTTCAGTCACTGCTTTTTCCCTTTCAGAACCTGCCTGATTCTTTCCTCCTGAAAGCCAATGATGACTTCCTCATCGTCAATCACCAAAGTCGGGAAAGACAGCCTGTCATTCCATCGCTCTACCTCTCTCGTAATTTTGTCTTCTTCTTCTTCCGGCACCAGATCAACGTCAATATAGCTATACTCGACACCTAATTCATTCAAGAGGGCCTTGGTTTTCCGGCACCAGGGGCAGGTACTGATCGCATAAAGCATCAGTTTCCCGGCGTTTCTTCCTTCCACATGCTTTATGTCCATTATTTCTCCTCTAAAGACTTTCTATATTTTCTTTTAAGGTTTGATTAAATCAATCGATTGGCAGAAATTTGTCTTTGGTTGAACCACAGACCGGGCAAACCCAGTCATCGGGCAAATCCTCAAAAGCAGTCCCGGCTGGCACGCCGGAAGATGGATCTCCCTCCGCCGGATCATAAATATGGCCGCAGACCGAGCATTGATATTTTTTATTCATCTCGCCTCCTCACTCCTTTTAGATTTTTTTTTAAACTATTAACTGAAAAACTTGCTTTTACATTTATTATAGAGAAACCGTCAAGCTTTCCAGTGTCCAATGGTTAAAACTAAAAAATGTTGAGGCTTCAATCCCGGCTGTCCCTCTTGCCTCAAATGATAAGTCGAGCCCTCGGACAATGTCAAATTAAATCTTCCGAGCAACTATATTGCCTGGCAACCTGATTTTTGATTTAATCTTTGATGGTAGTTAAATTGCTAAATAGTTCAACCTGGCCCGATACTGATAATTAAGGCAAGTAAGTTCAATGAAGTCCGATAAGTAGCCAGTAAATAATAAAAGGAGGGCAGGCCGGAGATGCCGGGATTTGATTTAAAACAGCTTCTCCCTTTATATGATGAAATCGGCCGCCTGAAATATGGCGGCACACTTAATTTTCCTCAACTGATGAAACTTATGGAGCCTGTCCGGCTCGGCCAGGAAGACTTCGGGCTGAAGCATCTTGAAATTATCAAGCGTGATCACCTCTTTCCAGCCTGGTGGAAGATGCCCGAATTGAGTCCGCAGGAAATAGACTCCTTAAAGGAGCTGTTTAAGAACATCCAGCCGAAGGACATCGGGCTTATCCAGAAATTGTTCGATATTTTTAAGAACATTGAAATCATGTCCTGTCTGCTTCGGATTATCTGTCCGGAACATTATGGAATTTACAGTGCTCCAGTTGAAAATCTTCTATCCATTAAAGCTGAAACGCCGGTAAAAAAATACCTCTGCTATCTTGATGACCTCAGCGAACTTAAAGAAAGCTATGGTTTTGACACGTCAGCTGAGGTGGACATGTCTCTGTGGGCTCTATCGGCCATTTTAAATGAAGACTGGCTTAGAAATAATCCAGATTACCACCAGATTTACCTGGATTATATAAATGAGCCCAACGCCGTCAAAAGAATATCAGCACGACAGGCTTTAAAAAATATCAGAAGAGAAAATGTTACTTACCTGGATCTGGCTGAATGTTTTCTCGCAACCGATCCGGAAGTGGCTGGCTTTTTAGCCGGCAAAGAACTCGAAAGTCTCATCTATACTCTTTATGAAAAGGTTATACCCAGGCGAAAAGGCTATAGAGCCAAGGATTTTAGAAGCCGTGTGGAGGAGCTTTGGGGAAAAAGACATCTTAGAGACCAGGAGAAAGAAGAAATATTTGGATGGTGGGAGACGAGAAACAAAGCCGTACATCCAGATTGGGTTTCAGCTCCGCCCGAAGAAGTGTCCCTCTTCCGCGAAGAAGTCATCAGAATGATAAGCGGGGTCAGAGGATTTAAAGAAAAACTCAGCAAAAGTTGAGCAAGGCAAGACTTGACTGACCCGGTTAAATAGCTAACCTGATAACCTAAATCAACACTCACTAAATACCAAATGAAATTAGCAGGACGAAGAGCGAACCCCGGATCAGTCCTTCTTCTGTCTTAATAATGCCTGGTCTCTCTTTAGCTGACGAACTAAATTTATCTATATTCAGATTTTTTTGTTTGAATTATGGCTGTTGATAAATATATATTATCTATCTAAATAATCAGTTTGAATTGTCTACTAAATGAGACAGGACCAAATCGGAGCTACGCTGCTTGATAGAAAGATAAGCCCGCTAATAGAGCATTTAAAATCAACTGCTGTTCATCAACTTTCCGAAGAGAGACTTGTCTTATTCATCAATGAGCAGATCTAAATTAAGGAGCATAAAAGGATGAAAGAGAAACTTCATCTGCGGCCAAATCAAAATTATTTTTTCAGGGCTACAATCGTTATCTTTTTATTCCTGTCTTTGTCTGTTGTTATTCTTCCCTTAACTTCTTCCAGCGCTGAAATTGTGTCACCTGAGAAATTTCTTGGGTTTCAGCCTGGTCAGGATTTTAAGCTGGCCAACTGGAAGCAGATAACTGATTATTTTCAGCTGCTCAGCCAGGCCTCAAATCGCATTAAATTAATCGAACTGGGCAAAACAACTCTTGGCCGGCCCCTGGTTATGGCTATTATTACCGCTGAAGAAAATTTTAGTAACCTCGACAGATACAAAAAAATCCATCAGACACTCCATGACCCCAGGCAGCTTAAACCAGAAGAAAAAGCTTCGCTCATAAAAGAGGGCAAGGCTATCGTCTACATTAGCTGTTCTATTCATTCCACCGAAATTGCTGCTTCTCAGATGTCCATGGAACTGGCTCATAAACTGGTCAGCGATAATTCGGAGGAAACTAAAAAAATCCTGAGCCAGATTATTCTTCTGCTTGTCCCCTCGGCCAATCCAGACGGCATTGACCTGGTCACCGACTGGTATTACAAAACTCTGGGGACGCCTTATGAGGGCAGCAGCCTGCCCTGGCTTTACCATTATTATACCGGGCATGACAACAACCGGGATTGGTTCATGCTGACCCAGAAAGAAACCCAGCTGATGGCCCGGGTTCTATATCAGGAGTGGTTTCCCCTCCTCGTCTATGATGTTCATCAGATGGGATCCAACGGTCCCCGGATTTTTCTCCCCCCTTATCAGGACCCGGTCAACCCGAATCTTGACCCACTTCTTCTCCGGGAACTTTATCAGCTAACAGGAAAAGCTGTCATTGATCTCAGCCGGGCCGGTAAAACAGGTATGGCCACTAACACCATTTTTGATACCTGGTATAATACCGCCAACCGGGCTGCACCGCTTCGTCATAACGCTCTGGGCATTCTATCTGAGGCAGCCAGCGTCAACTTGGCTTCGCCTATCTTCATTCGTCCCGGCGATATCCGCGTTGGTGCCGATGGCAATGATATTCAGTCAACTTACCTTGAGCCCTGGCCAGGCGGCTGGTGGCGGCTACGCGATATTGTTGAATATGAAGAAATTGTTGCTCTGTCATTTTTAACCACCATCGCTGAGAAAAAAGAAAAATTTATGGAGAATTTCTGTCTTTTTGCCGAGCGCCAGATAGAAAAAGGACAAAACGAGCCGCCTTATGCTTATCTTATTCCGGAAGCTCAGAAAGATTGGCCCACCGCTCTGAAGCTCATTGAGGTCATCCAGAAAAACGGCGCTGAAGTTTACCGGGCAACTAAAGCCTTTGAAGCTGA
>ENA-UPSM01001843-UPSM01001843.1-activated-sludge-metagenome-genome-assembly--contig:-NODE-1843-length-27023-cov-6.967072_pt1 | contig 27023 bp, 29 predicted proteins | sample MGYA00238181_ERZ773283 | MGnify/ENA primary metagenome ERZ773283 (study PRJEB29023, sample SAMN05720199) | activated sludge metagenome | isolation source: Anaerobic digester | place: Japan...
CGCACGGAACCGACGGGGCCGCCGAACGGGATCTCGGAGATCGTCAGGGCGGCCGAGGCACCGATCGTGCAGAGCACGTCGTGGGCGTTCTCGAGGTCCACCGAGAGCGTGGTGGCGACGACGTGGACCTCGTTCATGAAGCCCTTCGGGAACAGAGGCCGCAGGGGTCGGTCGATCTGGCGTGCGGCGAGGATCGCCTTCTCGCTGGGCCGCGATTCGCGCTTGATGAACCCGCCAGGGATCTTGCCGGCGGCGTAGTGGCGTTCTTCCACGTCCACCGTGAGGGGGAAGAAGTCCTGTCCCTCACGAGCTTCTTCACGGACGACCGCGGTGACCAGCACCACGGTGTCCCCGCAGCGGACGAGCACGGCGCCGTTCGCCTGCCTGGCGAGCCTGCCGGTCTCGAGAGAGATCGTCTTGCCGCCGATCTCGACTTGGACTGTCTTCATCTCTTCCTTCGTCTTCCTTCCGTCCCCCGTGCCGGGTGCACGGGGCGTCCGTCCGCGCGGGATGTGGACGGGAGTGGGTTGCCGGGCTCGGGCCGCCTTCTACTTGCGGAGGTCGAGCTCCTTGACGAGCGCGCGGTAGCGCTCGACGTCGCGCGACTGGAGATAGTCGAGCAGGCGGCGACGCCGGCCGACCATCTTCAGCAGGCCGCGCCGCGAATGGTGGTCCTTCTTGTGCGTCTTGAGGTGTTCGGTGAGGGCGTCGATGCGCGCCGTGAGCAGCGCGATCTGGACCTCTGGGGAGCCGGTGTCGCCCTCGTGCTTGGCGTGCCGGTTGATGATCTCGAGCTTCTCTTCCTTGGGGAATGCCAGGGGACTCACCTCCTCCCGACGCGTCCGCGCCGGGTACTCCTGAGACCCAGTCACGGGTCGGCGGCCCGTGACCGAGAGACGGTCGCGCTAGGGTAGCACAGGGCGTCGGCAGCGGCGAACCGGCCCCGCCCTGCTATCCGCGACCCAGGCCTACCTCGTCCAAGGCGGGGTCCTCGAGGGCGGCCGTGGCGTCGATGTCGGCCTGCATCTGCGCGACGAGCGCCGCGACGGTAGCGAAGCGGCGCTCGTCGCGCAGCTTGTGGAGGAAGTCGAGGCGGATGTCCTCGTCGTAGATGTCCCCTTTGAAACCGAGCAGATGCGCCTCGACGGTGACGTGAGTGGTCTCCTCGCCGCGGTCGTGGAAGGTCGGGTTGTGGCCGACGTTCACGGCGGCGCGGAACCAACGCCCCGCGACGCAGGCCCGCGCGGCGTAGACTCCCCTGCCGGGAAAGACGGTGCCGGCCTCGACGTCGACGTTCGCCGTCGGCATGCCGAGCGTCCGGCCGCGACACATGCCGGGCACGACGCGGCCGGACGCCGACGGCGGCCGGCCGAGGATCGCCCGGACCTCCTCGAGCCGACCCTCGCGCAGCAGGCGGCGGATGCGTGTCGAGCTGATCGGCCGACCGTTCCCGGTGAGGAGGCTCACGGTCACGGACTCGAACCCGTAGGCCTCGCCGCAGCGCGCAAGTTCCGCCGCGTCGCCGCGACCTCCGGCCCCAAAGGTGAAGTTCTCGCCGACGACGACGATGCGGGCGTCGAGCGCGTCGCGAAGAACGCGGCGGCAGAACGCGGCGGGACTGAGCTCCGCGAGCTCCTCGTCGAAGGGGACGACGACCAGCTCGTCGGGGCCGAGCGCGGCGATGAGACGCTCCTTCTCGGCCGCCGTCGTGAGCAGGCGCGGCTGATGCGCGGCGTCGAGGACGGCGAGCGGGTGCCGGTCGAAGGTGAGCACCGCGCTCGTCAGGCCCCGGGCGCGGGCGCGCGCCACCGCCTCGCCGATGACGGCGCGGTGGCCGACGTGAACGCCGTCGAACGTGCCGATGGCGACGGCGCGCGGCTGCGGCGAAAGGGATCCGAGGGCGCGGACGACTTGCATCAGAGGCGCACGAGCAACTTGAGCGCCTGTCCGTGTTCGGCCGGCCCGTACACGGCGATCAGCTCACCGCGATGCATCACGCGCACGGGCTCCTGGGGGCCGCCCGGCAGACGCGCGCCGTTGCGCACCGGCAAGACCTGGGCGGCGCTCAGCTCGACCGCGGGCAGGAAGCTGAGGGCGCTGGCTGGGGCGACGAGGCCGGGGACATGCTCGTCGCCCTCGCCGCGGGCGGCGACCGCCGCCTCGAAGGCGGCCAGTGTCTGGCCGTCTTCGAGGCGCAGGTCGCCGACGGCGGTGCGGGTCAGCTCGCTCAGGTAGGCGCCCGCGCCCACCGCCTCGCCGAGGTCGATGGCGAGTTGGCGCACATAGGTGCCCTTCGAGCAGGCGATGCGACAGCGCATCCGCTGCCGCTCGACGTCGAAGTCGAGCACATCGATCGCCGTGATCTCCACTTCCTTGACGGGGGTCTCGACCACCTCGCCGCGATGCGCCTTCTTGTAGAGCCTCTCGCCGTCGATCTTCACGGCGGACGTCATGGGCACGCGCTGCATGACGGTCCCGAGGAACTCCGGCAGCACGGCTTCGACCTGGTCGCGCGTCACCGTGACGCCGGTCTCGACCAGCGCGCCCGTGCGGTCGCCGGTGTCGGAGCGCGTGCCGAACTGGACCGTGCACTCGTACTCCTTCGGCAGGTCGACGAAGAAGCGCGCCAGCTTCGTCGCCCGTCCGACGAGCACCACGAGCAGACCGGTCGCGAACGGGTCCAGCGTCCCGGCGTGGCCCACCTTCTTCACGGTGGGCCGCAGGATCCTCCGCACGCGCGCGACGACGTCGTGCGAGGTCAAGCCCTCGGGCTTGTCGATCAGGAGGACGCCGTCGAGAGCAGCCTTGCGAGTGCGGAACTGAGCCACTCCGTCACCTCCTCGGGGGACTCGTCGGCCTCGAACCCGGCCGCCTGGACATGGCCGCCGCCGCCGCGACGGGCGGCCAGGGCGCTGACGTCGGCGCCGCTCGAGCGCAGGCTGACGCGAACGCGCGGCGAGCCCTCCTGTTCTTTGACCAGGGCCACGACGTCGACGCCGTCGACGGCCCGCAGGCGCTCGACGACTCCCTCGGCCTCGTGGTCGGCGGCGCCGCTGGCGGCGTAGTCGGCGCGCGTGAGGACGGCGATTAGAGCGCGTCCGTCGGCTACGGTGCGCATACCGGCGAGGGCACGGCCCTCGAGACGGACCGCGCCCGGCGAGCGCCGCTCGTAAAGCTCGCGATACACGGCGGTCACGTCGACTCCCAGTGCCGCCAGCCACGCCGCCGTGGCGAATGTCGCCGCACTGGTGCTCGTGTGACGGAAGTGGCCCGAATCGAAGGAGATACCGGCGTACAGCGCGATCGCGGCAGCCCGGCCGGGCGTGAGCTCGAGGGCTCGCGCCAGGTCGCAGACGATCTCGCTCGTGCTGCTGGCCTGGGGCCGCACCAGCACGAGATCGCCGAAGCGGGTGTTGTCATGGTGATGGTCGATGTCCACCACCTCGCCGCGCCAGTCGCCGAGGTCGAGGGCAAGGCGAGGCAGCGAACCGCTGTCCAGAGCGAAAAGGGTCTCGCCGGGCGCCGGTGGGCGACGCGCCACGGCATCGCTCGGCAGCATGCTCTCCTCGAACGGGAGCAGCTCGCCCTCAGCGACGCACAGCGTCGCCGGCGTCCCGAGCTGCCCGAACAGGTCGAGCATGCCGGCCGCGGCGCCGACCGCGTCGAGGTCCGGCTGCTCGTGCACTGCCAGCGCCACCCGGTCGACCGAGCGCATGCGGCGGGCCACGGCGTCCAGGTCGGCGGCGAGCACTCTCATGCGCCCGTCTCTTCCCCGCCGCCCCGCTCGCCGCCGGGGGCCGCCGCGGAGGCGCCCTCGCCGCCGAGCTCGGGCGGGCCCGGCTCTTCTGCTTCCGGCGAGTGTGCCTGCCCTGCTTCCGGCGGCCCCGGCCGCCCTGCTTCCGGCGGCCGCTCCTGCCCTGCTTCCGGCGCCTTCTCGCCCAGCAACTCGGCCTCACGCTTCATGAGCGCCTCGATACGCATCGCCCGGTCGGTCGTCTCGTCGTAAACGAACTCGAGCTGCGGCGTGTGTTTGAGGTGCAGCTCGTCGTTGATGCGCGCCTGCAGGTAGCCGTGCGAGGCGCGGAGACCCTCGAGCGTCGCGGCGCGCTCGGGCGCTCCCGCCAGGACGCTGACGAACACCTTGGCGTGGCGGAGGTCCTGGCTCGTCTCGACGGCGGTGACGGTGACGAAGCCGACGCGCGGGTCCTTGAGGCCGTCGGCGATCGCCGCCGAGACGACTTCCCTGACGCTCTCGTTCACCCTGCGGAGTCGATGTCCCACAGCGCCCTCACAGGTTCGGCAGTCTTGAGCAACGTGCGTGAGACCTCGAAGTCGCGCCCGTGCAGATAGCGTTCGATCTCGTCCACGCGCTCGCGAGCTTGGGCGAGGGACGACGCCGCGGTCACGATGAGCACTTCGGCGCGCTGCCAGGATCCGAGCCCGCCGGTCACGGAGAACGCCGCCCGAAAACGGCGCTGCACGACGTCGCGCAGCGAGTCCAGCGGGGCGCGCTTCTCCTTCAGCGACCGGTTCCCAGGAAAGTGCAGCTCCGCGAAGAGGACGCCGATGCAGGCGTCAGACCTCACGGGCGACTTCTCGGGTCTCGTAGGCCTCCAACACATCGCCTTCCTTGATGTCGTTGAAGCCGTCGAGCAGGATGCCGCACTCGAACCCCTCCTGGGCCTCGCGCACGTCGTCCGAGAACCGCCGCAGAGAGGCGATCTTGCCGTCGTGGACGACCACGTCGTTGCGCAGGACGCGGACGTTGGCGTTGCGGGTCATCACGCCGCGCGTGACCATGCACCCCGCGATGGTGCCCAGCTTCGAGGCGCGAAAGAGCTGGCGCACCTCGGCCTGCCCGAGCACGACCTCCTCGTACTCCGGCTTGAGCATACCGACGAGCGCCGCCGTGATGTCCTCCGTCACTTTGTAGATGACGCGGTAGGTACGGACGTCGACGCCCTCGCTTTCGGCGAGCGCCTGAGCCGCCGGACTGGGCCGTACGTTGAAGCCGATGACGATCGCCGACGACGCCGCCGCCAGCATGACGTCCGACTCGTTGATGCCCCCGACGCCGCCGTGGATGATGCGGACCTTGACCTCGGGATGCTGGATCTTGAGCAGGGCGTCGGTGAGCGCCTCGAGGCTGCCCTGCACGTCGGCCTTGACGACCAGGTCGAGCTCGCGGACCTTGCCCTCGGCGATGCGCGCGAACACGTCGTCCAGCGTGAGGGAACGCTGACGGGCGAGCGTCTCGCTCTTGATGCGGTTGGCGCGCTTCTGGGCCAGCGAGCGCGCCGTGCGCTCGTCCTTGACGACGCGGCACAACTCACCGGCGGCGGGCAGGCTGTCGAAGCCGACGATCTCGACCGGCGTCGAGGGGCCCGCCGCCTTGAGCGGCTCGCCGCGGAAGTCGCGCATCGCGCGGACGCGGCCGCTGGCCTCGCCGGCGACGACCGCGTCGCCCACATGCAGGGTGCCGCGGCCGACGAGCATGGTGGCGACGACCCCGCGTCCGGGGTCGACGCGCGACTCGATGATGAACCCGCTCGCCGGGGCATCGGGGTTCGCTTTGAGGTCGGCCATCTCGGCGACCAGCAGCAGCATCTCGAGGAACTCCTCGATGCCGATACGCTTCTTGGCGCTGACCTCGACGAACACCGTGTCGCCGCCCCACTCCTCGGGGACGATCCCGTACTCGGTGAGTTGCTGCTTGATGCGCTCGACGTTCGCCTCGGGCTTGTCGATCTTGTTGACGACGATGACCATGGGGACGCCGGCCGCCTTGGCGTGGTCGATCGCCTCGACGGTCTGCGGCATGACGCCGTCGTCGGCGGCGACGACGATCGCGGCGATGTCGGTGACCTTCGCGCCGCGGGCGCGCATCGCCGTGAAGGCGGCGTGCCCTGGGGTGTCGATGAAGGTCACGAGCTTGCCCTTATGGCGGACCTGGTAGGCGCCGATGTGCTGCGTGATGCCGCCGGCCTCGCCGGCGGCGACCGCCGTGTCGCGGATCGCGTCGAGCAGGCTCGTCTTGCCGTGGTCGACGTGACCCATCACCGTGACGACCGCCGGCCGTGGCTCGAGGTCGGCCTCATCGTCGACAGCCTCGGTCTCGAGCTCGGCTTCTTCGTCTGCAGCGTGCGTGATCTCGACCTCGCGACCGAAGTCGCCGGCGAGGACCTCGATGGCGTCGTCGGTGAGGGTCTGCGTGATGGTCACCATCTCGCCATAGCCCATCAGCGTCTTGATGATGGCGGAGGTGGGGATACCGAGGAGCTGCGAGACGTCCTTGACCGTGGCCCCCGACGGAACCTTGACGACGCCGGTCGGCACGACGGGCGGCGCAGCCTGCTCGTCGCTGCGGTCGCTGCGGTTGCGGCGTCCGCGACGCTGCCGTCCGCCGGTCTGCGGACCGCCGCGGCGCGAGGCCCCGGCGTCGATGATCACACGACGACGACGACCGCCCGGGTTCGGGCGGGGACGTCGGGGACCGGTGGAGCCCGCAGCATAGGCGCGCTCGATCGCCTCCTCGTCGACCGACACCTCGCCGTCGACGACCTCGATGCCGGCGCGTTTGAGGTGGGCGAGGACGTCGTCGACGCTCGTGCCGCGCTGATTAGCGATGTCGCTGACCTTGCGCCTCTTCGCCATTCACCTCACCGCCTTTCGTCCGTCGCAGACCGCGGCGAACGCGGCGACGAACTCCTCATCGACGGCCGCCGGACCGCGGAACGCGCGGCCGAAGGCGCGCCGTCTGCCGGCCGCCTCGAGACATGCCGGGTCGGGACACAGATAGGCGCCGCGACCCGATGCACCCGGCGTCGCCAGGCGAACGCGGCCGTCCTCGACGCGCAATCGTATCAACTCGCGCTGGGCGCGTTTGCGCCGGCAGCCGATGCAGCTCCGCTCCGGGCCGTCCACCACTCACTCCGCCGCTTCGCCGGCCGCGCCGACGGGTTCGTCTTCTCCTTCGCCGCCCTGCGCCGGCCGCGATCTGGCCGCCTCGGCGGCCGCCTGCGCGGCCTTCTCCGCCTCGCTGGGCACGTAGTCGGCGTGGATGCTGCAGTACTTCGACCCTGGCTCGGAGGCGTTCACGCAACGCTTGCCGTTGCGCGTGATCGCCATGCACTGTCCGGCGAGCTCGTCGTCGCCGAAGTCGAGCTCGGCTTCGGCGGCGGCCATCTGCTGCTGGCTCTTGATGTCGATGCGCCAGCCGGTGAGCTTGCTTGCGAGACGGGCGTTCTGCCCCTCCTTGCCGATGGCCAGGGAGAGTTGGTCGTCGGGGACGATGACCGTCGCCTCTTCCTTCTCGTCGTCGACGATGACCTCGCGCACGCGCGCCGGCGACAGCGCCTTGGCGACGAAACGCGCCGGGTCGTCGTGGTACGGGACGATGTCGATGCGCTCGCCGCGCAGCTCGCTGACGACCATGCGCACGCGCGAGCCGCGTGGCCCGACGCAGGCGCCGACCGGGTCGACCCCGTCGGCGTGGGACACGACGGCGATCTTGCAGCGCCCGGGCATGGGTTTGCCGTCACGGCCGCGGGACCCCGTTTCGCGCGCGACGTACTTGATCTCGACGAGGCCGTCGGCGATCTCGGGGACCTCGAGCTCGAACAGCTTGCGCACGAGCTGGTCGCTGCGTCGCGACAGGATGACCTGAGGCCCCTTGCTCGAGTCCTGCACCTTGACGATCACGGCCTTGATACGACTGCCGTGATCGTAGTGCTCAGTCTCGATCTGCTCGCTCTTGGGAAGCAGCGCCTCGACGCGGCCGAGTTCGACCAGCGTGTAACGCGCGTCGCTCTGCTGCACGACGCCGGTGACGAGGTCGCCGACGCGGTCGACGTACTCTTCGAACATGAGGTCGCGCTCGGCCTCGCGGATGCGCTGCAGGATCACCTGCTTGGCGGTCTGGGCGGCGATGCGGCCGAAGTTCTCCGGGGTCACCTCGACGCGCTCGACCTCGCTCATGTCGACGCCCGACAGGTCGAGACGCCAGTTGTCGCGCGGCGCCTCCGCGCCCGAGAGCGTCCCTTCCGCAGGCTCGTCATAGACCTTCAGCGACTCGACGTCGATGTGGTCCGGGAAGATCAACTGGAAGACGCGCATCTCCCCGGTCTCGGTGTCGACCTCGACCTTGGCGTGCTCCACGGCATCTGGGGTCTTCTTGTACGCCGACAGCAGCGCGTCCTCGAGGGCCTCGACGAGCGCGTCGAAAGCGATGCCCTTCTCTTTCTCGATCTGGCGCAGAGCCTCGATGATCTCTCTACTCACGTCGGCCTCCATTCCTCGCGAAGTCGTAGACCACGTGCGCGGTCGCGATCTCGCGCAACGGCAGGCAGGCTTCTCCGCCGCCGGCGAGCGTGAGCGCGACGCTCTCGTCGCTCGCCGCCCTGACGACGCCGCGGAACGTGCTGCGTCCGTCCCGCGGCTCGCCCAGCCTGATCACGACGTCTTCGCCGAGCGCCGCGGCGAAGTGCGCCGCCGTGCGCAGGCGCCGGTCCAGACCGGGCGAGGACACCTCGAGCGCGTAGCGCTCGCGGATCTCGTCGAGGGCGCCGCTCACGGCGGCGCAGAGCTCCAGATCGACCCCGCCCGGCCGGTCGATGTACAGCGTCAGCGTGCGGCCGGGCTGACCGACGTCGAGGTCCACGACCTCGACGTCGGGGAAGGCCGGCCGCAACGCGGCCTCGATCTCGGTCAGCAACTGTCCTTTACTTTCGCGCCTCATACCGTTCCAAAAGAAAAGCCGGTGTCGCACCGGCCTTCACGCGTCGAACCGCCTCCGGGTGTGGTTTTCTGACCGCCGGATTATAGCACCAAGCCGCAGCGCCGCTCAATACGTGGTCCCGCCCATCGCTCGGCCCGGCGCCGTCCCTCGACACGTGGTCCTGCCCGTCGCTCGGCCCGGCGCCCCTCTCGATGCGCCGCCTCGCTCTTTCTGGGCGCGACGTCGCCCTCAATACGTGGGCGCGTCCTGCCGATACGCTTCGACGTCGAGCGACGTACGGGAGAGGGCACGATGGGAGAGTACACGACGTTCCGTTGCCGGAAGTGCGGCTACAGCGCCGAGCGCGTGCGCTGGGGCGTCGGCATGAACGATCCCCGGCAACGTTTCATGCCCGCCTATTGCGTCGAATGCAGCACGATCGTCGAGGTCGACCTCACGGGCGCCGACCTCATGGTCGACGAGTTCACCTGCCTGAAGTGCGGCAGCGAGCTCTTCTTCCTCGAGAAGGCGGCGTCGTACACCTGCCCGAAGTGCAAGGCGCACGACATGCTGCTCACCCAGGGCGAGTACTGGTGACGGGGGCGCGGGCCGACGTCGCGTCGCCCGCGCCCCCGCGACTGCTCCTGGATGACGAGCGCCCCCCGACTACTCCTGGATGACGACCGGGCTCCCGGCCGGGACGACCTTGTCCACGGCGAGGATGTCCTTGTTCCGCATCCGCACGCATCCGTGGCTGATGGCCTTGCCGATCAGCCAGGGCTCGTTCGTGCCGTGGATCGCCACCGGCCCGCCCTGCACCCACCCCGGAAGCTTGGGCTGGAAGGCGCTGATGCCGATGGCGAGGACCCCGTACGGCCCGCCGGGCTGCGGCGGCTTGAGCTTCTGATTGACGAAGAAGGACCCGGTAGGGGTCTCGAGGCCGGGCCGCCCGACGGCGACCGGATACTCACCCCTGAGCTCTCCTCGCCGGTACGTGCGCAAGGTGCGCTCCGAGAGGTCGATGACGATCTTCGCCGAGGTCGTGTAGAAGGCCAGCGAGCCCTCCTTCACCCAGCCCTTGCTGCCGTTCGGTCGCATGGCGACGTAGACGAGATACCACGTGGCATCGCCGACCCGCTTGACCCTGTCGACGAGCACGAGCGTGGGGTAGCCGTTCTGGTTGCGCACCCCGAGACGCGTCTTCACGGCGGCGGCCGACGACGGACGCCTGCGGACGATGACGGGGCCGGTCGCCTTGCCGACGACCCAGCGCTCGTACTGGGGCGCCGTCCCGACCCCTGGCGCGGCCGATGACACGGGGGGCGCCTCGGCGAGGTCTTGCGCCGCCCCTCCGCCTGCCGCCCGGGCGCGCACGACCGCGTAGCCGCCCAGCGCCAGCACGGCGAGCAGGACGACGACGCCCAGGATCACGAGGGACTTGCGTAGACAAGAAGGCATGCTCGCCGGCGAGGATAGCCCAGCGTCCCGCGCGTGTACAGTAGCGGTCTGTTGCGCGGCGCGGGCGGCGCGGCCGCCCGGCCCGCGCCGCGCCGCCCATACCGTAAAATACGGCCAGCCCGGGGAGACCGGGGGACAGAAAGGAGACGCGCGTGGACGTGGTCATCGTCATCATCGTGGTCCTGATCGTGCTGGGGGTCGTCTTCGCCGTCCTCTACAACCGGCTCGTGGGGCGCCGGAACCGCGTCGACAACGCCTGGAGCCAGATCGACGTCCAGCTCAAGCGCCGGTACGACCTCATCCCTAACCTCGTCGAGGCTGTGAAGGACTACATGGCCTATGAGCAGGAGACGCTCGCCAAGGTCACCGCGGCGCGGGCGGCGGCGATCGACGCCGGCGCCGCCGGGCCGAGGGCGCAGGCGCAGGCCGAGAACGCGCTCTCCGGCGCCCTGAAGTCGCTGTTCGCCGTGGCCGAGAACTACCCCGACCTCAAGGCCAACCAGAACGTCATGAGCCTGCAGGAAGAACTTACGGCGACCGAGAACAAGATCGCCTTCGCGCGGCAGTTCTACAACGACAGCGTCCTCACCTACAACAACACCATCCAGATGTTCCCGACCAACGTCATCGCCGGCATGTTCAACTTCACGACGCGTCAGTTCTTCGACGCGCCGGAAGAAGAGACGGCCGCGCCCAGGGTCGACCTGCGCTGAAGCCTGGGCGCGGCCGGCGGCCGCCGCGCCGGTGACATGGGATGTACGAACAGATCAACAGGAATCGCCGCGCCTCCTGGCTGTTGATGGTCGTCGTCGTCGCGATCCTCGCGGCGCTCGGCTACGTGATCGGGGCGGTCTCCACGGGAACCAGCGCGGGCGGTCTCAGCTTCCTCGGACTCTTCGGGGTCGTCGCCGTCGCCTGGAGCCTCGTCGCCTACTTCACCGGCGACAAGATGGCCCTGGCCGTGAGCGGGGCGCGGCGGATCTCGCACGAACAGGAGCCGCGCCTCTGGAACGTCGTCGAAGAGATGACGATCGCGGCCGGGCTCGGACAGCCGCCGCAGGTCTATGTCATCGAGGACCCGGCGCCCAACGCCTTCGCGACGGGACGCGATCCCGCGCACAGCGCCATCGCCGTCACGCGCGGGCTGCTCGACAAGCTGGACCGCAACGAGCTCCAGGGCGTGGTCGCACACGAGATGGCGCACGTGCGCAACTACGACATCCGCTTCGCCACTCTCGTCGGCGTCCTCGTCGGGCTGATCGCCTTGGTCGCCGACCTCTTCCTGCGTGCCCGCTGGTTCGGCTTCGGCGGCCGGCGCGGCGAGGGCGGGGGCTCGGCCGGCGTCGTCCTCGTGCTCGTCGGCCTGGTGTTCGCGATCGTCGCGCCCCTCGCCGCGCGCGCCGTCCAGTTCATGATCTCGCGCCGCCGTGAGCTGCTCGCCGACGGGACCGCCGTCGAGCTCACGCGCGACCCGTTGGGCCTGGCCGGCGCCCTGCAGAAGATCGCCGCCGACCCCGCCGGCTTGCGCATGGCCAACCGCGCCACGGCGCACCTCTACATTGCGAACCCTCTGCGCAAGGTCAAGAAGTCGGCGGGACTCTTCGACACGCATCCGCCGATCGAGCTGCGCATCGAACTCCTGCTGGCGATGGCCCGGGGACAGGCGCCGGCCACCGCCGCGCGGGATCGGCGTCAGACGGCGTCCGACGGCGACGCGTCGCTCGCGCCGCCGAGCGCCTCTCCATAGAGGCGCCGACGCGGCGCGAGAGCGGCCGCAAGCCTGAACCGGCCGCGACCCTCCGCCGCCCTGCCCATCTTCACGAGGCAGCGCCCGAGCGCGTACTGCGCGTAATCGTTGTCCGGGACGGCGGCGACGATGGCCTCGAACTGGGCTGCCGCACGCGACGTCTCCCCGAGCGCGAACAGGGCGCGTCCCAGCGCTTCGCGGATGGACATGCGGTCCGGTTCGAGGGCGAGGGCGCGCTCGAGGAGCTGCGCCGCCTGCCCGGGATGCCGCGCGTCGAGAAAGGCCATGCCCCGGCGGAACAGGGCGTAGGCCTCGCTGTGCTCGTCGAAACCGGGCTCGCGGCGCATCGACGTCACCTCTCCCCCACCGTCTCAGAGCCCGAGGTCGGGCGCCACCGTCTGCATGGCGGCGAGACCGAGCGCCAGCACCTCGTCAAGGTCCAGGCCGAGCTCGCTGCAGCGCGCGATGGCGGCGCGGTCGACGCCGCGCGCGAACGCGCCCTCGCGGTAGCGCTTGCGCAACGACTTGAGCTGCACGCCGGCGAGCTGCTTGTCGGGGCGGATGAGGGCCGCCGCCGTGACGAGCCCGCTGAGCTGATCGGCGACGACGAGGGCGACGTCCAGGCGGCTCTCGGCGGCGACGCCGGTGGCGGGATTGTGCGCGGCGACGGCATGAGCGACATCGGCGGGCGCCCCGGCGGCAGTGAGGGCGGCGGCGGCTTCCGCGCCGTGGCGCGTGAAGTCGTCACGGGTCTCGTCGGCATCGAGGTCGTGGGCGAGCCCGGCGAGACCCCACCGTTCGGGGTCTTCGCCGAAGCGCTCGGCGAGGGCGCGCATGATCGCCTCGCAGGCCAGCATGTGGCGCCGCAGGTTCTGGTCGGCGACGCGCGCCTCGATCAGCGACAGCACGTCGGCGCGCGTGGCGCTCATCGCCGGGTCCCCTCAGCGTGCGCGCGTGTCATGCAGAGCCTCTCAGGGCGCGCTCGATCGCGTCGACGATCGCCGCCGCGCACGTCCGCTTCGAGGTCCGAGGCACGTGCGTCTCGCCGTCGGCGCCGATGATCGTGATCTCGTTGTCGTCGGCGCCGATCCCGACGCCGGCGGCGAGGATGTCGTTGAAGACGAGCAGGTCGACGCCCTTCGCCGCTCTCTTTGCGCGCGCCCGGTCCAGCCGGGGTCCCGCCTCGGCGGCGAAGCCGACGCGCAGCAGCCCGGGGCGCGCCGCGGCGGCGAGGATATCGACCGTCCGCTCGAGCTCAAGGGTGAGCGACTCGCGCTCGTCGCGGCCGATCTTGCCGGCGAGGGTGGAGCGCGGCCTGAAGTCGGCGACCGCCGCCGCCATGACGAGGACGTCGGCCGACGCCGTGGCCGCGTTCACCGTCGCCGCCATGTCGGCGGCGCTCTCGACGGCGACGACCTCGTACGGCGCCGCCTCGGCCGGCACCGTCGTCACGAGGACCACGTCGGCGCCGCGCAGGTACGCCTCGTCGGCGACCGCGCGCCCCATCTTGCCGCTCGACCGGTTGCCGATGAAGCGCACGGCGTCGACAGCTTCGCGCGTCCCGCCGGCGGTGACGACGACGCGCCGACCCGCGAGCGGGCCTCGCGCCTCGCGGGCGAAGGCGCGGCGCACGGCCATGAGGATGGCCTCGGGCGACGCCATGCGCCCGCTGCCTTCCTCCCCGCAGGCGAGGTCGCCGCGCTCGCCGGGGAGCACCTCGACGCCCCGGGCGGCGAGCGTCCGCAGGTTGTCCTGGGTCGCCGGGTGTTCGTACATGGCCCAGTTCATCGTCGGCGCGACGATCACGGGCCCACGGAAGGCGAGGTAGGTCGCGGTGAGCAGGTTGTCGGCGACGCCGGCGGCCATCTTGGCGAGCGTGTTCGCCGTCGCCGGAGCGACGACCATCACATCCGCGGAGCGCGCCGCCTCGATGTGCTGGAACCAGCCGCGGTCGCCCTGCCAGGCGGTCTCGTCGTCGAGGACCGCCGTCTGGGCGACGGCGGCGAAGGTCAGCGGCATGACGAAGCGGCGCGCCGCCGGCGTCTCGACGACGCGGGGGGCAAGGCCCTCCTTCGCCAGAAGGCGCACGAGCTCGACCGCCTTGTAGACGGCGATGCCGCCGCTGACGCCGACGAGGACGCTGCGTCCGGCGGTCGGGGCCTGGGCTCCTTGCGCCGCGTCGCCGTTCACCGCGCCGCCCTCACTCCCCAGTCTTGAAACCCAGCTTGCCGTCGGCGATCTCTTCGAAAGCGATGGTCAGCAGGTTCGTGCTGCGCGTCGACACCAGCGGCGGGGTCAGCTCCTCCATGCCGAGCGTCCCTTCACCGAGGCTGTGGTAGTAGTTGTTGATCTGGCGCGCCCGCTTGGCGGCGATCATGACCAGCGCGTAGCGCGAGCCACCCGCCCGGGGCAGGACCTCGTCGATCCGGGGTCGGTCCACTAGTCTTCCTTTCGTTCTTCGCTGATGATCGCAGCCAGTTCGGCCGCGGCGCGCTCGGCGTCGTCGTTGACGACCACGTGGTCGAACTCGTCCGCCGCGGCGAGTTCGCCGGCGGCGATCTCGAGACGGCGGGCAACGGCCTCGTCGCTCTCGGTGCCGCGTCCGCGAAGACGGCGGCCGAGCTCGTCGAGCGACGGCGGGGCGATGAACACCAGCACGGCCTCCGGCATCGCCCGACGCACCGCGCGGGCGCCGCGCAACTCGATCTCGAGGAGCACGTCGTCGCCGCGGGCGAGCTTGTCTTCGACCTCGCGGCGCAGCGTCCCATAGAGCGCACCGCTGTATTCTACCCACTCGAGGAACGCCCCCGCCGCGACCTCCCTCTCGAACTCGTCGCGGGTCATGAAGTGGTACTCGCGCCCGTCGACTTCGCCCGGCCGCGGAGCTCGGGTCGTAGCCGACACGGCGAGGCTGAGTCCGCCGAGGCGACGGCGAAGGAGGGCGATGACGGTCCCCTTTCCGGCGCCTGACGGTCCGGAGATCACGAAGACACGCGGAATGGGGTCAGCCCCCGAAGAAGTCGAGCAGCTCGGAACGCTGACGCTCGGACAGTCCGCCCACCGTCTTACTGGGGCTGATGCGGCACTGCTCGAGGATCTTCGCCGACTTGACGCGCCCGCACTTCGGGGCCGCCATGAGCACGTCGATCACCTTGGCCGTGAGCAGGTAGTCGGGGGGCGAGGCGAGCACCTCGCGGATGCCCACCGAACCGCTCTTGAGCTGGCCCTTGAGCGCCGCCCGTCGGCTGCGGACCTCGTTCGCCCGTGACAGCGCCTCCCTGCGCTGGTCCAGGGAGCGCTCCGGGGCCGTGTTGAACTGCTTCGCTGAGGGGGACATCGGGCGCCAGTATATGTGAAGCACGTCGGCGGCGGCAACAGGCGAGCCGCCGGGGAACGTCCTCGCTTGCGGGTGTTTTGCCGCCCGCTGCGGAGGACCGCGGGATCGGCCGGCGGGCGCGCGTCAGGCGCCGCGCGCGAGCGCGACGCCACGCGCGTCGGTGACGCGCGCGAACCCGCGCGCGGCGCACTCCGCGCGCAGCCCATCGAGGATGCGCCGCGGCGCCTCGAGCCCTGTGAAGTTCGCCATGCCCACGGCGACCGCCGTGGCGCCGCAGGCGATGAACTCGAGGGCGTCGACACCGGTCATGATGCCGCCCATCCCGACGAGCGGTACGCCCGGGAGGGCCTCGGCGACCTCGGCGACCATGCGCAGGGCGATCGGCTTGATCGCGGGGCCGGAAAGTCCACCGGTGCTGTTGCCGAGGAAGGGTCGCAAGCTGGAACGGTCGAGGACCATGGCGCGGAAGGTGTTGACCAGCGAGAGACCGTCGGCGCCGGCCTCGACGGCGGCGCGCGCCACGGGGCGCACGTCGGTCACGTTGGGCGTCAGCTTGACGAGCAGCAGGCGCCCCGTCGCGGCGCGCGCCGCCCGCGTGACCTCCGCCGTGAGCTGCGGGTCGACGCCGATCGCGAGGCCGCCGGGGACGTTCGGGCACGAGACGTTGAGCTCGTAGCCGGCGACGTCGGGGAACCTCCTCGCCCCCTCGCCGAGAGCCGTCTCGACGCGGCGCACGACGTCGGCGTACTCCTGCGTTGCGTTCCCGCCCACGCTGACGATGACCGGCCGGCGCAGTCCCACGATCGTCGACAGGCCCTCGAGGAACGCCGCGACACCCGGGTTCTCGAGACCGATGGCGTTGATCATCCCGCACGGCGTCTCGGTGACGCGCGGCGGCGGACCGCCCTCGCGGGCATCGAGAGTCACGGTCTTGGGGACGTAGGCCGCATACGGGAAGGCGGCGACGTAGTCGCCGCGCGAGCGCCGCGCCGTCTCGACGAGGTCGAAAGTCCCGGAGGCGTCGACCAGCGGGTGCTCGAGCTCGAGACGACCGAGGCGTACGCGCAGATCGACAGCGGCCGGGTTCACGGGATCACCACCTCGTCGAGCGCGAACACCGGGCCTTCGCTGCAGACCCGCAGGGCGCCCCGCTTCGTCGCCACGACGCAGCCGTGGCAGGCGCCGACACCACAGGCCATGTGCGCCTCGAGGGACGCGTAGCCACGCAGCCCGGCGCCGGCGGCCCAGCGCTGGACCGCGGCGATCATCGCCGCAGGGCCACAGCAGAAGACGGTGGCCGACGGCGGCGCGTCGAGGGCGGCGAGCAGGTCACTGACCATGCCTCGCCGCCCGACGCTGCCGTCTTCGGTCGCGACCCACAAGCGCTCGATGTCGAAGGCGGCGGCCACCCTCGCCTGGCGGCCGTCGCGGAACCCGAACGCGGCCATCACCGGGACGCCGCGGCCGGCGAGCGCGTCGGTGAGGATCTGCAACGGCGCGCAGCCGATGCCGCCGCCGACGAGTAGAGCTGTGCGGACGCCCTCCAGCGGGAAACCTGCGCCGAGGGGGCCGGCGAGGTCGAGCGCCTCGCCGACCTGCGCGTCGGCGAGGCGCTCGCTCCCCGGCCCCCGCGCCTCGATCAGCAGGCCGAGGCGGTCGCCGCGGGCGGTGAACACCGAGAACGGACGGCGCAGGAGGAACCCGGAGCCGGGCACCTTCACCATCACGAACTGTCCGGGCCACGCTACGGCCGCGATCTCCGGAGCGAGCAGCTCCAGGGCCGTGAACGCGCCGAAGCGGCGCGCGGCGACCACTCGGCAGCGGCTCGTCTCGGCCCACTGCTCGCCGCGCTCAGGTCGTGCGCGCCGCGGATGCGGACTCCTCGCGGCGGCTGTCATGAGGCCCCCTCCGCGGACCTCATCCCCGGCCACGGTCCGTCCGTCGCGGCGCGCCCCATGGTCGCGTGCAGGTCCTGCAGGCAGCGCACCGAGACGCGCGGCCGGCGAGCGGCCTCGATGGCGGACACGGCCGCCGAGGCGCCAGCGAGGGTGGTGATGGAAGGTATGCCGCGCTCGAGGGCGGCGGTACGGATCTCGTAGCCGTCGCTGCGGGCGCTGCGCCCGAACGGCGTGTTTATCACGAGGACGACCTCGCCGCCGGCGATGAGGTTCACGACGTGCGGCTCGCCCTGGAAGACCTTGTTGACGACCCGCACCGGGATGCCGAGGCTGGTCAGGGCGGTCGCCGTGCCCCGCGTCGCGTAGATCGTGAACCCAAGCGCGTGAAGGCGCTGGGCGAGGATGGTCGCCGCCGACTTGTCGCTGTCGCAGACCGAGAGGAAGACGCTGCCCTCGAGCGGCAGCGGCGCGCCGACGGCGGCGTGCGCCTTGCCGAACGCCGTCGGGAAGTCGTCGGCGATCCCCATGACCTCCCCGGTCGACTTCATCTCCGGTCCCAGGCGCGTGTCGCTCCCCGGGAAGCGGTCGAAGGGAAGCACCGCTTCCTTGACGCTGACGTGCTCGGGCACGAGACGATCGGGCAGATGGAAGTCGCGCACGCGCTCGCCGAGGATCACGCGCGTGGCGAGCTTGGCGAGCTGGACGCCGGTGGCCTTGCTCACGAAAGGGACGGTGCGCGAGCCGCGCGGGTTCACCTCGAGGACGTACAGTCGATAGTCCTGGAAGGCGAACTGGACGTTGATGAGCCCGCGCACGCCCAGCGCCACAGCGAGCTGCCGCGTCTGGCGACGGACCTGCTCGAGCGTGCCCTCGCCCAGCGACAGGGAGGGGATGACGCAGGCCGAGTCGCCGGAGTGCACCCCGGCCTCCTCGACGTGCTGCATGACGGCGCCGACGTACACGTCCTCGCCGTCGCTGAGGGCGTCCACGTCGACCTCGATCGCGTCCTCGAGGAAGCGGTCGATGAGCACCGGGTGGTCGGGGCTCACGCGGGCGGCGCTCTCCATATAGCGGACGAGCTCGTCATGGGTATAGACGATCTCCATGGCGCGCCCGCCGAGGACGTACGAAGGGCGGACGAGCACGGGGAACCCGATCTCGTCCGCCACCTTCGCCGCCTCGTCGGCCGTCGTCGCCAGGCCGTACTCCGGGCAGCGGATGCCGAGCTCGGGGAGCAGGGCGCCGAAACGACCGCGGTCCTCGGCCAGGTCGATCGAGGACTGTGGCGTACCGAGGATCGGGACCCCGGCCGCGTCGAGGTCGGCGGCGATCCTGAGCGGCGTCTGCCCGCCGAACTGCACGATGACGCCCTTCGGCCGCTCGTTGACGACGACGTTCATGACGTCCTCGAAGGTGAGCGGCTCGACGTAGAGGCGATCGGAGGTGTCGTAGTCCGTCGACACCGTCTCGGGATTGCAGTTGACCATGACCGCCTCGTAGCCCATCGCCCGGGCCGTCATCGCGGCGTGTACGCAGCAGTAGTCGAACTCGATGCCCTGGCCGATGCGATTGGGACCGCTGCCGAGGATCACGACGCGCTCGCGCTCTCCCGGCGACGCCTCGTTCTCGTCCTCGTAGGTCGAATAGTAATAGGGCGTCTCCGCCGCGAACTCGGCGGCGCACGTGTCGACCGCCTTGAACACCGGTGTCACGCCGTGCTCGAGGCGCAGGGCCCGCACCTCGCGCTCGCTCCTGCCGGTCAGCTCGCCGAGGCGGCGGTCGGAGAAGCCGTAGCGCTTCATGCGGCGGAGCAGGTCCGGGCCGAGGCCGCCGCTCTGACGCACCTCGTCCTCGAGCTCGACGATGTCGCGCAGCTCGGCGAGGAAGAACGGCGAGATCATCGTGAGCTCCTGCACCTCGGCGACGGTCATCCCGGCGCGGAAGGCCTGCAGGATGAGGTCGTGACGCTCGGCGCACGGGACAGCGAGCGCCCTGGCCAGATCGGTCTTCGTGGCGGGCAGGTCGCGCGGCGTCTCGAGCTCGCGCGAGCGCAACGCCTTGAGGAAGGCCTCCTTGAAGGTCCGGCCGATGGCCATGACTTCGCCGACGCTCTTCATGTGCGTGGTGAGCTCGCGTTCGGCGAGAGGGAATTTCTCGAACGCCCAGCGGGGCATCTTGACGACGACATAGTCGAGGGTCGGCTCGAAGCTCGCCGGGGTCTTGCCCGTGATGTCGTTCGTGATCTCGTCCAAGGTGTAGCCGATGGCGAGGCGGGCGGCGATCTTGGCGATCGGGAAGCCCGTGGCCTTCGAGGCCAGCGCCGACGACCGCGACACGCGCGGGTTCATCTCGATGACGACGACCTCGCCGGTACCGGGGTGGACGGCGAACTGGACGTTGGAGCCCCCCGTGTCGACGCCGATCTTGCGCACGATCGCTTTCGCCGCGTCGCGCAGCTCCTGGTACTGCGGGTCGGTCAGCGTCAAGGCCGGGGCGACGGTGACGCTGTCCCCGGTGTGGACGCCCATCGGGTCGACGTTCTCGATGGAGCAGACGACGACCACGTTGTCGGCCTTGTCGCGCATCACCTCGAGCTCGAACTCGTGCCAGCCGGCGACCGACTCCTCGAGCATGACCTGCGAGATCGGGCTCAGGCGCAGGCCTCCGGCGACGATGCGACGCAGGGCGTCGCCGTCGTGCGCGATGCCGCCGCCCCTGCCGCCGAGGGTGTAGGCGGGGCGGACGACGAGCGGAAGCCCAAGCTCGTCGGCCGCCGCCTCAGCCTCGGCCAGACTGCGGACGATGACGCTGCGCGGCACGCGCAGGCCGATCTCTTCCATAGCGGCGCGGAACGCCTCCCGGTCCTCCGCGCGGCGGATCGCCGCGATGTCGGCGCCGATCGTCTCGACCTCCCAGAGGTCGAGGACGCCGGCCTCGTCCAGCTCGGTAGCGAGGTTCAAGGCCGTCTGGCCGCCGAGCGTGGGCAGCAGCGCGTCCGGCCGTTCGGTCTCGATGATGCGCGTCAGGGTGGCCACGTCCAGCGGCTCGACATACGTGCGCGTCGCCATGTCCGGGTCGGTCATGATCGTCGCGGGGTTCGAGTTGACGAGCACGACCTCGTACCCCTCCTCGAGGAGGACCTTGCAGGCCTGCGTGCCCGAGTAGTCGAACTCGCAGGCCTGGCCGACGACGATCGGCCCCGAGCCGATGATGAGGATCTTGCGGAGATCGTCGCGCCGCGGCATCAGGAGCGCTCCCGGAAACGCGTCATCTCGGCGGCGAAGCGCTCGAACAGGTACAGCGAGTCATGTGGGCCCGGCGACGATTCCGGGTGGTACTGGACGGAGAAGGCGTACTGGCCCGGCGCCGCGACGCCCTCCACCGTGCCGTCGTTGAGGTCCACGTGCGTGACCGTCGCGTCGCCGTGCTCCTCGCCGTCGTCCCGTACGGCGAAGCCGTGGTTCTGCGTCGTGATCTCGATGACGCCGGTGCGCAGGTCCTTCACGGGGTGGTTCGCGCCGCGATGGCCGAACTTCAGCTTGTACGTCGAGTACCCGAGGGCGAGCGCCAGGAGCTGGTGGCCGAGGCAGATGCCGAAGACGGGCACCTTGCCGAGCAGGCGCTGCACCGTCTTGACGACGGAGGTGACGGCCGCCGGGTCGCCGGGACCGTTCGAGAGGAACACGCCGTCGGGGGCGAGCTTGACGATCTCGCGCGCGCTCGTCCCCGCCGGGACGACGGTCACGCGCATCCCGGCGGCGCTGAGATACCCGAGCATCGCCCGCTTGACGCCGAGGTCGAGGGCGACGACGTGGAAGCGCTCGCCCCCGGCCGCCGGCCGCTCATAGCGCGCCGTGCAGGTTACCCTGCTCGCCAGGTCGAGGCCGCTCATGCGCGGCAGGCGGCGGGCGGCGGCGCGCAACGACTTGACGTCGCCGCCGCCCGCGCTGACGACGCCGCGCAGGGCGCCCTTGTCGCGCAAGTGCCGCGTCAGGGCCCGGGTGTCGACGCCGCCGACGGCGAGCACGTCGTGGTCGGCGAGCCACTCCAGCCACGAACCACTCGAGGCGTGGTTGTAACGGTAGTTGACGAGGGAGCGCGCGACGACCGCCCGGGCGTACGCCCGGGCCGACTCGTCGCGCGCCGGATCGACCCCGTAGTCACCGTTCATGGGGAACGTGAACGCGATGACCTGCCCGGCGTACGAGGGATCGGTGACGATCTCCTGGTAGCCGGACATGCTCGTGTTGAAGACGAACTCGCCCCCCGCCATGCCGTGGCCCGTGAGGGCCTCGCCGGTGAAGCTCGCCCCGTCTTCGAGGACGATCAAGGCCGGCTCAGGCATCGTCCTCCCAGGCGACCCGTCCGGCGGCGACGGTCAGCTTGACGCGCCCGGTGAGCCGGCGGCCCAGGAAGGCGCTGTTCGCCGACTTCGACTTGAAGCCCTCGACGGTGACCGTCCACGTCGCCCGCGGGTCGACGACGCAAAGGTCGGCGAGGGCGCCGGGCCTGATCGCCGGCGGTTCCCCGCCGGCGATCGCCGCCGGCGCCTGGCTCATACGGGTGACGAGCGTACCCAGGTCGAGAGCGCGCCTCTTGACGAGGTCCGTGTAGAGGACGGCGAAAGCCGTCTCGAGGCCGGTCGTGCCGAAGGCCGCCTCCTCGAAGGGCACGTCCTTGCTCATCGGGGCGTGCGGGGCGTGGTCGGTGGCCACGCAGTCGACGAGCCCCGACTTGAGCGCCTTCACGAGGGCCTGACGATCGTCCTCCTCGCGCAGGGGCGGGTTCATCTTCACGTTGCTGTCGAGACTGACGACCGCCTCGTCGGTCATCGTCAGGTGGTGCGGCGTGGCCTCGGCGGTCACTTTGAGACCGGTCGACTTGGCGCGGCTCAGGGCCTCGAGGCTTGCCGCCGCGCTCACATGATGGACGTGTAGCGGCGCCGCCTCGTAGGCCGCCATGTCGAGGGCGCGGGCGACATCGAGGCTCTCGCACAGCGACGGGATGCCCGCCAGCCCGAGACGCGCCGACACGGGCCCCTCGTGCATCTGGCCGCCGGCGAACAGCGAATCGTCCTGTCCGTGGACAGCGACCACCCGGCCGGTGATCTTGGCGTACTGGAGGGCGCGACGAACGAGGACGGCCGTGGCCAGAGGCCGGCCGTCGTCGCTGAAGGCGACCGCGCCGGCCTCCGCCAGCTCGGCCATCTCGGTGAGCTGCTCACCCTTGAGCCCGCGGGTCACGGCGCCGTAGAAGCCGAGGGGGACGACGGCCTCGGCGCGGGCGACGTCGGCCATCCCCCGCAGGCCGGCCGCCGTGTCGATCGCGGGGTCCGTGTTGGCCATCGCGAAGACGCGCACGTAACCGCCCGCGGCGGCGGCGAGAGTCCCGCTGGCGACGTCCTCCTCGTCCTCACGTCCCGGGGCGCGGAGGTGCGCATGCAGGTCGACGAAGCCGGGAAGGACGAGCATGCCCGTGACGTCGACCTCGCGGGCGCTCTTCGAGGCCGTGATCGCCGACCCGGTCTCGGCGATCCTGCCCCGCTTGACGAGCACGTCCTGCACGGCGTCGATACCGCTCCGCGGGTCGACCACCCGGCCCCCGCGCAACAGCAGGTCGGCGGCCGGCAGCGGCTTGTGCCACGTGCGATCCATCAGAGCACCTCCTCGCTGCCGGCGTCGCTGTAGCCGACGACCGTCCGGTACAGGATCGCCATGCGCACGGCGAGGCCGCTGAACACCTGCAGGGCGATGAGGTTCTCGTCGTCGTCGGCGATGTCCGGGCCGATCTCGACGCCGCGGTTGATGGGGCCGGGATGCATGACCCGCTGCCCCGGCCGCAACCGCGCCCGGGTCATGCCGTAAAGTCGGCTGTACTCACGCAGCGAGGGCAGGAAGTTCGCGCCCTCGCTGATGCGTTCCTTCTGGATGCGGAGCAGGTAGATGACGTCGGCGTCGCGCAGGCGTGCGATGTCGTGCTCGACCCGGACGCCCATCTGGTCGATCCCGCGCGGGATCAGGGTCGGCGGGCCCACGAGGGTGACGTCCATGCCGAGCAACTGGAAGCCCATGATGTCGCTGCGGGCCACGCGGCTGTGCAGGATGTCGCCGACGATCGCGACCTTCATGCCGCCGAGGTCACGGCCGAAGGTCTGGCGCAGGGCGAAGAGGTCGAGCAGGCATTGCGTCGGGTGCTGGTGCTTGCCGTCGCCGGCGTTGATCACGCTGGCCTCGGTGTTGGCCGAGAGCACCTGGCAGGCCCCCGCCGAGGGGTGGCGCATGACGATGATGTCGGGGCCGTAGGCCGAGAGGGTGATGGCGGTGTCCTTGAGGGTCTCGCCCTTCTCGACCGCCGAGCCGCTCGCCTTGAGGGCGATGGTGTCGGCCGAAAGTCGTTTGGCGGCGAGATCGAAGCTCGACGAGGTGCGCGTCGAGGCTTCCCAGAAGAGATTGACGATGGTGCGGCCGCGGAGGGTCGGCACCTTCTTGATGTCGCGCTGCAGGACGGGAAGGAAGCTCTCCGCGGTGTCGAGCAGCAGCTCGACCTGCTCGCGTGAGAGGTCCTCGACGGAGATGAGGTCACGCTTGGCCATCGTCGCTCCCCTCCCCGGCCTGCACGAGCACCACTTCGTCGACGCCGTCGCACTCCTCGAGGCGCACGTCGATGCGCTCGTGCGGCGCCGTGGGCAGGTTCTTGCCCACGTAGTCGGGACGGATGGGCAGCTCGCGGTGGCCGCGGTCGACGAGGACCGCGAGCTGCACGCGAGCCGGCCGCCCGAAGTCGAAGAGCGCCTCGATCGCGGCGCGGATCGTGCGTCCCGTGTAGAGCACGTCGTCGACGAGGACGATGGTCGCGCCTTCGACGGCGAAGGGCAGGTCGGTGTCCTTTACCACCGGCTGTGGGGTCCGGGGGATGATCCCCACCTTGCCGCGCGCGGCGACGTCGTCGCGGTAGAAGGAGATGTCGAGGTTGCCGGACTTGTACTCGCGCCCGCCGAACTCGCAGAGCAGGCGATGGACGCGGGCGCCGAGGAAGGCGCCGCGGGTGTGGATGCCCACGACGGCGAGCTCCCTGACGCCGGGGTTCTTCTCGAGGATCTCGTGGGCGATGCGCACCAGCGTGCGCCCCATCTGGTCGGCCGTCATGACGACGGTCTCGCCCGCAGGTCTGGTCTCAGGCATAGAAAAACGCCACCGGTACCGGCTCACGGTACGGCAGCGTCATCCACCCCCTTTCGGTCTCGCTGGACACGGTTAAAGGTCGAGACGGACTTTAGCAACCACGGGGCGGCGGGTCAACTGTCGTCGACCCGCCGCCCGGCGCGTGTCCGCGCCCGCCGGGCGGGCATCGCCGTCTCGTCCGGCGCGCCGGAGACGGGGCTTTGGCCGCGGGCCTTACTCGTCGGGGGCGAGGAACGGGTAGCGGTAATCCCTCGGCGGGTCGAACAGTTCCTTCGTCGCCCGCGGGCTGACCCAGCGCATGAGGTTCCACTTGGAGCCGGCCTTGTCGTTCGTCCCCGAGGCTCGCGAACCACCGAAGGGCTGCTGGCCGACCACGGCGCCGGTCGGCTTGTCATTGACGTAGAAGTTGCCCGCGGCGTGGCGCAGGACCTCGGCGGCGTGGACGATCGCCGCCCGGTCGCGCGCGAACACGGCCCCCGTGAGACCGTAGGGCGTCGACGAGTCGACGAGGCGCAACGTCTCGTCCCAGGCATCGTCGTCGTACACGAAGGTCGTCAGCACCGGCCCGAACAGCTCCTCGCGCATGGTGCGGAACGACGGGTCGGACGTCACCAGCACGGTCGGGCGCACGAAGTAGCCGACGCTGTCGTCGCACTGGCCGCCGACCAGGACCTCGGTGTGTGGGTCGGCCTCGGCGTCGGCGATCGCCTGTCGCTGCGTCGCGAAGCTCGCCGCGTCGATGACCGCGCCCATGAAGTTCGTGAAGTCGGCGATGTCGCCCATGCGGATGCTCTCGACGTCGGCGACGAGACGCTCGCGCACCCGGGGCCACAGCGAGCGCGGCACGTACAGGCGCGACGCCGCCGAGCACTTCTGCCCCTGGTATTCGAAGGCGCCACGCACGGCGGCGGTGACGAGCGCGTCGACGTCGGCCGTGGGGTGGGCGACGATGAAGTCCTTGCCGCCGGTCTCGCCCACGATGCGCGGGTAGTCGGCATAGCGCTCGATGCCGCCGCCCACGGTGCGCCAGATCTCGCGAAAGACGGCCGTCGATCCGGTGAAGTGGACGCCGCCGAGGCGCGGATGGGCCAGCGCCGGGGCGCCGACCTCGCCTCCCCGGCCGTAGACGAGGTTGACCACGCCCGGCGGCAGGCCGGCCTCCTCGAGCAGGCGCAGGACGTAGTAGGCGCTCAGCATGCTCGTCGAGGCCGGCTTCCAGACGACGGTGTCGCCCATCATCGCCGGCGCGGTCGGCAGGTTGCCGGCGATGGACGTGAAGTTGAACGGCGTGACGGCGAAGACGAACCCTTCGAGGGGACGGTAGTCCATGCGGTTCCAAGTCCCGGGGGCCGACACCGGCTGGTCGGCGTAGATCTGCGTCGCGTAGAACGGGTTGAAGCGCCAGAAGTCGGCGAGTTCGCAAGCCGCGTCGACCTCGGCCTGATGGACCGTCTTCGACTGGCCGAGCATGGTCGCCGCGTTGACCGTGTGGCGCCAAGGTCCCGACAGCAGGTCGGCGGCGCGCAGGAACACGGCGAGGCGCTCCTCCCATGGCATGCGGCTCCAGTCGTGCCATGCCTCGCCGGCGGCGGCGATCGCCGCCCCGACCTCCGCCCCGCCGGCGAGGTGGACGTCGGCGAGGACATGGTGGTGGTCGTGTGGCATCACGGCGGGCGCCGTGCGGCCGGTGCGCACGTCGCGCCCACCGATCACGCAGGGGACTTCGACACGTTCTGCCGCCATCGCCGCGAGCCGCGCCTTGAGGGCGGCGCGCTCCGGCGAGCCCGGAGCGTAGCCCAGGACGGGCTCGTTGTGGGGGGAGGGCACAGCCGAGAGGGCATCGCTCATGTCGTCACGCCTCCTCAGGGGACGTCGGATGCCGGCGAGCTTACCGCGCGCCCGACGACGGCGTCGAGCCGCAGGCCGGCCCGGACGGCATGTCGCCGGCAGGCGCCGTCATGCCGAGCTCGTCCAGGAACCGGACGAGCTCGGCCGGCAACGGCGCCGCGAACGCCAGCGGACGCCCGTCCTCGGGGTGAGGGAAGGCGAGCCGCGCGGCGTGCAGGAAGTGGCGCTCGAGGCCGGCCGGCCGTGGTTGCCCCCCGTAGGTGACGTCGCCGGCGACGGGAAAGCCGAGGGCGGCCATGTGGACGCGGATCTGGTGGGTGCGCCCCGTCTCGAGGCGGACCTCGGCGAGCGTGAAGCCCGCGGCCCGCTCGAGGACGCGGAAGTGGGTCACCGCCGGCCGCGCGTGGGCGGTGTGGACGGACATGCGCTTGCGGTCGCGGACGTGCCGTCCGATGGGGGCGTCCACCGTGCCCTCGTCCTGGGGCAGCGACCCACTCAGCAGGGCGAGGTACACCCGGCTGACCCGACGCCGGGCCATGTCCGCGACCAGGCGGCGGTAGGCGTCCTCGCGGCGGGCGACGGCGAGCAGGCCGGAGGTCTCCTTGTCCAGACGGTGGACGATACCTGGGCGGCGGCCGTGGCCGCCGCCCAGGCCACGGCCCACGAGACCCTGCACGAGGGTGCCGTGCTCGTGGCCCGGCGCGGGGTGGACGACGACGCCGGCCGGCTTGTCGACGACGAGGATCCAGTCGTCCTCGTAGACGATGCGCACGGGCACGTCCTCGGCGACGAGATCGGAAGAGCGTCGTGTAGGGAAAGAGTGTACCTCTGTGTGTAG
>ENA-UPSM01001854-UPSM01001854.1-activated-sludge-metagenome-genome-assembly--contig:-NODE-1854-length-26919-cov-7.841982_pt1 | contig 26919 bp, 21 predicted proteins | sample MGYA00238181_ERZ773283 | MGnify/ENA primary metagenome ERZ773283 (study PRJEB29023, sample SAMN05720199) | activated sludge metagenome | isolation source: Anaerobic digester | place: Japan...
TCGCCGAGCTGACGGACGGTCGGGCCCGCATCACCGGGTTCGAGGTCGACGAGGACGGCAACAAGGTCGCCGACACTTCCGACGTGTTCGGCGCGATCGCAGATCGGCTCGTCAAGCGATGAGCGCCGCAGCGCCGCGGAGCCGGTCCATGATGCTCGACGACTTCGTCACCGACACCGGGGGAGGGCTGGACGACCTTCTCCCGGCCCCGCCGCCGGCCTCGGACTCGAAGAGCGCAAGCACCCATGCTCCGGCCCGTACCCAGAAGAAGGCGGCCGCGCAGCCACCGGCGAGCACCAGGTCCGCTACGCCCACAGCGACACCTGCTGGGCCGTCCAAGAAGACCCCAGCGAAGAAGCAGACGCCCGCCAGACCATCGGCCTCAGCGCCCCCGACGCCCCCCAAGGCTCGAACCAAGTCCACGGAGTCCACGGTGCCCGCGCTCGCCACCAAGACGAGGAAGAAGCCGGCCTCCAAGGCCCCCTCCAAGACCGAGAGCGCGCCGATCGAAACGAGTCCGCCCGCCGCGCCAGTCACCCACGGCGACGCCGGCGGGACAACGCCAGCACCGAAGGTGTCGGCCAACCGCCCCGTCGGCGACGTCGCAATGCTGTCGATCAGGATCACGCCGGAGATGTCCCAGGCGCTGGCACTGTGGTCGCTTCACCAGCTCGAGTCCGGCGCCCAGCTCACTCGCGTCGGCCTTGTCGACGCGGCCGTCCGGTCATGGGACGACAGCCTCACCGACGAGCTGGTGGCCTGGGCTGTCGACGAGCCGATCGTCGGCGCGAGCTCGGAACGGATCGTGACCCGCGTCCCCAGCGACCAGCACCATCGGCTCAAGGTTGCGCTCGCTCGAATCCAAGTGGAGACCGGATACAAGATCTCGCTGCAGGCGATGATCACCTGGCTTCTCCGCAGGATCATCGTTGACGAACAGGCGGACCAGGGCGCGGGGGAGTAGGGCCGACGACGGCTGCATGGCTACATGGCTACAGGCGGGACCCGGCGCGAACCGTCCCACATGCATCGCATGAAGCCGCGCCTCACCCCCGACCATTCGACGCCCCGATGATCAGTTCGATCTTCCGGGAGCTCGTCCCGTTCACCGAGGCCGACGAGTCACGCCAGATAGCCGACAGCGCCGAGGCCCTCAGCGACCTCCTCCGAATCATCGACATGCGGATCTGGGAGAGCGCCGCCGAGGGATGCCTCGACGCCATCGAACTCCAAGACGCGATCGGCAACATGATCGACCTCACGGCCCGGCACATCGGCTTCATCGGAGAGCAGGTCCGCCTCGGTGAAACCGACCTCGGGACGTCCTGAGTCAGTCTGGGCACGAGCACCCGAACGCAACATCGCCGCACGCCACTCCTCGCCCAACTTCTGCTCGACGGCGTTCATCAGCGACCACTGGCCGTCCACGGATACGACGACCCGTCCAGGGAACAGCAGAGCCAGCGCTACGCCTTCAGCGTCCGCCTCACCGGCCTCGAGCAGCTCGTATGTTCCCAAGGCTGTCGCCGCCAACGACGCAGACGTTGTCGCTACCGCTGCTCGCACAGCGCCGGGAGCGGCGACTCCGGCGCCCGAGATCTCGGCCGCGAACGCGACCGGAGCAGCATGTGACGCCAAAGGGTCTGTAGTGCAGTGAAGGTCCATGTCCTCTGTGTGGGTCGTCCTCGCCCGGTTCCCACCCGCCGCGATCTACGCATGTTCCAGGCGTGGCAGATCGAACCCCGCGCCAACAGCAGACCGCAGACATCGAGGAGTGGATCGCCGGACGCGGCTCCACCATCGTTGCAGGGCTCCTCCTCGCCCTCGCCGTCACCGGGATCCTCTCCATGGTCGGCGTGCTGTGACGCGGCGCATCGTCGGCGAAGCGGGCGCCGCGCTCGCCGACGCCCCATGGGCCGCCAACCGTGAAGTCGCCGCGATCGGACGCGTCGGAGAGCGGCGCACCGCCGAGATCCTCGACCGTCTGGCTTCCGACTCCACCGAGGACGGCAGGCGGGTGGTCACCGTGCTACACGATCTCAAGATCCCGCTCAGTCGAATCACGGCCAACATCGACCACGTCGTCGTGGCCGGGGGAGCGATCTACCTCGTCGACTCCAAGGCCTGGAAGCCAGGGTTCTACGTCACGATCGCTGGCCATACCTACCGCTCCTTCCAACGCTTCGAGCACGCCGACAAGAAGACCATGGAGATGGCTCGCCAAGCCGTCGACGGCTACCTGAAGAACCGAGGCGTCAAGGCCACCGTGACCGGGTCGACCGTCGTCGTCTGGCCGACGAACGGCCATTCCCGCCTCCGCCTCGCACTCCTTCGTGTCCCAGGAGCCCGGCCGATGTCGGGTGAGAGTCTGGCCCGACGCAGCCGCAGCCTCTTCAGACCCCACCCCGGCGACCACGACCGCATCGTCGCTGAGCTCGGGCGGCTCGTGAACGGGACACGCCGAACGTAGCCCCGAAGGATCGGGTAGCGGAGCAACCCACACGCTTTCCATGAGTGCACCAACTCCGAATCGCGTGAGACCAGGTCAACCCGACGGCGGCCAGTTCACGGCCCTACGTCGAAGGGAAGCCATCGGCGTACGACTGTGTGCCGACGTCCCCGAGCTGGACCTCGAGCCGGTCCAGGGCCCCCGCGACGGACTCTGGGAGCGCTCGCTGGCCCACCAGGCGTATTCCCGAGCCGAGCGTCTCGTGGGCCAGTCCCAGCTGGTCGTGAATGCCGCATGCCGCGAGTTCGCCCGATTCCACGGGATCCCCGACTGGATGCCCCACTCCTGGTTCGACGGGGCCTTGATGCGCATCGAAGACGGGCTCGACCCCGTGCCCCCGCCCCCGGCCCCGCCCACGCCACGGCCGCCAGTCGAGCAGCACGACTTCGACGACGACAGTCGCAACAGCCAGCTCGACGACAAGATCGACCTCGAGATCGCCCAGTGGCACGGCGAGCGGTCATGACAACCCGTCGCGTGCCCGCCGGCACCCCAACAGGCGGACGCTTCGCACCGGTGGGTCGGACCGAGAGCGAAGTCGAACTCGCAGCGCCGGCCACATCGGGCGACGCTCCAGTCCAGGCGTACTGGTGCGACACCCCCACAGACCTGAGGAAAGCACTCGCGACCATCCGGCGAACACGACCAGCGCAAGCATCTATCGAGATCCGCACCCGCGCCGGAAGTCGCACGCGATGGTCGAACATGCCCGACATCCGCCCTCCCGCCGGAACCGTGCTCTTCATGGACGTGACCAGTGGCTTCGCCACGCTCAACATCACCGAGGGTCGCGTCGTCTGCCGTCCGCGATCACGGTGGGGCAACCCGATCAACGTCACCGGCCCAGCCGAGGTGCATCTCGACATGCCCAACTTCGCCGACCAACCCAAGGTCTCCGTCACCGTGGACGAGGGCCCCAAGGGAGGACTGCCGACCATCACGATGAACACGGCAGGACTACACGAGAACAGCCGCCTTACCGTCTGGAACCGTGGCGTCGACGTCGACGTCCAGGTTGTCGACGTCGACGAGGACGCCGGCGCCCCCGCGATCTGGGTCACGCACGCAGAGGACTGAGCCCCCGACGACTACCAGCCGCCGAGCCGTCGGCCGCCGCCCACCCGTGATCGCGGGAACCGCTGATGGACCAGCAGCATCATCCAGTCGGCGTGGAACCTGACGAAGTCCGCCGGCTGCGCTCGATCGACGTCCCCGGTCGACCACTCCCACGACTCCAACCCGACGGAACGCACTGCGATCATCTCCTGGCCGATGTCTCCAATGCCGGGGACGTCGAACGTGTCGACGCGGGGATGCCCGACGACGATGCCCACCTGGCCAGGTTGGGGCCGAACTCGAAGGTGCGGTAGTTGGCCCCGCCACCGCAGCCTCGGTCCTCGCGGTTGTACTCGTCGTTCGCGTAGCCGACGCCGCCCGAACCTCGCGTCCAGACCACCTTGGCGAGAGCACCGAAGAACACGCCGGCGAGAGGCGAGTTGTGCGCATGGTCGATTGCGTGATTGTTCTCCGAGACATTCCAGATGACCGTCCGTCCGTCGAAGCGAATCCACGCAGTCGTGAAACCTTCCTCTCCCAGCACCTCAAACGTGGTGGTGGATGCGGTGGCGCGGGGCACGACCTTGGACACATCAGCGACTGTCGGCTTGTGCGGCTTGCTGCTCGAGCGCAGTCCCGCCTCGATCACGTCGCAAGCCAACAGTTCGACCCAGCGGCACCGCTCAGCGCGATCGACACCCATGCTGTAGCGAGAGACCGTGCGTCCGATGACCTCGCGGCGGTGGGCCGTGAGGCGTTCGGCGTAGATCTTCGCCGAACGGGTTCCGTTGCCAACGGTGTCGTGAACCCGGAGCGACTCAGCCCTCACCTCGTCATGGAGGACGTTCACCCAGTCCCGAAGCAGCTTCTTCAGCGGTGAGACCGCTGCACTCGGGAGCTTCAGTTCGGCCCGTTCCCACTCGTAGGTGGACATCGTCGACCTCTCCTTGTTGTTGTCGATTCGTCCTCTATGTGTCCCGGCCCAGGCCGGATCCCTCACAGGGCGACCGCCGCGGGGGAAAGGAACGACGGAATGAGAGCGACGAGGCGGCGCGGCGCCACCGATCCGCCGACCTCGAGCCACTCCGGGGCGTTCGCTTCCCGGCGAAGGATGCGAGGACAGCCGTCATCGAAGACCGTGAACGCGACAGCGGCGCCCAACACCTCCGCTGCGAGCTGCTGCACCTCACCCCATGAGCCTGTGGGCGCCACGGCAGGCCAGCTCTGGTTGGACAACGTCTCCATGTCGAGGGCTGTGGGTCGGTCGAGGCCGGATTCCACCCAGTCGCTTAGGGGCGGCGCGGTCGGCATAGATGCGACGTGGCTCCACGACCAGTTCAACGCCAGCAGAAGTCCCTCGCGCCCCTCGTCGTCGCTGTCGCCGTCGTCGCGGCTGGCGTGTGCGGCTGGTTAGGAGCACCCTCGATCCCAGTTCTGCTCGCCGGGTTCGCGGCCGCCGCGTGGATGGAACCGCCCACTGTTCTCACCGGCAAGAAGGACTCGAGCGGGTTCGCCACTCCGGCCCACGCAGGCGAACAGGCGAACCTGGCGCGCTCCCGGTTCTGGCGCGAGCTCAAATGGCGCCTGTTCACGCCGTCAGGCGACTGGCTCCCAGGAAGTCCGCCGCGCCTCAGCTGGCTCGCGGCCGTCGGCGGCGCCGCCACGGCGGCACACCTCCCCGTGACCGACCAGGCCTTCACCGCAGCGAACGCTCTCGCTGCCTTCGCGACGATCGTGACGGTCGCCGGCGCACGCCGCCGGAACCTCGTCCTCGACGACGAGGCACCCGCCACCAGCCTCAGCGACCTGCGCTCCTACGCGAACCGATCGACCACAGCGCTCGGGATCATTGCTGGCGTCGCCGGTGCCGCCGGGACCGCTCTCGCTGCCACCGCCATGCCGACGATGTCCTGGGTGGGAAACCGGGGCAGTGAATCCCCGACGATCTACGCACCGCTCGGCCCGATCGGAATGGTCGTCGTCACGGCCGCTACTGCAGCCCTTCTCGCAGTCCTTCCACGTTGCTCGCGCAATGCCCTCGAGCACTGGCGCGACGTCGTAGCGGCGCGCTCGGAATGGGCGCCGCGATGGGACGCCCTCAAGCAGGATCCAGCCCCTCGGCTCACCGATCGCCAGCGCGTCGGCCCTGCAACGGTCGACACCTTCGACGCACCATCATCGGCGGGCGCCATGGCGTTCTGGCAACTCGCCGGCAAGGTCGCACCGACCCTCGGGCCGGGCTTCCGAGTCGCCATCCTCGACACGCCGAACGAAGACTCGAACGGGCCGATCCCCGGAACGCGTCACCCGCTGCGATTCGAGGTCGTCGTGTGGCCGTCGGGCGAACTGCCCGACCCAACCGACCCCTCCACACCCGTCGAGACGATCGAGCTGTTCGCGCGCTGCGCAACCGTCTGGGCACTCGACACGGTCGGCTACGCCCGGCCGGTTCTGCTCAGCACCACCCCGATCACGGACCAATCGCCGGTGGCGGCATGGATGACCACCTGGGCCTGGCCCGACGGCCCGAGCCTGACCGAGGTTCGCTCGCTCGTCGGCGACCTGAGCGCAGCGTTCGGATGCGACGTCATCATCGACAGCCGCGGCGCCGGCGCCGAGCCCGCCATGTACTTCGGCGGAATGCTCGACCCCGACGTCGAGTTCGCACCACGAACGCACAACGGTCAACCCGTTGCCACCGACTACCCGACCCTCATGGAGAACCTCTCCGTCGAGGACCACTGGGACTCGATCTGGGCGCAGGTCTCCAAGCAGGGGACCAACCCGCCGACCGTGCAACATGCCGTCCGATCAACGACCGAGCTCGGTGACGGGACCGTCATCAACCGTCAGGCGTTCGTCACGAGAACCGGCATCGACCCGAGCGAGTACCGCGGCCTCGAACCGAAGCTCGCCACCGCCCTCTCGGCGGCGCCGTTTGTGTGCGTCACCGGATGGACGACCTCGGGAACAGGACGGCGCGGTGAGCGACACCCGCAAGCCTTCGTCGTCTACTGGGCCAACTCCGCAGTACCCGCCACGCCAGACCGCCTTGCGTCGTCGCCCGCCGCCATCAACGTGTTGGCGGGGCACGTCAACGCCGCGTTCGACGCAGCGAAGCTCGCACGCCCCGAGATCGTGAACGCCACCTCTCTCACCACCAAACGGTCCTCTCGCCACCTCTGGCAGATCAGCCTCCGGCTGTACGGGGGAGTGACGCTTGCCGATGTCCGCTCTCGCGCCAACCGTCTCCGCAGCGCATTCGGCGCCCAGTGGCTCCGTGTCGCCGCCACCGACGATGGCTGCGACCTCTACGTCGGAGGTGAGCCCGAAGACGTCGACCTCGCGCGACCGAAGCAGGACCTACCGCGACTCATCGCGCTCGACTGGGAGCAGGCCTTCGCCGACTCCGGCGTGACCGGCAACAGCGGCCTCCTCCCCGAACTGGTCGGAACCGACCATCTCCCGCGCAACGAGCAGGTCCAAGTTCTCGACTTCCGGCTGCCACCAGGTCTCGACCACAGCACCGTGAAAGCCTCCATCGGCAAGCTCCGCACGGCCACCGGGAACGACTTCATCGACGCGCGCCCGGGAGCCAACGCATCGGAGATCCGGCTTCTCGTATCCGAGGTCAACCCACTTCCCACCATGGTCGGCTACGACTTCGTCGAGATCGATCGCTCCGACGGGATCCCGTTCGCAACTGGCGTCGACGGAGAACCGGTCGTCTTCCGACCAGACGCCGCTCCGCACGCCCTGCTCGCCGGCAAGACGGGGGCGGGCAAAGCCCAGAGCCTGGATTCACGACTCCCTGTTCCGGTCTCGGAGCGGTTCCCGTCGGGGTGGGCGACGATCGGCGAACTGGCCCTGGGCGATTCGGTGTTCGCCGCAGACGGGAGCGTCACGAAGGTTGTCGGACTTTCGCCGATCGTCACTCAAGAGGTGTACCGATTGCACCTGAGCGACGGCCAGATCGTCGAATGTGGGCCCGAGCATCTGTGGAAGGTGTCGACCGCCGCATCCCGAAGGGCGTGGCGTCCGGGACGAACCATGCGCCGTCGAGTCGCCGACTCCGCACTCCGTCGCGAAGCTGCGAGGCTCCGGTCCCTGCGCGAAACCATTCCGCAAGGTTCTGTCGCCTCGATCTCGGAGATCGAGCGGGTCAGCGGGGTCAACAGGAAGGCGATCAGAAGCGTACTGAACCCTGAGATGGGTAGTCCGGTTGTCGTCTCGTCAGGTGCTGCTGGCACGAGCCAGATGGTTGTCGCCTACCCGGTCGATGAAACGCTTGGCCTGCTAGCGGAACGGTGTGACCAACGGTTGGCTAGAGCCCCGATGCCTCAGCAGGCGATCCTCACCGCAGCCGAGATCGCGGACCATGTGCGTGCGGGACGGGGGTCGCGCGGGGGCGGCCGCGATCTAGCGATTCGTGTTTCGGGACCGGTGGAGCTGCCCGAAATCGACCTTCCGATGGATCCGTACCTTCTCGGCGCTTGGCTTGGCGACGGTACGGCGAAGAGTGGGACCATCACCTCGGGCACTGACGCCGCGACGGAGATGGCCGAATTGCTGAGCGCTGTTTGGCCGCACGGGGTGCAGTCGCAACCGCGTGGTCATCGGTACTCCATCACTCTTCGTCGCGACGACAGCCGGTGCCTCTATGGCCATCCTGTGCAGGACTTCGTCGTTGTCAAACGGGGAGGCGACAGGACCCAACGGCGATGCGGGGTTTGCCAGAAGCAGTACGTCCGAGCCTGGGCGCAAGGAGAGTCGCCGCTCGGCGTCATGACGAATCCTTCATTCGTGCACCTCTTGAGGCGTCTTGGCGTTCATCGCAACAAACACATTCCACCCGAGTACCTCCGAGCGTCAGAGGCTCAGCGGCTCTCCCTACTGCAGGGCCTAATGGATACGGACGGAACAATCTCTGCGCGCGACGGATGGTGCAGATTTGATCAATCCGATGAGCGCCTTGCGAAGCAGGTGCTTGAGCTGGTCCGTTCACTCGGGATCAAGGCGTCGATTTCATCTCGTTCTGCCGGCTATCGCAACGGTGCTGGGGAGACGGTCAAGTGCAGGAAGTCGTGGCGTGTCGAGTTTCGGACCTCGAAACCTGTCTTCCGCCTGAGTGCGAAGGCGGGACGGCTCCCGTCAGAGCTGGGCCCCACTAGCGAGTGGCTTTACATCGCAGACGTGATCGTTGCCGATCCGACGGAGATGCGCTGCATCTCCGTCGACCACCCGGAGCACCTTTACCTGACCGACGGGTTCGTGCCCACCCACAACAGCGTGCTGGCCCAGGTCTTCGTTTATGGCGCTCTGGTACACAACTTCGAAACGTACATAATCGACCCTGTGAAGGGTGGCGCCGATTTCGTGTTCGCCCGCCCGTATGCCAAGGGGTTCGCGACGACGGCGCACGAGGCCGCCGCCACCATGAAGCACATCTACAACGAGGTCGTTCGCCGCAAGGACCTCAACGCAGCGGCCGGCGTGGGTTCCTACACCGAGCTCGACGATCCGCCGCCTCACCTCGTCGTGTTCATCGACGAGTTCACCTCGCTGATGGGGAAGAGCTTCGTTCCGAAGTCGGACGACCCGGACTTGGCCGCCGAGATCGAAGCGATCGTCTCGGAGAACGCCGCTCGCGATCAGGTTGGCATGCTCGCCGGCAAGATCGCCCGCGAAGCCCGGTCGGCAGGCGTCACCCTCTTGCTGGGCACGCAGAAGCTGTCGGCGAAGATGCTCGACACCATCCCTGGGGCGTCGGACCTCAAACTGTTGACACTGGATTCCCGGCTTCCGGTGCCAATCTCTGAGCGATTCCCTGATGGATGGGCGCGCAATCGTGACCTAGTCGAGGGGGATCTGCTCTACACCCCGAAGGGGACAACGGCGCCCATCCTCGGCTTCTCCCCGGTGACTGTTGGCGGGACGGTGTACGAGGTCGAGTTCAGCGACGGGCGGGTCGTGAAGACCGGCCCGGGGCATTGGTGGTTGGCCTCGGACGCAGAGTCGCGCGCTCGACACGGTCGCTGGAAGGAACGGAGCGGCACTCGGCGCCTTGCTATCGCTGAGAGGGCCTGCGAAGCCGCCGACGTTCTACCGGTCGGCACCCACCTGTCCCCGTCCGAGCTCGCCAAGATCGTCGGCTACGCCGATCCTGCGCGCATTGTTCATCACGCCAAAGACCTCGGTTGTGATCGCAAGATCCGCTCAGGCGACGGGACGCTCATTGAATACGACCGAGACCTCCGTCGCGGAGCTCCTCCGCGCCGCTTCCTGGCTGACGACGCGGCACGGGTCCTCGCCGGCACCCGTTCGTGGTCCGATTTCGAACCGATCAATGAGTGCGCCGACAAGTGGCTCACAGCGCGCGAGATCGGCGAGCTCGTCACCGGCGGCAGGGTCTCAGCCCGGACCGCGGGGAACATTGGAACCCTGCTCGTGCGAGCCGGTTGCGAATCCAAGACCGGCGAACCGGAGCCGTACCTCCTCGACGCAATCGGCTTTCTGCGGGCGCTCGCCGCCAAGCTGCGTGACCAGGTCGGGGCCGACGCCGAAACCGGCGCACCCCTTGCTCTCGAGCGCCTCGTGACGACCGAGGAGATGCGGCATTCCCTCTCCGTTCGCGGAGGAACCCGCGCTAACTGGGCGGTGCGGGCCGCCGCCCCGATCGACGGCCCTGATGTCGATCTCCCTGTCGACCCCTATGTGCTCGGAGCGTGGCTTGGCGACGGTTCGACCGGTGCCGGGGTTTTCACACAGGGCACGGCCGAAGGGTGCACCGACGAATCCGGGCTGACCGATCAGGCCCACCTACTCGAGCAACTGTACGCCGCCGGCTACAACGCCCGGGTCCTCCCGTGCCATCAGAACCTCATCGGCACACGGGGACTCCTCGTCCCGCTCCGGCGGCTCGGAGTGCTTCACGACAAGCACATCCCAGCCGCCTACCTGCGATCGTCGGCAGCCCAACGGCTGGCCCTCCTGCAAGGCTTGATGGATACCGACGGGTCGGTCATGGCATCCGGTACCTGCTCGCTACCCCAGGTGAGTGAGCGCATCCACGAGGGCGCACTCGAACTGATCGAGTCCCTCGGGTTCAAGGCGAGCGTGTCGGGATGGGACGCCGCCTACATACCCGAAGGAGCAACAGAGAAGAAGGTGACCGGCTGGGTGCATCACATCTCGTTCAGCCCGAACCTGCCGGTGTTCCGACTGCCGAGGAAGTTGGCCAAGCAGCGGCAATCGTCCGACCGATTCGACGTCACCCGCTGGCGGTACGTGCGGTCGATCAGGGAGATCGAATCGGAACCAGTCCGTTGCATCGGCATCGACGATCCCGACCACCTCTACTTGGTCGAAGGCTTTATTCCGACGCACAACACGAACATGGCTCGGACGTTGCTCGGGAAGGCGTCCTTCGGCGACCGTGCCTCGGCACTCGCCAGCTTCGAGGACGCGCCAGTGCTCGAAGGCGACATCCCCAAGGGCCGCGGTCTGTGGGAGCCACTGACTGGATCCGCCGAGATCATTCAGGCGTGGTTCGCGCCGCAGCCGGAGCTGGAAACTCAGCTCGCCTCTCGCCTCGATCCGCTCGACGTCGCCGACCAGTTGGTCTTCGATGCGCCGCCAGCGCCTTCCGCAGGAAGGCCCAGTTCGGCGGCTGCCCCAGTCGTGGTCGATGTCGGCGAGTTCACCTTCACTCTCGACGACCTTCCGGACCTCGATGCCAACGAAGAACATGAACCAGAGAGCGTCGACTGGGGCGCAGCTACCCCTCCGCCCTACACCGGTCCAGTGCCAAACAAGGAGCCCTGAGCGGCAGGCGCTTCCCTGCAGTGATCTCAAGGCCTTCTACGCATGTTCGAAACATGCTCCGCCGTTTCGTCATCCTCGCCCTGCTCGCCTCCACCGTCGTCGCCTCGTCGTGTGAGACCCGGCCCGAAGCCATCAACCAGTTCGTCGCCGCTCACAACCGGCTCCGGGCCGAGGCCGGGGTCAGACCAGTGCGGCCGAGCATTCACCTCAACGTTCGTGCCGACGACTGGGCCGCGACGATGCGAGACGACTGGGTGGCGAAAGGGTGCCCGACCGAGTTCGGTCCGGCCCTGCGCCACTCCTCGCTCGGCAGCCAGTACAACCCTGATGCAGTGGGGGACTGGTCGAAGCTCGGTGAAAACGTCGGAGCAGTGTCGATTCCGGCGGAATCACCCGACTCGCCCAGGCAGCTGATGGACGCCTACATGGCATCGCCGCATCACCGCGAGAACGTCCTCGACCCGGCATGGACCCAGATCGGAGTCGGCGACGTCTCGGGCCCAACCGCGGAGCAGAAGGCTGCCGGGTCCTGCCCGAACACCCCCACCGGCTCGTACACCTGGAACGCCGTCGTCTTCTGGGGATGAGATGGCTGGTGGATCAGACCGGCCCCCAACCCACAGCGTTCCCATGACCGAAAACTCCACCCCGCGCCGCGAGCCTCGAGGCATCCCTTCGGGCGGGCAGTACGCCGCGATCAACCGGCCCGAGAGTGACATCGCGCCGCTCGTGCCCGCAGACGGTGTCGAAGCCGCCAAGGACCGTCTGTCCAAGGCCTTGAAGGCGAAGGCCTATCTCGAGAACGTTGCGGACGAAGACGCGCTCCGCGAGCTCGCGGACCTCGCAGAGCGGTTCGTGCCGACAGCGACGCACATCTCGATCGACGAGACACCCGACGGGTTCAGCGTCGGCACGATCGTCGACGCCAGCGGAACGACGCTGCCCCACGACGACCGCCTCGACGCGTTCCGCGATCGCGTCGCCGAAGATGAGGTGCTCAGCTGGTACCTGGGGTCCGGTGCGCACCCGAAGTACATGGCCGCAGTGCAGGTCGACGGCGAGCTCATCGACACACCGATGGTCGACCTCGGCGCTGTTCGCTCTGCGCCCTTCCAGTTCTACGCCGGCGCAGCTACGACCGGCAGGGTTGCCGCGGGGATCCGGGCCGAGGCCGAGGCGGCGTCGCTCAACCTCATCTCGGAGACCGCTGCAGCGAACGTTCCAGCCGCGAGGTTCGTCGAGCTCGTCGTGGGCCCCAACGGACTCGAGATCGGAGACGTGTTCGACGACGACCACGAGCCCGTCCCCCACGATGGTGGCCTGGACCAGCTCCGAGACGACGCGATCGAGCACGACGCCCTTTCGACCCTCGACGAGCGCACGCCAGCAGATCCGTTGGTCGTGAACCTCCACCTCGGCGACGACGCGTTCCCTCGCAGGGTTGTCGACCTTGAAGCGGTTCGGGCCCACCGGCTCGCATAGCTCACCCACCTGCGCCATAGGACGGGCGTGGCCGACCGTCAGAGAACAGAACGAATCAGAATCCCGCTGCCCGATGGGTTCGACCCAGCCCGCCACAAGACGTCGCTCGAACAGCTCATCGCTACCGAGTTCGGCGATGGCTTCGAGATCGATCACATCGACCCGAGCGCCGGCGCTCACGGCGAGGCGATTGCGGTGCGAAGCGTGACACTCACCGAGGTGACGGACCAGGAGTCGACTGGTCGCCGCGAGGTGCGCCTCGCGAAGGGCACCAAGCCCGCCGACGGCGACCGCGTCGCCGCACGGTTCGCTGACCAGTACCCCGGTGAGCAGATGATCGAGTTCCAGCCGTTCCTCGGATACGCCGTGGTCGCCCCACTCGACCCTGCGACCTCGCGATGCCGCAACGCCGTCGCGGGAGCACTCGGAGCGAAGCCGTGGGACATCAAGATCGACAAGCGCAGCGACGGAGGCTTCGACCTCCAACTACCTGAGACCTACATGCCGTCGCGCCACGACTCCAAGCTCCAGGAGATCGCAGAAGCCGTCGTCGGCACCCTCGGGTGGACGATCGACACCGACCCCGCCACAGCCCGCGTCGCCATCGTCCCGGGAGAGCCTCCATCGTTCCCGTCGGTGATCCCGTACCCGTTCAATCAGCCGTTCGTCCGCTACGACGCCGGCCCCGCGTGGGCGCGCATTCCTCTCGGAATGCAGCTCGGAACCGGGCCCGACCCCACCGACGAGTTCTACCTCGACCTCGAGGCCGCACCACACAGCTCAATCGTCGGGACGAGCGGCGGCGGCAAATCGGTGTTGATCAACAACTACATCGCCGGTGCCGTCGCCCGGGGGGCGGAGCTCGTTGTGGTCGACCAGGTCGCGAAAGCCGTCGACTACTTCTGGTGCAAACAGTTCGTCCGGCCCGGCGGTTGGGGGTGCGACAGCCTCAAGGAGAGCGTCACAGCCCTGGCACTCGTGTACGAGGAGGGTCAGCGCCGCGCAGCACTTCTCGGCCGCCACGGGGTCACCAAGTGGACGGATTTGCCCGCCGACATCAGTCTCCGTCCGATCGTCGTCATCGTCGACGAGGTGACCGGCCTTTTCATGCCCGAGGAGGTCCCGAAAGGGCTGCCGAAGGATCACGAACTCGTGACCGGTCCGCAGGAGGTGAACATGTTGAAGGCGACGTTGCGTAGCTACATCGCCAAGCTCACAGCCGAGCTTCGCTTCGTCGGCGTCAAGGTCGTCGTCTCTACTCAGGTGTCTTCCACGACCACAGGCGTGCCGACGAGCATCAGACTGAACCTGGCTCACAAAGCGCAACCGCTCAGCGCTCGGGTCCCGGTTCCGATCTCTCACACCTTCCCGACCGGGTGGGCGACGATTGGTGATCTGTCGGTCGGCTCCGAGGTCTTTGCTGTCGATGGAACCGTTACCGAGGTGGTGACGACCACGCCTGTCGAGACCCGACCGGTTTACCGGGTCCACTTTGACGATGGCCAGGTTGTGGAGGCGGACGGTGAGCACCTGTGGGAGGTCTCGTCCCACCTACAGCGTGTGGCTCAGACCCCCTCAGCGTCGACGCGACGTGCAGCATCAACGATCAAGCGCCGGGAGCGCTGCGAGCAGATCAGGCGGTCCATCACGGGCCCCACTGTTTCGATGAAGGAGCTCGTGGACATCTCGGGCATGAGCGAGTCGGCCTGTTCGGCAGCGCTTCACAGCGCTGGGATCGTTGGAGCACGCACTTCGTTCGAACCACAGCCGGAGCAACTACAGCGGTTCTCCGTACGGCGTCGCCTCGACCACTTTTGCGCGGGCGACCTCGCATCAATCCCGATCCGTACCGGAGCAATCGGCGCCTTGCGGATCGCCGCGGCCGACTTGCCAGCTGACGAATGGGTCCGGCTCGCTGACCTCGTCGTCGACATCAATCCGAACTCCCTCGGGTCGATCGGGGTGACCGCTAAGGCTCACTGTCGCCACGAGAAGCGAGATTGCGAGGTCACGTTGGAGCGACCCGTGGGGCACAGATACCGCCTCGAGTACCCAGCCCAGTCGAGTCTCGCCGCTCTTGCGGACTGCATCGAAGCGAGCAGACCGTTCCGACCGCTGTTCTCGGTGTTGCGAACGATCGACATTCTGGACGGGTTGCGGGCAGACGACGATCGGCTCAGCGACTTCGCAGTGCCGCTGCCCGCAGCAGTTGAACTTCCTCACGCCGATCTGCCGCTCGATCCGTACGTCCTCGGTGCGTGGCTGGGCGATGGGAGTCGTGGGTCTGGCGAGATCGCCCAGGGGACGTCTGAGGCCTGCACGGATCGCAGAGGCCGAACCGACCAGGCGCACATGATCGATCAGCTCCTTGCATTTGATCCGCGGCCCAAACCCTCATCCCCAGACACGGTGATCACGACCCGGGGCCTCAAGGTGAAGCTGCGCGACCTCGGGGTGCTGCGCGACAAGCACATTCCCGCCGTGTACCTCCGCGCATCGATAGACCAACGACTCGCGCTCGTCCAAGGACTGATGGACACCGACGGGCACGTGACCAAGCGAGGGTCTTGCAGATTCGGCAACACGTCCGAGCAGATCGCGCACGGATTCCTCGAGCTGCTCAGGTCCTTGGGCATCAAGGCCACCATCTCATCGAGACCATCCGTCATCGTCGAGCCGGACCCCGACCAGCCCGGACGCAAACGGCGCCGAGCGACGGGCACGACCGCCTACAGCGTCAACTTCACGACAACGCTCCCGGTCGTACGGCTACCGCGAAAGGCCGAACGGCTCATCCGAACCAAAACGGCAGGGTCCGCGGACCGCCTGTTCATCACCCGAATCGAACAGATCGAGCCGGCGCCGGTGCGGTGTATCGGAATCGCTCATCCGCGATCGCTCTACCTGACCGAGCAATTCGTTCCGACCCACAACTGCCTCATGGGAACCAAGCCCACCGACAACAACCGTCGCGTCTCGCTGTCGGACCCCACGTCGGTGCCCAAGGTCCCTGGGAACATCCAGACCGATGCGGCCGCCGGCCGCGGAGTCGGTGTGGCCGAACCTGAAGGCCAAGAGCCTTGCGTGTTCAAGGGCTACTTCGCATCCACCGACCAATTCGCTCAGTGGCTCGAGAGCCTCGGCACGCCGACCACCGACCGACCGTCGCCGACCTCCGCGGAAGTCGCACTGCACACCCCCACGCTCGCCGACGGTGGGGGAGCGACCGCAGCGTCGGCCGGACGCGACGGCGGATGGGGCGAGGTTCATGTGGCGGACGGTGGGGGAGCCGCCTCGGTCTCCGCAGCGTTCGCCCCTACCGAGATGTGCCCCACATGCGGCGGACCCATCGACCCCCTCACCGGAGCCTGCCACTGCACCAGGTAGGTGACCGGCCGCTGCTCGGCACCGAACCGCCGGCGGCGGGCACGTCAGTCGACGGCGACTGCTACTCCGGAGCCAGCTCTATCGGGGATTCGTCGCGCCGAACCGACGCGAAGCGCCCAGCGCGGTCGCGACCCTGCACGCCGGGGCGTCGCCCCGCGGTCGAGGCGCGGATTCGCTTCGCGTCGGCCATCACGCTTCGTGCACACAAGATCGTTTCAGCGCGCCCCGGGTTCGCAATGGCGTCGGTGCCGTAGACGTCGTCGACGATGTCGGCGACCTGCTCGGGGTCGGTTACCCCGAGTTCGTCGAAGAGGTCCAAGAGATCGATCTTGTCCGCGGGGCGGAAGGCGGCCATCTTCATGGCGAGCAGGTACCGCGGTGACGCCGTGGTGACGGTCAGCCCTGCCAGCTCGTTGACGGTCGCCTCCCTGTCGAGTCTCGGCGGCGGGATCCACGGGGCGGCTTTGCTGTTGAGCCAATCCCGGGGTAGGTCGCGTTCGGCCGCCATGTGCTCCACCTCGGTGCGCACGGCGCCAACGGGTTCGAAGATGGCGTCGATGTCCTGGGTCAGTCGTCGGTCGTTGGAGAAGGTGGTCGCGATGGCCGCCCCACCGACGACGTAGATCGACGCGTGGATGCCACGTGCTTCCAGGCGTTTGCCGAGCTCTGCGAGGAGCTCGGCAATCTCACCGCGTCCGAACTCAAATTCGCTTGCCATCAGAGCGACTCGAGACCGCGCCAGTCGAGGAAGACGTTGCGCTTCGAGAGCTCCGGCGGTGTGGCGGCGACCTGGCGTTCGGCCAGCAGCGGGGCAGGATCAGGGAACCACGGCTCCTCGAGCGGGGGAGTGCTGGTCCACGCCGGTGCGTCGCAGCCTGCGATCACGGACTCACGCTCGAAGGCTGCGGCGAGCAGCGTGTCCCAACGGTGGTCCCCAGTGCTCGGCGGGGGCGACATGGCGATCGAGCGTTCAGTCGGGTCGGTGATCGCCCGGATGTCCGCGATGGTCCGCGCCAGAAGACGGAACGGGAAGACGGTGTCGCCGTCGTCGAGCGAACGGCGGATCTCCCGTGCAGCGTCGGTGACGGTGAGAACCTTGGGGCCTGTGCGGCGGGCATCGAGCGTTGCCTCGATCGTCAGCCCAAGCTCACCCAGGACATGCAGGACGAGGTCGGTCTCGACTCGGTCCCGACCTCGTTCGAACCCACTGATCCATTGGCGGGTAGTCCCTGTTCGAGTCGCGAGCGCGGCCTGGGTGATCTTGCGGCGGTTCCGCTCGGCGCGGCAGGCGGCGCCGAGATCGTGGGTGGTTGCCGCCCTCATGGACCCATTCTACCTGATGTAAGCGAACGCTGACACGAGGTAGAGCGGCGCCATAGCGCGACACGTCGCCGCATAGGGGCAGACCATGAACGCCAAACCGATCTGCGTCCGCCGATGATCGTCACGACCGCTTTCGACGGCGACGTCGCCGCTCCTGAACGCAGCTTCCGCCACGCGATGATCCACTCGGGGCCGGACGGCAGTGAGGTCGTCACCTTCGCGGACGACCTCAGCGAACTGGTCACGGTCATCGTCACCGAAGCAGGTGGCGACTACGACCTCCCGTCTGACTTCGCTGGCGACGACCAGGCGCTCATCGCCCGATGGAAGGCCTCGGTGCGGATCGCAGAACTGGCGCAGACCACGATCCTCCTCGCTGCCACCGAGCGGCAACTCCCGGCACCGTTCGATCCGGCGACGTGCACCGAGGCCGAGATCACCACGCTGATGGGTCCGAAGAACATCCCAGTCGAATCCTTCATCGACGGGGACGACCCCGATCTGCACTGGAGCTTCTCACTACCGCTTCTCGTGCTCATCGCCGTCGACTACGAGCCGTTCACGAGCCGCCGTCGGCCCGAGGGAAACGTCGCGTGGATCGACCCCTCCGACGACGAGAGCTTCATCCGTTCCCTCGACGAGCTCCGACTCATCGCCTGGCATCTGCGGCCCGCCGAATGATGCCGCACTCAACCCAGATCCTCGGCCGCGCCTGCGGCCTCGGAACGACAAGCACCGCGATGGCGCCTGTCTACGCATGTTCCTTTCGAGCCCGTGCATCAGTGCGGCCGAGCCAGTCATGCGACCAATCAACCAACCACCAGGAGTACCCAGCATGAATACCGTCCGGACTTCGGCACGCCAGCGTGCCCTTCGAATCGTGGGGGTGGTCGCCCTCGTCGGGGCGATCCTGCCGCTCACCCTGGCGGACGACCAGCCCGCCGGCGCCATTGGGCTGTCCCAGGCCTGGAAGTTCGCCGGTGTCCGCAACGTCCAGTACGGCACCAGCGCCAGCCCCGCTGCCTACCTCGGCGGATACGGCCTCAACATGGGCACGATCTTCGAGACCGTCGGCTTCTGCATCGAGCACGCCGGTGCCGCGCCGAACCCCGCTCCCGGCGCTTACGTCCAGCAGTCCAACCCGACCGTCGAGAACGATCCGATCCTCGCGCCGGCGGTGAACTGGTACCAGTGGGAGAAGCTGTTCGGCCAGGCCGCGTACGGCGCCGCCGGTTTCGCAACGCGTTCGGCCGGCCTCGCCGCTGTCGCCCACTACCGCGCCGCACAGCTCGGCCTTCCTGGGGAGACGGCCTACCCGGCCGGCGTGGGTGCCCCGACCGGACCCGGCTCGTTCCTCGTGTCCGACGCCGGCGGCACCACCGCCGTGCTCAACAACGCCGACGTCGGCGGATCGGCCGCGGTCCTGATCGCGCAGTCGGCCTGGGACTTCTGGCAGAAGTTCGCAGCGCAGCCGGGTCCGTACACGACCGAGACCACGATCGTTCAGGGCATGGGCCCGGTCGGTCAGCAGGTCGTGGCACGTGTGCGACTGGCGGCCTCCAACGGCGCTGACGCCTCGGGCTACTTCGACATGAGCGAATGGGGTGTCTCCAACGGCGGCACCATCGAGTGGTCGTTCGATCAGGGCTTCGGCTCGATCCTTCCCGCCGGGACCGTCGGCCTCAACCCTGACGCTGGTCAGGGCACCGTCTACGCCCGCTGGACCCCCACCGACAACAACCAGTCGACGGGCATCCTCGGTCAGATCCACACGATCGCATCGAACGCGATCTACGAGGTTCCTGTGGACGGGTCGGAGCAGAACATGGTGGTCGCCGGACTGATGCAGGCGCTCCCTACGGGTGCGACCGCTGAGCCCGCCCCGGCCATTGCGTACGCAAGCGTCGCGAAGACCAGCACCAACCCGGCGTACCAGCAGGTCGCCGGGATCGTGTTCCACGTCACCGACACCGTTTTCGGCAACTCCTACGGCGACCTCACGGTCGGCGCCGATGGCAACACCAACAAGGTGCTGGTGACCCCGATGCCCCGCACGATCACGATCACCGAGGACGCCGCATCAGCGGCCGCCAGTGGGCACGTTCCCGCTCCGCCCTACACGTTCGAACTCCAGCAGGACCAAGACATCCGGGTTCCGCTTGCGAACGCTGTCGTGCAGACCACTCAGCTCGAACTCGTGAAGCTCGACGCAGTCGATCAGTCGCCGCTCGCCGGCGCCGGTTTCGTCGTCCGACGAGACGGCAACAATGACGGCGACTACGGCACCGCCGCCCCGGCAGCATCGGTCAACAACGCAGGCCCCTACGGTCCCGGAGCCGACGGCGCATACGGCACGGCCGACGACGTCGCGTCGTCGCTGACCGCTGACGGAGTCATCCCCGGCCCCGGCCGCGACGCAACGTTCGGCACCGCCGACGACGACGGCCTCTGGTACAGCCAGCTCACCCCCGTGGTGGTCGGTCCGCTCTGGGCCGGCGACTACCAGGCCACCGAAGTCACGCCGCCCGCGGGCTACCTTCCTCCCGAGGATCCCACCCCGCAGGTGTCGGGCGACCTGGCCCACGGCACGACCCACCGGTTCACGTTCGGCAACAAGGAAAGCCTCACCATCGCCACCCAGGCGACGAAGCAGGGCGGCAACGTCGGCGATCCCATCGCTGACACCGCCGTCATCGGCGGCCTCAAGTCCGGCGAGACGGCGACCGTCAACGTGAAGGCCTACGGTCCGTTCGACACGGTCGACGACATCGTCTGCACGAACACTCCGGTGTTCGACGAGTCGTTCCAGGTGACCGGACCCGGCGAGAAGACGTCCCCGGCGTTCACCTCGACCGAAGCCGGCATCTACACCTTCGTGGAGACCGTGACGACGCCCGACGGGCGCAGCGCCACCCACGAGTGCGGCCAGACCGAGGAGACGTTCCGGATCATCGATCTCACGACCAAGACGGCTTCGACGCTCGTCCGCACGGGCGACGCTCTGACCGACACGGCGATCGTGAAGGGGCTCGCCGACGACGAGACCACCAAGGTGACCGCAACCCTCTACGGGCCGTTCGCCCTCGGAACCACGCCGATCGGCACGTTCGACGAGATCCGCTCGGGTTCGGCCACCGCCACCCCCTGGGTGTGCGATGCGACCAACACCGTCGGCAGCGTCACCTTCGACGTGACCGGCGACGGCGAGCACGTCTCTCCGTCGGTGGTCGTCCCCGAGCCCGGCCTCTACACGTGGGTCGAGACGCTGGCAGTGCCCGGCACCACCGACTTCTCAACCCACGCCTGCGGCATCACCAACGAGACCACCCGGGTCGTCAACATCAAGACGAAGACGAGCGCCCAGGAGATCGCACCCGACGAGAAGATCCACGACGTCGGCATCGTCACGGGTCTCGCCGACGACGAGAAGGCGACCATCGAGGTCACCCTCTACGGGCCGTACGAGACCCGAGCCGCGATGACCTGCTCGAAGGAGACGAAGGTCTCGAGCGCCAGCTACGAGGTCACCGGCAATGGCGAGTTCCCGTCGCCGGAGTTCACCGTGACTAGCGCGGGCATCTACACGTTCGTCGAGAAGCTGGTGCTGGCGAACGGCGACAGCGTGCAGCACGAGTGTGGGCTCGACGAGGAGACGACCCGCAGCCTCAGCATCACCACCAAGGCGTCGGCGACCACCATCGTCGAGGGCACCAAGATCCACGACATCGGCATCGTCAGCGGGCTCAACCCCGACGAGGACGCCAACATCGAGGTCACCCTCTACGGGCCGTACAACAGCGCCGCCGACATCACCTGCGAATCGGCAGCGAAGGTTGCGACCGCGAGCTACGCCATCAAGGGGAACGGTGAGCATCCCTCGCCGGAGTTCACCCCGGCAACGCCCGGTGTCTACACCTTCGTCGAGACGCTGGTCACCTCCGCCGGCAAGCGGGTCGCTCACAAGTGCGGCATGACCGAGGAGACGTTCACCGTCACGAAGCGTCCGGTGACCGGTACCGGCGGCAGTGCCGGCGGCAGCGGCAGCAGCCTGGCCTGGACCGGCCAGAACACGGTGGCTCTCGTCGGTCTCGGCATCGCCCTCGTGGCGATCGGCGGTGCCCTCGTGGCCCGTCGCCGGAGGAGCTGACCTCTCCACGGTGAGACCACAGGCCCACGTGCCCCGATGCCAACGGCAACGGTGTGCACGTGGGCCTGTGGCGCGCTCGGACCCACGTGCTGCATGGGTGAAACCTCCCGGCCCCGATCCGGGCGGCGGGGCGGTGCTTACACTCGGCATCGCCTGCCTAGTGCGGGGCCCGGCCGAGACGTTCGGGGCCCGCGACGTGTCCTTGGCGCGCCCGGGGTGGGAACCGGCACGGAACCGTACACATGAAGGGCGGACCACAGATCGTGGCCCGCACGACCGGTAAAGGAATCCGCCGCCGACCGTACTCTCCTCGAAAGGCCACCCCATGAAACGCATCGTTCCCGTCATCCTGATCGTGGCGCTCAGCGCCCTCACCGGATGCCAGCACGCCAACGTCGGCGCCCGATGCAAGGGGAACGGCTGGGGTGAGAACGGCGCCTGGATTCTGCAGTGCAAGGGTGGCCGTTGGGCCAAGGCACTGACCAAGGCCGACTACCTGCGACTGGTGGCGCCAGCGCCCGCGCCGGCGCCGGCACCGACGGCCCCGAGCACGACGACGCCTCCGACCACCGCCGCCCCGGCCCCGGCTACCGCCCCGGCCCCGACAATGGGCACCGGCACCTCGGCTCGGGAACAGCAGATGGCCAACGAGATCTTCGCCGCCATCAACGCCGAGCGGGCCGCTCGAGGACTGGCCCCGTCAGCGCGAAGCAATGGAACCAACACGTTGCGTTCCGCGCTCATCACCGGGATGGACACGTCCAACCCGCACCCCGCCGAGGCAACAATCAACGACGCTCCCTGGCCCGACTATCCGAACCTTGGCCACCTGGAGGACACGACGTGGGGCACCAGTGTCCACACCTCCGGCCAGGCCGTCGTCAACTGGATGAACTCGAGCCCGCACCGTGCCCTCATTGTCCGCCCTGATCTCGTCGCCGTACAGGTCGCCGTCGTCTGCATGTCGGATGGCCGCTACGTCGCCAAGATCCAGTCAGCGAGGCCGTACGATCTCCCCGGCGCACCGGCAACGCCCAACGCCGTCCTTCCGCAGGTCACGACACCCCTGACTGGGAGCCGGTGCCAGTGACCGTTCACGACAATCCTCAGCGCGGGTTCGAGGCCGTCTTCCAGAACGCCATGACCTGGGCGTACCGGCTCGTCGGCATCGCCATCGGCATCGCCATCGCCGCCGCCGTTGTCATTCTCCTGCGAGTGCGGATGTGGTGGCTCGTCGGGTTCGCCGGCGTCTCGATGGCCGCCGGGTGGCTGGCCGATGCCCGCTGGCTCTGGTGGGTAGGCCTCGTCGCTCTCGTCGCCGGCGCCCACCGCCTGATTCGCGCCACCATCGGATACGGCTCCGCCATCCTCGGGGCACTGATGATCGACATCTTCCGAGGAGACCAGGCGCTGGTGCCGCTACTTGGCCCGATCGTGTTCTGCGGCGCCGGCGCCGTGATCTGGGCCGTCCTCCGAGTCCGGCGACGCGGAGGGATCGACTCGATCAGGCGCCTGTTCAGCCCGGCCGACGCCTACGACGTGGGCGAGTACGACTCCGAGCTCGAGCCGCACTTCAACTGAACGGCCTCGGTCACCAGGTGAGGGTCCAACCCATGGCTCCACCGCGCCATGGTGCGGATTCCCGCACGACCCAGGGCCTGGGAAACAGATCGGGGTCGACCCCCATCGATGCCGCCACCTTGACCCAGGCATCGCTCGCGTTCTCTGCGCTGATGAAGGCGTGAAGTGCTGACACCTCGACGCCCTCGTCGAGGGACCCGGGCCCGGTGACCGTGCCGCCGAACTCGATCGATCCGTGCGACGCCTTCACGGTCCCGAGGAGGTGACGCAGCGTCGGGGCGCCGTCGCTCCGCTGGTCGAGGTTCGATGCCGGGGTTCGGGCGTACAGGGCGGCCGCAGCCGCGACCCCGGCCCCGTCGAAGCGGATGACCCCGTCGTCGCCGTTCTTTCGACCACCGCCGACGACGTTCGAATACGAGCTGGGCACGTACCCGCGGGACGTGAACTGCTGGAGGGGGGCGGCGAGGTCCAGGGTCCAGCCGCGTCGGCCGTGAGCTCGTTTCGCCGGGTCGCCAGCGAGGGGGCGGCGAGCCGCGTCGAGGAGGATGCCCCTCACCGACACCGACGGTGCGTCGGGGTCGATGGTGTGTGGCTCGGTGGGATCCGCAGAGGTCGGGCCAGCAGGGCGGGGCGGGGGCGCTCCGGCCGAGGTGCCGCTACGGCCGAACGCGACCAGAGACCGCGAGGCGAGCGCTGCAGCACCCCGTCGTTCGTCGGTGTCGTCGAGTCCGCGGCGACGGTTGTGAGCCACCGGGCAAGCGTGCGTGGCACCGGCCGCGCTGAACCGTCCGCAGTTCCCACAGCGCTGAACGGGGGCGCGGTCGGCCCGACGCTTCAGCAGTGCGTTGTAGGCGCTCCCAGGCGAATCGGCGCGAGCGACCGCCTCGTAGACGTCGCGTGTAGCCATGTAGCCAAGCGTGCGACCGGCGTCGGTTGCGACGACCACAACCTGGCTCGCGGCGTCGAAGCCGACACCCTCGATCCACCCCGAGTCGACCGGCATGATCGGTGACCCGTACGACGCCTCCCGTTCCCGGCGCCGTTCGATCATGTCGCCAGCGAGCCGCGGATCGATCCGGGGGCGACGGGCCTCGAGCACGGCGCTGACCGCTTCCGCGACCTGCACATCGGCATCGCCAGGGAACCCGACTCCGGTCGCATGCCACCGATCACCTTCGCGGGTGACGCGCACCCATCCCTGGACGGGCACGTCTGCGTCGGGGTAGTTCGCTGAAACCGGCACATCGAACGTGTCGCCGTGAGTCGCCTCGAACGACTTGATACCTGTCACCGACGGCATCCGTAATGTCACCTCGCCTGCCCCGTAGCGGATGCGTGGCGCTCGGGTCGGCGCATCGTCTCGACCGGACACCCAGTTCTGGGGGAACTTGCGGTACGCACCGTCGCTGTGGCCGTATTCGCCGGCGAGCTCCTGGCCAGCCCACCAGGCGTCGCGGTGGCTGGTCGTCTCTACTTCGGCGGCGCGCAGCGCGATGGCAGGGACGTAGCCGGCCTCGGCCAAGATGCGCTCACGGTCAGCCAGGTGGTCGATGCTGAGCTCGAGCGGAGCGGAGAGCTCCACATGAGACTCCGACCGCGACATCGGTGCCCAGCGACCCCCGACAGGGGTTCCACGTGGGTGACGGGGGGCGTCGTGCGCAGCGGTTGAAGCCATGCCCCGATGTGGGTTGCGAGCCGGCGCCTTCCTCGCAACGGTCCGCGAGCGCGCCACCGAGTGGGAACACTGCGGCGGCAACCCACATGAAGGGCATGAAGATTCTTCGACATGCCGCCATCGTCTTCCTCGTCGCCACCGTGTCGGTGAGCTGCGCTCCCAACCCGACTCCGGCCCAGAAGGTGGACCGCTCGTGGGGGAGTGGTATCAGCCCGGTGTCCACCAACGTCGCCTACGGGCCGCTGGCCGAGCACCGCATGGACATCTACCGCGTGCGCACCGGTGGCAACAAGGGCACGATCGTCTTCGTGCACGGCGGCGGCTTCGTCTCCGGCGCCAAGGAGGACATCAACAACGGCGAGTACGGCCAGATCCTCCGGCAGATGGATCGCGGCTACGCGGTCGTCACCGTCAACTATCGGCTCGCCACCCAGGCGCCGTTCCCTGCCGCACGCGACGACGTCGCGTTGGCGATCGCCCACCTTCGAGCCAACGGCACCACGATGGGCCTCAACGTCGGCCGTCTCATCGTCGCCGGCCACTCCGCAGGTGGCAGTCTCGCCACGATGATCGGCACCAACCCCGGCGCCCCGACTCAGTTCGGAAACGTCCCTCGCGTCGACGAGTACGTAGCCATCTCGCCGATCACCATCTTCAACGGCGACGGCGTGGCCCCGATGCCGGCGGACTTCTGGGTCCCCTCGGCGCAGCGCGCCGCACAGTCGCCGCTCACCACCCTGGACCCCAGCGACCCACGCGGCTACATCATCCACGGCGACCTCGACGGCATCGTCCCCGTCGCCCACGCCGACCGCTTCATGCAGAAGGCCGCCACCGCCGGCGCCAAGGTGACCTTCGACCGGGTCGACGACGGTGCGAGCTCGTGTCGCAACCACCTCCCGATGTGCGGCGCCAACGCCGAGTACCTCGACAACTGGCTCGGGTGACCCACGCTCGGCGGCTGCAAATCTTCGGGACGACCAAGCTGTTGGGATTCATCGAAGGACGTGGCTAGGCTCTCGCCGGGCCTTGAGAACTCTCCAGCGCCAACCCCATACACCCGCCTGTCGCCCCCTCGACCTAGCATCGTCGATCAGCGACAAGCATCCCCTCGTGCCCGACCTGCTGACGGGCACGTTCTTCATCGCATGGTCCTTCGCCTCCTTCTGCCACCAGCCTCGCAGCACCCGAACGTCTTCGCAGAGGTCTAGCGATGAGCATGCATCCCCACGCACACAACCGGACCCTGAAGGTCAAGTGGCGTGACCAACTGGCCGACACCCTCGGGGTGGAATCCCTACGGCACGCCTTCGAGGCCCTCTTCACGTCGAAGCGGTCGCGGAAGAAGTACCGCAGCGCTGGCCTCACCGAACAGCTCGGCGAGGCTGGCCTCCAGGCCACCCTGCGGAACCTCGACGCAGACGTTCACAAGGGCCTGGCGGCCCTCAACGAGTCGAAACGGCTCGAAGCAGAAGAGGCCCGGCGACTCGAGGCCGTCATGGCAGCGAAGGCCCGCCCCAAACGCTCTGCGCGGCCGCAGACCACCGGGATTCCGAAGCCCGAAACATCGGACTCGCGCCACTCCTCGTGAGAAATCTGCGCTTTCGGTAGCACGCACAGGTGACACCCAAGTGAGCGAACTGGTACCTTTCGGAGAAGGCTGCGTTATGAGTGCGTTCGGGCGTGAGGGTGGTCCTTGTGGAGAAGAGACTCGAAGAAGTTCTGATTTACGCGAGCACTCTTCCTGAGCGCGACCACGAATTCCTCCTTGAGTACATCAAGGAGGAACAGAGGGCGCGAAACAAGCTCCTTCAGGACGAGAGCGATCGCCTCACGGCGGCCTCTGCTCGAGAAGACAGCGACATGGACCATCGGCACAAGCTGACGGGTCGGGCCATGACTCTCGCCAGCGGCGTCGCCACCGGCGTGCTCGCT
>ENA-UPSM01001856-UPSM01001856.1-activated-sludge-metagenome-genome-assembly--contig:-NODE-1856-length-26912-cov-4.806382_pt1 | contig 26912 bp, 22 predicted proteins | sample MGYA00238181_ERZ773283 | MGnify/ENA primary metagenome ERZ773283 (study PRJEB29023, sample SAMN05720199) | activated sludge metagenome | isolation source: Anaerobic digester | place: Japan...
GCATCTGTCCCGAATTGATGTCCTACATAGTCGGTTGCCGAAAAACTAACACACAAAAAATCTGTAATACTATCTGCGCCTAATTCTTCTCCCGATATCGCGGCTATCGCAAGATCTTTTGTCATTGTATTTCCAAATGGTGTGCGACGAACTAAATCGAAACTCGTGCCGCGCAATGCAGGTAGATCATGTGGAAATACCGGTTTTGCTTCTCCTGTGTATGGTAATTCATACGGACTATCATCAGGATCACTTTCTGTATAATAACTCAATGGTAATGTTGTTGTCCATGGCTTCGATAAATAATGATCAGGCCATTTTCTCTCGTTAAAATCTTTTACCCATTTCGGTAAATCGTTCATGTACCAGGTGCTGCTGATCCAGTTGCCCGTTGATCCATCATACCAATAGGCTGCATCTCCCGATCTTCCCGCAGGTAAAATTGCTCCTCTGTCTTTTAAAGATATACCAATAACTTTCGACTTGCCTTGGTTCGTAAGTTGTAATTCGTCGGTAATAGTGGTGCTTAATAATCGCTTCGGCGACATTTTGCCTGCGTAGTTGTCAGATCCAACTCCTTTCACATTTTTATCTTCTGCACAGTATACCGTATCGTTTTCTGTGCGATCGAACCAGTCGTTTGCAACGATTCCATGGAATGCCGGCGTTGTTCCTGTGTAGATACTTGCATGTCCGGGACCTGTATATGTAGGTACATAGTTATAATGCGTATTTCTGCATTGATATCCTTGCGCAGCAAGCTTTTTAAATCCTCCCGTTCCTAGTTTGTTTCTGTACTTACTGATGTAATCAGCGCGCATCTGATCAACAACAATACCTACTACCAGTTTAGGTTTAGATGCAGGAAGTGATTTGTTTTGTGCCTGCGTTGTTGATGCAATGATCAAACAAATGAAAAAGGATATTTTGCGTAACATAGTAATGAGTTTTACTAACGGTTAAGGATATGAGAAAAATTTATTTTTGGTTATTTTGTTTCAATAGGTGAAATCTTCTTTTTTAATAGCGTCGCTGTAATCCATCCGAAGAATGCCCCGAAGATCCATCCGCTAATTACATCGCCGGGATAGTGAGCTCCTAAGTAAACGCGACTATAGCCTATCAATAGAACAAATACTAATAGTTGATAACGTATGGCTTTTTGGGATGCCGGTAACATCATTGATATGAACACCGCCAACGACATGGAGTTTGATGCATGTGAACTGAAAAAACCGAATTGTCCGCCGCAATAATCATTCACTAAATGAACGATATTCTGAATACTTGGCTCATGACATGGTCTTAATCGCGCTACATTGTTTTTGATTAGCACCGAAAACTGATCACTTACTGCTACCATCGCTGCAATTGCCGGTAAAATCCACAATGTGTCTTTAAGATAACTGCGATAGAGCGAATATAAAAGCCAACAATAAAACGGAATCCAGATCAACCGATCACTTATCCAGAAAAAGAGAAAGTCGAGAGTAGGGGAGTGCGCGCCATTAATAGCGAGAAGAAGCTTCGTGTCGATTCCCCGCAATATCTCAAGCATTTCGGTAAGGCGTTAACGTGATAAGAATGATTGTTCGTTCATCATCGACCACAGCACATCTTTCAGCTCTACAATTCCTTTGCCTGTTGCCGACGAAATAAATAACACAGGGACTTTCATATTGTCCTGCATTTTATCTTCCGGAATTTCTTTCATCAAGGCTGTCTGTAATTCATCGTCAATCATATCACATTTCGTGATAGCAATTACACGTCGCTTGTCGATGAGTTCAGGATTATGCTGACTTAATTCGTTCAACAAAATGCTATATTCTTGCTTGATATCTTTGGTGTCGACAGGAATCATGAAAAGCAAAACAGAGTTTCGTTCAATATGTCGTAAGAATCGTGTTCCTAGTCCTCGTCCTTCCGATGCTCCTTCTATAATTCCCGGAATATCGGCCATCACGAACGATTGATTGTCGCGGTAGCGAACCATTCCTAAATTCGGAACGATAGTGGTGAAAGGATAGTCGGCAATCTCAGGTTTCGCTGCAGAAACTACTGAAAGTAAAGTTGATTTTCCTGCATTCGGAAATCCTACTAATCCAACATCTGCTAATAATTTTAATTCAAGAATTTTCCATAATTCTTGTCCCGGTTCTCCCGGCTGCGAAAAGCGTGGCGTTTGTAAGGTCGATGATTTAAAGTGATTGTTTCCTTTTCCTCCTCGTCCACCTGCAACTAATATTTCTTGTTGCCCATCTTCTGAAATTTCAAAATCTACTTCTCCCGTTTCTTCATCACGCGCAATTGTTCCGATAGGAACTTCAAGAATTAAGTCAGTACCATCAGCACCGGTCTTTAATCCGCTGCTTCCACAACCTCCGTCTTCGCCTAAAACATGCTTACGATATTTTAAGTGGAGTAATGTCCAAAGTTGTGCATTACCGCGAACGATGATATGTCCCCCGCGTCCGCCATCACCGCCATCGGGACCACCTTTAGCTGTTAGTTTATCGCGATGGAAGTGTGTAGAACCTTGTCCTCCTTTTCCTGAGCGGCAACAGATTTTAACATAATCAACGAAGTTGGAACCGGACATGATAAATTGGGAAAGTATTAATGGTAATATAAATTGAAATTACAATGCGTCGATAGCATTGCTTAAGCGGTCAAAAATTTCATCGATCGTGCCGATGCCATTAATGCCTGTGTATTTGTTTTGAGCCATGTAGTAATCGCGAACAGGTTCAGTCTCGTTGCGATAAACATCGATACGTTTTTGAATCACTGCAGGATCTTGATCGTCTGCACGACCTGAATCTTTACCTCTCAACAATAAACGTTTTCTAAGCTCTTCTTCTTCTACTTCAAGTGCCAACATTCCTGTAATGGCAGTTCCTTTAGTTGCTAAGAATGCATCAAGTGCTTTCGCTTGCGCCGGAGTGCGAGGAAAACCATCGAAGATATAACCCTTAGCATCGGGATATTTATCGGCTTCCGATTCAAGCATTCCGATAGTTACTTCATCAGGAACCAATTGACCTTGGTCGATATATTGCTTCGCACGTGTGCCTAATTCCGTTCCTCCTTTGATGTTGGCACGGAAGATATCACCCGTTGATAAATGTACAAGTTGGTATTTTTCGATGAGCTTGGCAGACTGAGTTCCTTTACCTGCTCCCGGAGGTCCGAAGAGTACTAGATTTAACATGACTATTTATTAACTTTTAAGTTGGTAGATGTCAGCAAGATTTCTTCCTAATCCGTCGTAGTCGAGGCCATAGCCAACAACAAATGCCGGAGGAATTTCAAAACCTACATAGTCAGGCTTAATTTCCTGACGTAAGGAAGCAGGCTTGAAAAGAAGCGTAGCAAAACGAACACTCGCAGGGTTTTTACTCTTGAAATCATCGAGTAAATATTTTGCAGTATCTCCCGTGTCGATGATGTCTTCTACAAGAATAACATCACGTCCGGAAATGTCTTCCGTTAACCCGATTACATTTTTTACTGTCCCTGTGCTCTCTGTACCCGAGTATGAACTAACTCTGATAAAGGCAATCTCACATGGAAGTTGGATAACGCGTAGTAAATCAGCCATGAAAATGGCTGAACCGTTTAATACCCCTACGATCAGAGGACGCTTGTCCTTCAAATCTTCATTGATCAGCGCTCCTAATTCTGCAATTCTGACTTGCAATTGAGGCGCCGTAATGAATGGCACAAACGTTTTATCGTGTATATGTACTTCTTTTTCCATAAGAAGGCACGAAGGTAGGCAAACGACGGCAATTGGGGAGTAAGAAATCAAAAAACCTGACAAGAAGTAAAGGTTGTCGAATAGGGATGGAGACTATTTTTGGGAAGGGTTGTATTTGATTGTTAATCAGGTGTCTATGTAGGGTGGAACGAGAATTGTACAAGGAGTGTTTTTCGAATTTTGGAGAAAATGTTTGGATTAACTTACTAATTAGAATATCCAAAGACCTAAACAGGGGTTGGATGAGCTATTTATAATTGATTATGACGGTTGATTAAAGTATACTTCGTTTTATTTTTCTCCCCTGATTTACTAAAAATTTTGAGTTCGATGCCTTTAGCTAAATCGCGACTCGCTGTAGCCGAAGAGAGGTCTTTGAATACATTCATGTAATCGAGACGCGTGAATTGATGTAATCCTAAACTCACAAAATAATCGAGACGATCTTCTGTTTTCATCGGACGATTATTGTATTGAAGTAATTCTTCTAAGCTCCTGTCGAGTATACCTAAAAGGTATTCAATAAAATCAGTTGATTTCCCTTTTATGTCGCATTGACTTAGTGTCTTGTAGTATTCAGCTTGATTGTAGGCTATCAGCTTTTCGAACGAAAGAAATTCAAATACCGGATATTCGCGTCGAAGAATTACACTTTGCCATAGTCTTCCCATACGTCCGTTACCATTACTAAAAGGGTGAATATATTCCAGTTCATAATGAAATACGCAACTCTTGATCAGCAATAAATCATCGTCATTTTTTAGGTATGAAAACAGATCGCGCATCAAGTTGCGTGCATTACCTGCAGGTGGAGCTACATGCATTATTTTGCTGCCTTTCACAATGCCAACTGTGCCGGAACGATAAGAGCCTGCTTCATCCGACAGCCCTTTCATCATCATTCCGTGTGCTTTTAAAAACGACTTTTCTGAAAATGCTTGGAAGCGGTTTAAATGATCATAGGCCTTTATTGCATTTAGTACTTCCGTGATATCTTTTTTCGGACCAATAATCTTTTGATGATCTAAAATCGCTGAAACTTGTTCTTCTTCTAAACTATTGCCTTCGATTTTTAATGAAGAATGAATCGTTTTGATTCTATTTTCTTTACGCAGACGTGGCGATTGTCTCGAAAGATGACTGGCGTCAATTCTCCCTAATTTAATTGAAATTGAACTAGTTAAATGAAGTATTTTTTGGGTAATGTCGTAAGGAGGTTTCATTGATACTATCATTTGATACTATCAAAAGTAGATAAAAATTGGATTGATTTAAAAGATGGGAGGAAATCGGGATGTCGCCATAAGGCTTAAAAAAATAAACGATTGTAAGCGGTTGTTATCGCTTGAGTGATCAATTATAGGTTATTTTTGCGCCCGTTATGATGGTCAATTTCTCAGGTCAGGATTTTAGGTTGGGCGTGCTCGGCGGCGGACAACTCGGCAGAATGTTATTGCAGGAGGCCGTGAATTTGAATATTGCTACGGCAATCATCGATCCCGATGCAAACGCTCCTTGCCGTTACTTAACTGAGTCGTTTGTTCATGGCGATTTTCGTGATGAAGCAACTGTCTATAATTTTGGTAAGAATGTAAATGTCTTAACCATCGAAATTGAACATGTAAACGTACGTGCCTTAGAGCGTCTCGAAAGTGAAGGTGTTTTAGTGTTTCCTCAACCTCAGGTGTTGGCGATGGTGCAAGACAAAGGATTGCAAAAGGAATTTTTTGTTTCTCATAATATTCCCACAGCTCCCTTTCATTTAATTCACGATAAATCGGCTCTATCAAATCACGTTGATAGTTTTCCCGCTATCCTTAAGTTGAGAAAGGGTGGTTACGATGGAAAAGGTGTGATGAAAATGAAAGATGCTTCTTCTTTGAACGATTGTTTCGATGCACCTTGTGTATTAGAAGAGATGATTGATTTCTCAATGGAGATCGCTGTGATCGTTGCTCGAAATTCAGCAGGCGAAATTGTACATTATCCCGTAGTGGAGATGGAGTTTAATCCTGAAGCTAATCTAGTGGAGTTTTTATGCAGCCCCGCTCGTATCAGTCAAGAAATTTCTGATAAGGCAATTGCTATCGCTCGTAAAGTCATAGAGAAAACAGGAATGACAGGTATCCTCGCAGTCGAAATGTTTGTGACGAAAGATGGTGAGGTGCTGGTGAATGAAATTGCTCCTCGTCCTCATAACAGCGGACACCAAACTATCGAGGGAAATATTACTTCTCAATATGCACAGCATTTAAGAGCGATATTAGGATTACCACTTGGTGCTACAGATATCGTTAAACCTTCGGTGATGATTAATGTTCTTGGCGAGAAAGGTCACGAAGGTGAAGCGCACTACCAAGGTATTAATGAGGTGATGCAGATGTCGGGAGTATACGTTCATTTGTATGGTAAAAAGATAACTAAGCCGATGCGTAAAATGGGACATGTTACCGTTACCGATAATGATCTTAATGTCGCCATTGATAAAGCTAGAATTGTACAGCAAAAATTAAAAGTGCTGACTCAATAATTTAATCGAATAAAAAATTACACAATGAATACTCCACTTGTCGGAATAATAATGGGAAGCAATAGCGACCTACCTGTAATGCAAGAAGCTGCTAAAATTCTTGATCAGTTTCAAGTCCCTTATGAAATGACGGTGGTTTCTGCACATCGCACTCCCGAGCGTATGTTCTCTTACGCAAAAGAAGCTGCCGGTCGCGGTATTCGTGTAATCATAGCAGGGGCAGGTGGCGCAGCTCATCTACCGGGTATGGTAGCATCTGTTACTCCATTGCCCGTGATTGGTGTTCCTGTGAAGTCGAGTAATAGTATCGACGGATGGGATTCTATCTTATCGATCTTACAAATGCCGAACGGAGTTCCTGTTGCAACTGTAGCATTAAATGCAGCTCAAAATGCAGGAATTCTTGCTGCTCAAATGTTGGCGACAGGTGATGCATCATTGCTCAAGAAAATCGTGGGATTTAAAACTACATTAAAAGAGAAAGTACTTGCAGCTGCAGGCGAAATGGAGAAAGTAAAAAAAGCTCCTTCAGCAAAGCCTTCAAAGAAAGTTACAGCGAAAAAATCAGCGGCTAAAAAGAAAAAATAGTCGTTAAGTTCTAATATTCACTTCCTTCCTTTTTCATTGGGGGAGCTATCATTTTTATCATGAATAAAATTACTTGTTCACTAACAGTGATGTTAGTGCTTATGACGCATATATTGTGCGCTCAAATTTCTTCAGCTTCTGAAAGAAATCGGTTCTCTTCCGGCAACGAAGAGGATTTAAATCTCGTTGGCAATCCCGGTGCATTGCAACCCGATTCATTGCAACTTGTGGGTATGCGATATAGTCGCAGTTTTTGGCTTCGTGAACTCGATAAGAAGTCGTTTTTGTTATCAATGCCGGTACGGCTAAAATATCGGTTATCCGTAGCCGTTAGTGACCGTGGATTTAATCTCTATCGCGAACAAGATTATACAGTTGGCTATTCACAAAAATTCGGGAAGCAAATTACGGCAGGGCTACGCTGGAATATGCATCATGTTAAGTTTGGTGAGGACTATGGCTCGCTGAATCATCATCGCATTACCGCAGGAATGCAAGCTCGGTTAACATCACGCTTAACAACGGCAGTGATGGCTGTTGTTCCGGTTAGTCAGACGATGTATAATCCTTTGTCGGATTATTCGAGAATTATTATTTCCGCCGCCGCCGATTATCGCTTCTCTCCTCAATTTGTGGTTGAAGGTGAGGTGATGCAATGCGAAGGAAGTAAGCCGGAGATAAGAAACGGATTTAAATATTCCCCTCTAAATGCAATTAGTTTTTCTGCAGAAGTCAATTGGATGACTATGCAAACAGCTTACGGATTCAGTGTTTATTATAAAAGGATGAAGTTGATAATGGAGACTTCTTATCATCGACAATTAGGCTTCTCTCCTGTTTGTTCTCTCTTGTTTTTACTGCCGAAAAAATAAATGAGAAAGTTATTGCTATTGGCATGCATGCTGTCGGGGACAGTGTGCTGCATCGCTCAGCAATTGCCTGATGAGATTTCGGAAGATCGAATTGAGAATATTGCTGCGCAATCATCAAGCGAGACCGATTTTACGGAGATTGAAGAGATGAAATCCTTGCTTAAAGATCGTCCTATCGATTTAAATTATTCAACTGAGGAGGAACTTTCTTCGTTCGGAATATTTGATCCGGTACAGGTGATGGAAATCCTTCTACATCGAAAATTGTTTGGTAATTTCATTGCACTCGAAGAGGTCCAAACACTCGATTATTTCGATCCTCAAATAATGCAACAATTATTGCCGTATTTAAGAATCGGTGAACCTATTATTGATGAAAAATTACGTCCGAAATCTTTGTTGACGAAAGGTTCTTCAAAAATTTGGATGCGAGCACAGCGCTTGCTCGAAGATCAACAAGGATTTATGAAGGACGAAAATGGGATCAAGAAGTATGATGGTAGTCCTTGGAAATTGTATAGCCGCTACCGTTACACAGCAGGCAATTATTTTAGTTTTAATATCACTGCTGAAAAAGATGCAGGAGAAAGTTTTTTCGAGGGAAATCATAAAAACGGATTCGATTTTTATTCGATGCATCTGTTCGTGGTGCCAAATAGAACTGTTAAGTCGTTCGTGATTGGCGACTATCAATTGCAATATGGTCAAGGGTTAGTTGCATGGTCGGGATTAGCATTCGGAAAAGGCTCAGAAACTGTGTTGGTAAAAAAACAGGGCATGGGCATCCGTCCTTATAGCTCGGCTGGTGAATACGGATTTTATAGGGGAGCTGCTGTGCATACAGTCTTTCATCATATGAATGTTGATGCATGGATAAGTCATCAAAAGGTAGATGCTTCAATAAAATCAGATAGCCTGCAAGGTGATCTTATAAATGCTGTTCAAACTGATGGCTATCATCGTAACGATAGTGAGATGGAAGGGAAAGGGAACAGCACACAATCGATCGCCGGAGCTAATATTGGAATAAAATTAGGAGGATGGAAGTTTGGATATACTTCGCAATGGATACGTTACAGCGAACCATTATATGCGGGTAATGATGTCTACGAAATTCACGATGCGCACGGGAATAATTTTTTCAATCAAGGAATTAATTATGCGGGATTAATTAAAAATATCAATGTGTTTGGAGAAGTAGCCGTAGACGAGAAAATGAATAAAGCAATGGTCAACGGACTAATAGCCGGAGTTGATAAACGAATCAGTATTTCGGTAGTGCATCGCCGTTATGATGTAGGCTATCATTCGGTAACTGCAAATGCATTTAGAGAAGGCTCTCAAGTAACGAATGAAAACGGGACGTATGTGGGACTACAATTTGTGATCGCCAAGCCTTATAAATTATCTCTTTACAACGATATGTTCAGTTTTCCTTGGCTGAAATATCAAGTAAGTGCTCCATCGCGTGGTAATGATCAATTTGTACAATTTACCTATACGCCTTCACGTACTACAGAAGTTTATCTTCGTTGGCATATCGTTCATAAGGAACAAAATAATCCGAATCAAATGCAAGGAGCTGAAGTGCTGATTCCGGTGAATACGCAGAGTTATCGTTTTCAAGTGAAGTTTAAATCGGGGATGGATTGGTACTTCCAAAGTAGAGTTGAATACGTGAAGAATGTAACTCTTGAAAGCACTGGAGGAAGTGTGATTTATCAAGATGTGATTTATAAACCCTTGGGTAAGCCATATTCATTTGCATTGCGGTTGGGATTATTTACGACTGATAGTTACGATACGCGTATTTATAGTTACGAGCAAGATATTCCGGGAAGTTATAGTATTAGTCCGATGTATGGTAGCGGCAAACGCGTTTACCTCATGACTCGACTTCGTCCCTATAGAGGGATTGATCTATGGATCAGAGCCGGAAGAAGTATTTACCCCGGAACAACGACTATAGGAAGCGGAAACGACGCGATAGAAAATAGCCATAAAACCGAAATTAAACTACAGTTGGCGGTGCAATTATAAATCCCACAAAATGTATTAATCTATGAATCCCTTGATTTTTAATAAGAAGAGAATTGTGAAATTTACATGAAAATGTTGTTTTAAGGTAAAGAAAGAGCTGATTCATCGATAGATGCGAGGAGTAGGTTGGCGGTTACGGTGATAAATTATATCTTCGTAATGCACGAACCAATACAAACTATGCGAAAATCTTTACAACTGCTGACAGCCGCTCTTGTGCTGTCGACAAACCTATTGTTTGCGGGTAACCCGGTAAGCGGAAGTCGCTACCAAATGCCTGCGAATGTGACTGCCGATGATTACATCGCAAAAACGATCATACTGAAAGTTAAAGATCAGTATCGCGGTCAATGTAGTAACGAGAATGTGAACATCCCTTCAGTTCAACGTGTTTTAGCTAACATGGGACAAGTAGATATTCATAAAATTTTCCCGAACCACCAGAAGCCGTCTCGTGAAACGAATGAGTACGGAAATAAATTGGTCGATTTAAGTTTGATTTATGAAATGCATTATAAATCGGATGTAGATTTAATTAAATCTATCAATGCACTTTTGAATACCGGTGCGTTAGAATTTGCAGAACCAAAATTTTTGCCGAAAGTTTCTGCATATACTCCTAATGATCCTCAACAATCCACACAATGGTTTCTTGCAAAAGTAAAACTATTTGATGCCTGGGGAGTACAACAAGGTGATACGAATGTGGTAATCGGAATAACGGATACAGGTACAGATACAGATCACCCGGATTTAGCAGCAAACATTAAGCATAACTATGCTGATCCAATCAACGGAATTGATGATGATAATGATGGTTATATCGATAATTTCTCAGGTTGGGATGTTGGAGAAAACGATAACGATGCACAAGTAGGAAATTGCGGAACATGCGATCATGGTAGTCACGTTTCTGGCTGTGCTGATGCTGTTACTGATAATGGAGTAGGAGTAGCAGGTCCTGGATTCAAATGTAAATTCATTCCTGTGAAGATTGCAGATGCTACAGGAGCACTTACTAAAGCATACGAAGGAATTACCTATGCTGCTGACGCAGGATGTCAAATCATCAACTGCTCATGGGGCGGTGCAGGTGGTGGGTCGTTTGGACAACAGGTTATTGATTATGCTACATTCAATAAAAACAGTTTAGTAGTCGTTGCTGCAGGAAATAACAATTCAAGTATTGAATTTTTTCCTGCGGCTTATAATAACGCATTTTGTATAGCAGCTACTAGCACAAATGATTCAAAATCTAGCTTCTCTAATTATGGCTCCTATATTGATGTTTGTGCACCGGGAAGTAATATTTATTCGACTGTTTACGATAACTCATATGTAAGTTATAGTGGAACTTCAATGGCGTCTCCTATAGCCGCCGGATGTGCTGCAATTGTAAAATCACAAAATCCATCTTTTAATGCATTGCAAATTGGAGAACAGTTAAGAATAACTGCAGATAATATTTATAGCGTGCCTGCAAATGGAGGTTTGTTAAATCAGTTAGGAAGTGGAAGAATTAACTTGTACAATGCTTTAGTTAGTTCTGGCCCTTCTGTACGTGCAAACAACTTAAATGTAGTTGATAATAATGACAATGTGTTTATTGTTAATGATACACTGCGTATCACAGGCGATTTTACAAATTATTTATCTCCTACTACTGCTTTAGGAGTAACGTTAACGACAACGTCTACATACGTTACAATTCTCGACGGATCAACTACAGTTGGTGTATTGGGTACAATGGCAACCACAAATAATATTGCCGATCCGTTCACCGTAAAGATCAATGCAAATGCTCCGCAGAATACTGTTATTACATTCAAGTTAACATTTACTGATGGATCATATACAGCTTTTCAAATCTTTAAGGAAACGGTAAATGTAGATTATTTGAACATCACAATGAATGATGTCTTTACTACAAATTCGAGCAAAGGAAGATTGTGTTATAATAGCGTTTCTCAAGCTGACGGATTAGGTTTTGATTACCAAAATAATGGTACACTTGCTTATGAAACAGGTTTCATGGTTGGAACTTCTTCAGGGGTCTCTGATAACGTTCGTGGAGCTTCAGCAGGTGCAACAGATGAAGATTTTGCAGTTGTTCAAACTATTCAAAAGAATGACCCTCCGGTATGGTCTGATTTCGATACTTATGGTAAATTTAACGACAACGTTGCTCCGGTTTCTCAACATTTAACGGTATCACATCGTTCTGCATCATGGATCAACGCTCCGGATTCGAAATACCATATTTTTGAATATACTATCAAGAATACGGGATCTTCAACCTTAAGTAACTTATGGGCTGGAATTATGTCGGATTGGGATATTCAAACTTATGCAAATAACAAAGCTGCTGAAGATGCCGGATTGAAAATGGGATATGCTTGGTGTACTGATGCCGGTGGATTATATGCGGGAATTAAATTGCTTACAAGTGTTGGTGGATTTAATCACTATGCAATCGATAATGTTACCGGTGGTGGCGGATTAGATTTATCGAACGGGTTCGATGATTCTGAAAAATTCACAGCTCTTTCTACTTCTCGTGCTACGGCAGGAGGAACAGGTACAGGAAACGATGTTATTGATGTTGTAGGAACAGGTCCGTTTACATTAGCTACAAACGACTCGGTAACCGTTGCATTCGCATTAATCGCCGGAAATGAGTTAGATGATATTCAAAGTAGCGCCACTCAAGCACAGATAAAATATGATTTGATGACTGCCATTAAAGAAAACAATGGCGCCATCATTACTTCAAATGCTTATCCTAATCCTGCGAAAAGCCAAGTGATCATTCCTTTCTACTTACGTACTGTATCTCCTGTTCAATTAGAAGTAGTAGATAACATGGGACGCGTATTAGAATCACGTAAGTTAACATCTGTAGTTGCAGGTGAAAATCAAATTACATTAGATGTAGCTAATTACGCGAACGGAATTTACCACTTCCGATTAAGTTCAGCACAAGGTACAGCTGCTGGAACAATTCAAAAGATGTAAAATGGATTTCTAAAAACTAGAAAGAGTTTTTATATTATTGCAGAAGAATATCGCTGCAATGAAAGAAATACTACATACCGAACGCTGCATCCTCAGAGAGCTTACTCCTGAAGATGCAGCGTTTGCTTTTGAACTTAATTTAGATCCATTGGTTTTGAAATATACCGGTGATAGACCTTTTGCATCAATAGAAGAAGCAAGGACTTTCTTGGAGAATTACGACTACCGTAAATTACACAATATGGGTCGTTGGGGAGTTGAGAGAAAATCGGACGGGAAATTATTAGGTTGGTGCGGACTAAAATACCAGCCGGAACTTGAAGAAGTTGATTTAGGCTATCGTTTTCTTATTCAGCATAGGAATGAAGGGTATGCTACCGAAACATCGTTAGGATGTCTGGATTACGGATTTAACACGCTGCAACTTGAACGCATCGTAGCGAATGCAGTAAAAGAGAATGGAGCATCGATAAAAGTGATGCAAAAACTCGGGATGCAATTTTGCAAAGAAACTTTGCTACACGATCAACTATCTGTTCAGTATGAAATCTTCCGCAAAAAAAATGATGAGTATATTTGAAAAAAAATAAATTATGGCTTTAATTAAACCGGTTCATGGTATATCACCTGTTTTTGGCAACGATTGTTATTTAGCGGAGAATGCAACCGTAGTAGGACAAGTAACTATGGGCGATCAATGCAGCGTATGGTTTAACGCTGTGGTTCGTGGTGATGTACATACCATCACAATGGGAAATAAAGTAAACATTCAAGATGGAGCAGTAATTCATTGTACGTATAAAAAAGCTGCAACGGTAATTGGAAATAATGTATCGGTAGGACATAATGCTTTAGTACATGGATGTACAATTCACGATAATGTATTAGTAGGAATGGGTTCTATAGTAATGGATCATTGTGTTGTAGAATCAAATTCTATCATCGCTGCCGGTGCCGTTCTACTCGAAAATACGCACGTAGAATCAGGCAGCATCTACGCAGGTGTCCCGGCCAAAAAAGTAAAAACCATCGATCCCGAACAAGTAAAAAGACTTATCGAAGGCATTGCCGATAATTATGTGATGTACTCGGGGTGGTTTGAGGAAAAATGAGTTTAATGTGCTAATCTGCTAATTTGCTAATGTGCTAATGCCCCCTGGGTTCGTCATTAGATTTTGTTAGGGATGAAATGTCGAAATACGATGCAGGATTAAAGATAAATGATGCATGATTAATTCGAACTCCAAAGAATGAAGTAGTCTAATTGAAGAAGAAATTACATAGCAATACCTCTGTGGTCTTCAATTCTCGGCTTCGCCGCCTCCGCACCCTTTGTCGCAAGCATAGCGCCTTCGTGTCCTCTGTGAAAAACTTTGTGATCTCCGTGGTTAAAGTGATTTTTATTTAACCACAAAGACCACAAAGGTCACACTGAGAAACACAGAGTTTCATCCCCAAAATTTTTTTTCAAAGGAAGAAACCAATGGACTACCAAATTCAAAATCCCTTTAAATCCATTTAGCTCCGAAGGAGCGAATCAGCGTTCAGTTTAGATCTCAATAAATAAAGATGTACCATCATAACAAATCATAAAAACCATAAAAATCTGCGGCCCATCGAAAATTTCGTTTCGAAAGAAGAAACCAATGAGCTACCAAATTCAAAATCCTAAATTCAAAATTCATTGCTATTCCCTAATCTAAATTTACTTCCTTCCGACGGTGAAGTGTTCTATTTCGGCAAAGTATTTTCCGAGAAGAATGCTGATTTTTATTTGGAGCGTTTGCTGAATACAATCGAATGGAAAAACGACGATGCTTTTATTTTGGGTAAACATATAATCACGAAAAGGAAAGTTGCTTGGTATGGTGATCGACCGTTTTCGTATACATATTCAAAGTCAACGAAGTACGCACTACCGTGGACAAGCGAATTGTTGGAGTTAAAGAAAATCGCTGAAGAAAAATCCGGCAGCTCTTATAATTCTTGTTTGTTGAATTTATATCACAACAACGAAGAAGGAATGGCCTACCACAGCGATGATGAAAAAATGTTGAAAGATGAGGGTGCCATCGCCAGCCTTAGCTTCGGTGCTCAACGCAATTTTTTATTCCGTCATAAAAAAGCAAAAGAAAATAACTTGCCTACCATCACTGTCACCTTAGAACACGGAAGTTTATTAGTTATGCAAGGAGCGACTCAAAAAAATTGGTTGCATCGCCTCCCCCCAACAAAAAAGCTGATGGGCGCAAGAGTGAATTTGACGTTTCGAACGATAGTTCAATTTGATGATGTGAAAATGTGAAAATACCCCAGCCTTAAATTCAAGATGTTTAAAGTTATTTCTGTGTGATAGAGATTTCGATCTTACTATTTTGTAAGAAATATTAAGCACATTCAAACTTATCGACGAATTCCCGCGCGTTAACCAAACTCGCTTCGCGAACTTTGAACTATGAACTTCGAACCATGATCTTTTTTTAAACCACCTCTGCCACCGTAAACGTACTCCCACCAACAAATATTAAATCTTTATTAGTTGCGTTTTCTTTTGCTGCACTTAATGCTGATGCTACACTCGTGTATACTTCTCCTTTCAAATTAAATTCAGCGGCTTTTGATTGCAATAAATTGGCATCCATTCCCCTCGGAATATTCGCTTTGCAGAAATAATAGATAGCGTCCGAAGGAAATAAGTTGAGCACCTTACTTACTTCTTTATCTTCCACCATTCCGATAACAATATGTAATTTCTCTTTGTCGACCGATTTTAATATCGGAATGATTTGCGTTAACCCGTCAACGTTATGAGCGGTGTCGCATAATATAACCGGATTTTTCTGTAAAATATACCAGCGTCCCTTGAAGCCCGTGTTTTTCTTTACGTTTAACAATCCTTTCAGCAGCGCTTCGTGTGAGACCGTGAAATTTTGTTTGTTAAGTAAATCGACACAGGTTATTACGGCAGCCATGTTTTTTAATTGATAGGTGCCTGTTAAGTCGCTTATAATTTCAAATCCCGGTTTCGTTTTACTCCTCGCTTCAACTACCATGAAATCAGCTATTGGGTGATAGTGTTCAGCTACACAGCTCCATTCGCTATTGGCAAAGTATAATTCCGTTCCGGCTGATTTAGCTTTTTCTTCAAATACTTCTTTTACTTCTTCTTGGGTTTCGCTTACAATTACCGGGACATCCTTCTTAATTATACCTGCCTTTTCCGTTGCAATTTCTTTAAGTGTATTGCCCAATAAATGCATATGATCCCAACCGATATTGGTGATGATCGATACTTTCGGTTGTATTACGTTGGTCGAGTCTAATCGTCCGCCTAATCCTGTTTCTATCACTGCTATATCGACTTTCATTTCCTTAAAGTAAGCGAAAGCCATTGCTGTCGTCATTTCGAAAAATGATGGTTGAATGCGATCAAAATCGTCTTTGAATTTAGATACAAATGAACTTACCCATTCTTCACTCACCGGTTCTCCATTTACTCTGATGCGTTCTCTGAAATCGCGCAGGTGAGGGGAGGTGTAGAGAGCAGTTTTATATCCTTGTTCTTGCAAAACTGAAGCAAGCATATTGGAAGTAGATCCTTTTCCGTTGGTGCCTGCAATATGAATGCTTGGCAGATCCTTTTCAGGATTACCCAATAGGTCTAAAAGTAAATAGGTATTATCGAGATTCGCTTTGTATGCCGCAGGACCCACTCGATGAAACATAGGCAGGGCTGAAAGCATATAATCCAGCGTCTGTTGGTAATTCAATTGATTCACACTGCAAAGTAAAGATATTAGCTGAAATTTATAGTTGCATGTCATTCAAATTTAAGTACATTTGTTTTAAAATAAGAAAACTACAATGGTTCGATTCATTAGAAATATTGTTTTGGTGGTCACATTAATGACCTCATTTAATTCTTTAGGACAAAGTCCGGTTTTTAAATTCTCTACCGGTGATGAGCAATTACCTGTGGATTATCGAATATATAGATCCGTTGTACAAGATAGTCTTGGTAATTCATTCTACACCGGTTCCTTTCAAGGGTCAATAGATATTAATCCCGGGTCAGCTGTTCAAACTGTTACTGCCGTTGGACAAACAGATATATTCGTCTATTCTTTGGACTCAATGGGAGTGTTTAGATGGGGATTTTCACTTGGAGGTGCTTCAGGAGATTTCGGGATTAAAATTCTGCCTGAAAGGAGCGGAAATATTCTTCTCTTCGGATATCAATCAGGAAACATAGATTTAGATCCAGATACAGGTGTAGCTACAACTCCATCAACAGGAAAAGTGTTTTTAGCTCGCTATTCACCAAGTGGGCAATTTTTAACTGGATTTGATTTGCCATTTATTAGCAATCAATCATCTTCCATAGACTATCCTGATATGGCAATCGATAATAACGATAACATTGTTGTTACCGGCTTCGGACAAGGCGATGTTGATCCGAGTGCAGGAGTAACTAGTGTTGGAGGTTCTGTAAGTGCTGATATTATTGTTGCGAAATACTCATCATTATTGCAACTCGATTGGGCTTTCTCATTGAATTCAACAAATGGTATTTCGGAGGTGCCACATCAGATTGTTGTCGACTCCCTTAACAATATTTATATTGCCGGATATTTTAGTAATTCGAATACCGTAGATTTTGATCCCGGAGCAGGTACTGCTAATTTAACGTGTTCAGCTTCGTACGATATTTTTTATGCTAAGTATAATTCTTCTGGAGTATATCAATGGGCAAAAAATTTAACCACAGGAGTTTCGGTTTATGGTACACAACCCATTCGAATGTGTTTAATGTCGGGAGGGCGATTACTACTATTCGGACAAGCATTTTCTTCGATTGATTTAGATCCTAGCGCTTCGGCAACCTATGTCCCGAATGGACAATTCATTGCTCTGTATACGCAAAGCAGTGGAAGTCTATATTTAGCTTCGGCTGTTAATTTGGGCTATAGTAATTTAATAACTGATCTTGCAGTCGATAAAATCGGACGTATATTCATTACAGGTAGTTTCGTTGATTCTGCCGATTTTGATATGACTTCATCCGGCATTTATAAATTATATGGGAATTCTTCTCCTTACTGTTCAGAGTATGTAGCTTCATATAGTTCCCTGCTTCAATTTAGATGGGCTCGAAATTTAACAACTTCAACGAATGCAATTTCCGGGGGATGGTTGATAAGTTGCAAAAAACCAAATTCGATTTTAATTTCATCGAGGATCAATGGTAGTGGCGATATGAATCCTTCTTCAGCTGTTTATCCTGTATCAAGTCAATTCACTAATTTTTGTGAGCAGACTTGCTGGACAGATGGGGCAATTCCTTCATTTACTGTAAGGCCAGGTGACACCGACAATAACGGTGTTGTTGATTTAAATGATCTAATTCCTATCGGAGTAAATTATAATGATTCTTCTTATGCTCGTGATACCATTTCTATTTCATGGTCCGATCATCCTGTGCCTGCTTGGGGCGCTCCCCTTCAAGCGAATGGTCAAGATCGTGCACATGTTGATTGCAATGGAGATGGAGCAGTTAATACCGATGATACATTAGCAATTATTCAAAATTATGGTTTAGTAGGCTTGCAAAATCCTGAATGGATTGATCGTTTGCAAACAGGTCCTGAAGTGCATTTTATTCCTCAAGTAAATTCTTGTCACGCAGGTGATACTGTACGTATTCATGTAATGGCCGGCTCTATGCTACAACCTTTCTCTACGTTGCTGGGAGCAGGATGGACGTTACCATTAAACCCTTCTTATATTCAGTCCAATTCAATCAAATTCTCTTATGCAAATAGTGTACTTGCTTCATCTGCTTCATATTTGAAATTGAATAGAATTTTGTCGACAGGCGTAACTAATTCAATCGTAAAAACTGATCACTTGGGAATTAGCGGATATGGAGAAATTGGAGAAATTAGTTTTATTATTCCTTCAAACTACACAACGCAAACAATTGTGCCATTGCAAGGAGTACAAATTAAGCTAATTGATGAAAATGGAGCTGACCTTGCTGCGATACCGGGAACAGATACTTTATTCATAAACATGACGTCCGGTATTGAAGAATTGAATGCTGATCAATGGTTAGTTTATCCTAATCCGATTAGGGGAAACAGCATTCATATTACAGGACCACTTCGCGCTGAATCAGTAATGTTAACAGATATTTCGGGACGTAAAATCGCCGATCTTTCTATTTCAAATGAATCGTTAATTGTTCTTCCGGAAGGAATAGAGAATGGAACTTATCTTTTGCAATTGCAAACAAGTAAAGGCAAGGTAATTAAAAAAGTAGTACGTTGATTTAAATTCTTTATCGCAAGATAAATTTAAATGTAATCGTTCCGCGTTGTTCTTCAACACCACTTGGACTAGGCGAAAATTTCGCTCGCATCGCTGCTTCTTTTGCTTTGCGAACTAATGTGCCATTCGTATTGGTTGATCCTCGTCCGGGGCCGTTAGCCGATACCACCGTTCCGTTTTTATCTACAACAATATCGATTACTACGTTTCCTTCTTGCTGAGAGTTGTCTTCTACTCGTGGCTTCGACATCCAGTTTCTTCCCGTTAAATCGAATCCAACTCCGTTACCATCACCATTGCCGCCACCATTACCGTTTCCACTGCCGCCTCCTGATCCCGGACCGGTTCCACTTCCATTACCACCTCCGTTGCCTGTTCCTTGTCCTCCGGTACCATTGCCATCGCCTGTGCCATTCGGATTACCTCTTTGTCCTCTTTTACCCGGAGTGTATAACGCACGTTCATCAGGCTTACGTTCCGGCACTTTTGCTAACTCAACAGTTTCTTTTGGCTTAACTTTTACTTCAGGTTTTTTCTCAACCTTTTTCTCAACTTTTACAGGTTGATCAATCGCTACTGTTTCTTCAATATCGGAAGTCATGATTTCATCATCTTTCACTTCTGCAATAGGAGGAGGAGTGTTTGCTTCTGAAATATCGAGTGTTCCGAATTCTACAAAGCTGCCGCCACCACCGCCACCGGCAAGACCCTCTTCAAAAGGAGGGTTGGGAGTGCTGATGTACAAATACATCATGAGTATTGCAATCAGCACGTGAATGCCGAGTGCAAGAAACAACGAACGTGTTTGGTTAGCCGTCATTGATCAATCTTGGTAACGTTCGTCGCCGCTACCATTTTAATTTTATTTTTATTTCCGATGTCGAGTAAGAAAACAACTTCTTGCCAAGGCACAGCTTTATCAATTTTCAATAATGCAGTAGGATCGTTTTCTCCTTGAACTGCTGCAACAACAGCCGCCTCTAGAGTTTCGCGTGTTACCACTTGATCGTTCACTCCATATTGCATGTCGGCAGAGACACTAATCACCACCGGGTGTTTCACACTCTGAATTCCTGTTTTTGAATTCGGCAACAATAACTTCAATACCGATGGCGTGGCCATAGTAGAAGCGATGAGGAAGAATAACAACAGGAAGAACATAATGTCATTCAACGAATGACTATAGACTTCCGATGCTGCTTTATGTCGGCGTCGGAGGTTCATGGTTTAGCTGGTTCTTCTAATAAGTCGATGAATTCAACAGAACTAATTTCCATTTTATTGATAACGCGATCGATCAATTGCACTAAGTAATGGTAACCCGCATATGCAATCATACCTACTAATAGTCCCGATCCGCTGGAAATCATCTTTACATACAAACCGCCTGAGATCGTATCAATCTCTAAACTGTTTTGCAATGAAATTTGATAGAAGATTTTAATTACCCCGAAAATTGTTCCAAGGAATCCGAACATCGGAGCAATACCCGCTATCGTTCCTAAGAATCCTAAATTTCTTTCGAGCTTATAAATTTCAAGCTTACCTGTATTTTCAATTGCCGCTTCAATTTCACGTACCGGCTTTCCTAAACGCATAATTCCTTTTTCAATCATACGTGCCACCGGACTATGTGTATTGCGACAAAGCATACGAGCTGCTTCGACATTTCCTGAATTCACATAATCTTTAATCTGATTCATGAAGTTCATATCGAGCTTGCTCGCCTTTAAAACAACGAATAATCGTTCGAAGAAGATGAATAACGCCAGAATACTTAAAATTCCGATGGGAATAAGAATCGGACCTCCTTTCGAAGCCATCTCCCAAAGAGAAATACTTTTTTCTTCTACAGGAGCAGCAGCAGCGATAGGCGCAGCAGCGTTAGCAATAGTATCGGCAACAGTAGAGCCGGCTTGTTGTATTTGAAGTAATAACGACATAGTTGAACAGTTTGAAGCGAATGAACGCAGAATGTAAAAGTAGATTTATGTCGATAGCGATACGATTGATTTATGAGTGGTTTACTAACAGTTTGATGTTGATGAGAGGCTAACGCAATTTCGCACTCCTTTAGTGTGCATTTGGCCTTATTTCAACCGATATGCTGCTGAACGAGCCTTCCTATTCCGTAATTTCGCTTTCTCAAATCCAAAACCATGAAATTTAAAATTTTCTGTTTCTTTCTCTTGTCATTGATGCTTTCTGCCTTCCAAGGCCAATCCCAACAATGTATCGGCGCTTCCAATTTGAAGCATGGCAAGGGGATATTTTATTATCTCGATTATGTCGCGGGTGATCAAATTATCGCTGTCGGTACTTATTTTACTTCCACCCAAGGCTATTTTGCTATGGATGGAGATACTTTGTTTCCGAATCCCGGTGATCTTGTTACCGCTTATGCAGTAGTGATGGATACCAACTTTAATGTGATCAGAATGTTTAACGTTATCGGGTTAAATGATCTCGGTGGTGCGTTCAACAATACTCGTATCTGGGATATGACCGTTGACGACAATAAAAATATTTATGTGGTGGGAGCGCATTCTCAAGATACACTAACTGCCGGGAATGATACGATTATCGGTGAGGATTATTTAGAGTGCTTCATTGCAGGAGTCGATTCAATGGGTAATCATATTTTGTTGAAGAGCTTCGGGTCGCGATCGTGGACATCTTACGTTTATGAAGATGCCATCAATGCCGTTGCTTGTGATCATGCGGGAAATATTTACGTGACGGGAAATTTTGGTGGAAATTATATGATCATCAATAATGATACTGTCAATAATCCTGCTATCGTTGGTGTGAATGGTAAACCGCAAATTTTTACTGCTGCATTAACACCAACAGGGCAAACTATTTGGCTACGACAGTGTGGAGCTGCTCAATACGATGATCTGCCATTAGGAATTGAAGTAGATAACCTTGGCTCTGTTGTAATTTCAGGAAGTACCGAAGCTTCTAATGCCGATTTCTTATTTGGGACGCATGGTTATCATTATAAATCAGCTCCAAGTAGTTTTCAAGGTTTTGTGGCGCGGTATGGACCCGGTGGAGTGGAGAAATGGCTTTACCCTATTGAATCATATACCGGTAACGGTCCTGATGTTAGTGGATATGATGTCGCAACTGATGAAGCAGGAAACACTTATGCCATGGGATTCTTTGATGGTTATGCTGTCTTCAATCAAGATACTATTCGCCCTTTGTACGGATACACAAGCAGCTTTTTGATTAAATTGGATTCTACAGGAAATAGAAGTTGGTTGAAGACAGGAAGAATAGATACGTTTTATCCATTCCCAGGTAAATTAGCTTTTAAAGACGATCATTTATTTATCACCGGACAAACTTATACTAATCAGCTATGGTTCGATCAACTCGCAGTATGCTGCAGTAATGATGTTTACTTTGCAATGTATGATACAACAGGAACATTGCAGTGGTTGAAAAGCGGACAAACAGCAGGGTCGGCTAATTTATATTCAACCTCGGTTGCAATCGGGAAGGATGGAAGAGGATATGCAGCCGGACAAGCAAGTAACGGACAAGTAACCTTTGAACCAAATACTTTTAATGCGTTGTCAACAGGAGAATATTATATCATCCGCTTTGGCGATTTGCCTTCGAATGGCTTAGCAATAAATATTCAAAATAATACCGGTACCGATACTGTTGCATGCGGAGGATATATCGCCTTACAAGGAATAGTGACTCCTTCAAGCTTAAGTTCAACTGCTAAATATTATTGGTATGCCGATAACGACACTATGACGTTTACTTTCCCTGCGGCAACTCTCAACGCAACACCGAAAGTAAATAGCACTTACATCGTAACTGCTTATGCAGGTGGATGTGTTGCATCGGATACAATTGGTTTGTTTGTAAACCAATTGCCTTTTTCTGCAGGACTCGATACTGCAATTTGTTTTGGTACAACCATTCCGCTTTCTGCGACTACTTATTCGGGAGCACATTATAGTTGGGTTCCTTCTTTAGGATTAAGTAATGACACAGCTCAAAATCCGGTATTGACAGGAATAAGTTCAACCCAATACATTGCAGAAATGAATTCAGCAGGATGTATTAGCAGAGATACATTTGATATTTTCGTTAATCCATTGCCGTTAGCCGATTATACTTATTCTGCAAATTATTTGGCAGTAGATTTTAACGATATATCAACTTCGTCAACAAATAACAGTTGGGATTTTGGCGACGGAGTTGTGGCAAATCAAGTGATTACTGTTCAACACATCTATACAAATACGGGAACGTATACTGCCTGTTTAACAGTGCAAAATGATTGCGGAGCCGATACTATTTGTAAAACATTTACAATTACAAATGTAGGTTTGAACGAATTTGGTGAATCGAGTGGAATAGATGTAAAAGAAGACATCGGCAGTTTTAATATTAATTCAAAAAGTAAATTGAAAGAAATAGAAGTTGTATCTATTTCCGGTGCTGTACAAATAAAAGCATCTGCCGAACAATTAACCTATCGCATTGAAAAAAATAATTTGTCTGCAGGAATATATCTCGTAAGAATTACAAACGAAAGCGGAATTTTTTGTAGAAAAATGCAAGTGATAAGATAAAAGAAAAGGTCCTGAATATTTTCAGGACCTTTTCTTTTTTAATCATTAATACTCATCATGATTTTGTCAAAATCAGGCTTATAAGTTTCTTTTTGCGCGCTACTTGTAAAGCATATAAGTTTGTAGAAAGTTGTAGGGGTTTCAATTACCCCGACGTAATAATAAATATCAAGTTTAGCTTCTTCGTCGAAATATGAAAAGTCGCTGTGGATATACGTATTACCATTAACTTTTCTTACATCCGGTTTTGAAAACTTTCTCGAAGGTTGGTCTTCTAAAAATCCCTTAGCAAAGTTGTCGTAGAATTCTTGTGCATCGGCAAATTTCATGTCGGCAATAATCAATTCCTCTTTATTGTCTTCTACAATAAATCCTGAAACATCTTTAGGTACATTATGGAATTGGAATGATGCATTGTCATTAAGTCCAAGTGTACGCGTCATGTATTCAGGAAGAGAAACATTAACTACATGGCCGTATTTCATGTTTTTAAACGCTGTTTGCGCTGATGCCGATTGAAATACTACAAATACTACAATGGCTAATGATAGTAACTTTTTCAAATTTCAGAGTGTTTATTCGACAAACCTACAAAATATCTTTCATACAATAAATCCCCTTTGTGAACTGTGAAAAATGCAAGAGTAGAGGCAAGGAGATGACTCAAAATACACTGCTATGACCAATATTCGTAGAAATATTATTACTTTAGCATTATTCTAACTAAAACACATACTTATGAAAAAAATCTTTACGCTAATTTTCCTTTCGGCATTTGCAGGAATAAATGCCAATGCGCAAACCGATACCTTGTTATTTGAGAACTTCGATATTGATAATACAGCGAATTATCTAACATATAACAGTGGTAATGACCAAACTTGGGTTGACTACGATGTTGATGGATTAGCCGATGCAAATAGTCGCCCGTTAAATTGGTTCTGGAACCCTACTTCATTTGCAACTATTGATACTACCGGATGTCTATTCAGCTCTTCTTGGTTCAATTCACCTGCAAATGCAGCTAACTACTTAATTACACCTCCAATTCAAATTGTTGACGCTACAGCAGTACTTAATTGGAAATCTGCTCCTCGTCAAACGCCTCGTTATGTTGATGGATACAAAGTATTAGTTTCAACAACAGATAATATCGAAAGCAGTTTTACAGATACTATCTTTGTTGCTGCTGAATTTCTTTCTGGAGCGGCTTCAAATGGTGCAAATTATTCTGCATATTCATTCTCTGACGGATTCGTGCATGGTTCAGATCTTACTTATGTTGAGTTTGATGCAACCTCTGATTCAGCAAATTTATTAGGAGTTTTACGTCCGTTTTCTGCCTCATTAGCTCAATATTCTGGACAAACAATCTATATCGCATGGTTACATGATTCATTCGATGATAATTTAATTGCTTTAGATGATATTTTAATCACAGGAAACCTTGCTTCAGGTGTTCAACAAATCGAAAACAAAGAAGAAGTTAAGGTTTACCCTAACCCGGCTTCTGATCGTATCGAACTTAGCTACAATCAAAAATCGTCTGCACAGGTTTCTGCTCAAATATTTGACGTGAAAGGATCTGTTGTTCGCACTATCACAAAAGGAATGATGTTGTCAGGTGAACAAAAATTGGCGATTGATATCAAAGGACTTGCTTCCGGAAACTATCAATTAAAAGTTGCTGCAGGCAACCAAGTTTTACATAGCTCGTTTATTGTTAAATAAGGCGACTTTAGTAAAAGAAAAAGGGCAACTCAATGAGTTGCCCTTTTTCTTTGTCAATAATTTTGTTGTTATAAATTCAAGATAAAATACTGAAGAATATTCTGTACATCTGAACTAATTACGCCTTGAGCTTCATTGTGGAAAGTTGTGTAGAAAATTTTACCCCCCGGATAGTTTCCGTTGAAGTCGGTTGTTGCTGCTAATGGCTCGTTTGTAATTGGATCATTAATAATTGATGTAAATGGAGCATCAAGCAGTCCTATGCGCTCCCATGCTCCTAAATTGTAATCAATATCGATAGAATCTTTTCCTAAAAGCAAAACTAGATTTGCATCACTGATATGCGCATTTGCAACTATTCCACTGCTCCCAATTTTTGAAGTGCAGAGTGAAGAATCTTCAATAAATCCGCCTAAGTCGGCAGTCGAACACGTCGACAATATTTGTATTCCCGACGCTGTGTGATTGCTATTTCTGAATGCCCATTGTGTTGAGCTGTTAGATTGCCTGTAATAGCCGTCACCTGTTAAAAATTCTACTGCATAGTCGGAAGCATAAATACTTCCTCCGTTTTGCATGAACCCATTTAAGTTTGAATAACGAAGGCTATCCATATGAGCTACATTCAATGCACCACAGTTCATAAAGATCACATCATATGTTTCTAGATTTGAGGCAGAATCCAAGTCTGTAACCGTAATAGGAACTGCCATGTATCCTAATGAATCGTTTATAATAGTTTCAATTTTATCCCAAGTGCCTGCTATATAGGCCATATTGCCTACTTGATTCAATTTTGTTTGAGAATAAGTCAAAGCGGTATTCTGGTTTGCTGTGGCAGTGCAACTTACAGTAGTTTTAAACACATTACCTCCCCCCGTCTGAATAATTAACTGATAAGTTCCAGCTGCTACAGGAAGGCTGAAGTCTCCGTTTTTATCGCTTTTTGTTTTGTAATTACCCGCAATAATTTCAGCTGCACCAATCGACTTGCCGGTAGGAGAGTGTACTTTCCCTGAAATGGTAGAGTTTACTGGCGCTGAATCGCCTCCTGATGTGTCTTCATTTTTTTTGCATCCTGACGATGAAATGCAAAGTGCAGCTGCAATTAACAGCGACAATACTTTGTTAAATGTGTTCATGTGGTTGTGTTTTGGTGATTGTAATATATTAGGTATACCGAAAGTATAAATAAATTTTGGGAAATACCCAATAATTCAGTCTGTTTTTTAAGTGACAAGTGATTTTTGATGTTCATTATTAAGAATTCCTTTCCTAGCCTGTTTTTGCGTTAGGTTTGACAAATAGTCACTTATTGATTCTTACTCATGAGAATGCCCAAATGGTTCATAAATACCTAAGATTTTGGCCGTCAATTTGGTGTAGCTTGATCCTTATTGTTTTAATATTTATACCAAGTTTGGGATGCCAATCCGTGT